>QMCD01001054.1_pt2 | contig 21753 bp, 15 predicted proteins | sample 1821841 | NCBI WGS metagenome assembly QMCD01 (sample SAMN01991225, study PRJNA193472) | Termite gut metagenome, whole genome shotgun sequencing project. | isolation source: worker | host: Macrotermes natalensis
TTTTTATTTTCAATCCGGATTTCCCATATTATATATGCTTCTCCAAACAATGGGACATTCTTCCAATGAACGGGAACTCTTCCTGCTCAATGGCACGAGGAAATATTCATTATTCTTATGATATTATAAATTAAAAAAGATTTGGTGATTCAAGATAGATTTGTTATCTTTGGAGAAAAAACATATGATTTGTTCTAAATATCAATCAAACAATAAAATAAAAAATAGAATTGTAAGAAATCAATAACATTATAGATCTAAGTATTGTGACCGTAATTACATTGTAGGTTTTGAAGATTATTTTGAAAAAGAAAAGAAACGTAGATTTGCATTGTCCATGTATTTGGAAAACTTAGGATTTCATTCTATAACGCGTTTATTAGGCATAAGCCATGTCTCTGTTCTGAATTGGATTTGTAAATATGGAAATCAATTAGACGAAATCCGTAATCTTCGCCCCATTAAGATTATGGAACTATATGAAGTTCAAGCTATGTTGCTCACAAAAAAACTATTGATGGATTGGTATTAATGGAGAAGCTAAACAGTACGTTGATTTCGTTGTTGAGGACAGAAGTACAAAAACAGGGTTGAAGTTGTGGAATAAAGTAAAAAAATAGCTACAGGAATTATTGCAACTGATTATTGGAAATCATATAACGAAATAACACTGGCAGAAAAATTAGTACAAACAAAAGCAGAAACATATACAGTAGAAAGTCACAATGCTCAAATAAGACATTTCTTAGCCCGGTTTAGAAGAAGAACCAAATGTTATTCTAAAAGTGTGGAAATGATAATTTGTTCTCTGAAACTACTCATGGCTAAACGAAATAATATCTATACAAATTTACTGATTCGTGATGTTTGCATGGAATAAATACCCGTTATTACGTATCTTAATTCCCTTTATTGCGGGGGGGTGTTTTGCTTTTTATACCGGATTAATAATTCCATTGCAGATAACATGCTCTTTTATTTTACTGTTCTGCATTTTAATTGTTGTATTATATAGATTCAGAAAATATTCTAATCGGTGGATTAGCGGAATTTTCTTCGTCTTGATAATGCTTTTATTTGGAATAATCCATACACAATTACTTATCCGCCAAGGAAGACCTCCTCTCGAATTATCTGGGAATAAAAAACAAACATTAATTGCCTCTATTATCGAATCTCCTGTTGAAAAAACCAATTCCATTAAGACGACTATCCGTATAGACAGTTATTTGGGGATTAACAATTCATGGACAAAAAGTAATACAAAAGCCGTTATCCATATCTGGAAAGATTCATTGTCGAAAGACCTTCAATACGGAGATAAAGTAGTGATCTCCTCCTTTCTGAATGAACCATCTCGTGCAAACAATCCACACGCTTTTGATTATAAACAATATTTATCTATCAAAAACATTTACCTGCAATCGTATATACATTCAGGCAATTGGACAAAAATCGCCGAACGGACAGGCTCTCCCATTATACATTTGGCAACGGATATTCGACATAAATTTCTAAAAATATTCGCTGATGCGGATATGGATATCCAACAATATGACATTATTGCTGCCATTTTATTAGGCTATGATGACGAACTTGACCCTGATCTTTCACGCAGTTACAGTGTGTCGGGAGTAAGCCATATTTTATGTGTTTCAGGGATGCATGTAGGTATTATTTTTATGATTTTTTCTTTTCTGTTCCAGCTTTTCGATAGAAACAAATTTCAACGAACCGTTCGTACTTTTATCCTTCTTTTGATAATCTGGCTATACGCATGTATTACAGGATTAGCACCCTCTGTGATGCGGGCGGCTACTATGTTTTCGTTTGTTGCCATTGCCGGAGTGATAAACAGACAGACCAACACGTACAATTCTTTGCTGGCATCCATGTTGTTTTTATTGTGTATTAATCCGCTAATAATTCTTGAATTAGGATTCCAATTCTCTTATTTAGCCGTATTTGGCATTGTTTGGCTTCAAAAAGCAATACATTCTCTTTATCATCCAAAAACAAAAGTCGGTGAGCATATTTGGAACATTATTGCAGTATCATTCGTCGCACAATTATTTACAGCTCCTTTGGCAATATTGTACTTTCATCAGTTTCCCAATTACTTCCTGCTGGCAAATATTATTGTTATTACATTAACGCCTGTTATTGTTTGTCTTGGAATAGCAGTTTTGGTATTTTCATTTTGGGCTTTTGCTTATAAATACCTTTCTTTAGCGTTAATGTATTTAATTAAGCTCATGAATTGGTCTATTCTCTCTATCGAAAAATCACCTTACTCTTTGACCGAAAATATTTATCTTTCTCCCTTGGAAGTAATGCTTGTATATGTCTTTATCCTGTTGTTGGCATCTGCTTTCAAATATAAAAACAGACAGTATTTATTTCAGGCTATTGGTTTTGCCATTGCGATAATTGTATTGGATACTTCGATACAATTGCAAGTAAACAGGCAAAAAGAAATTACATTTTACAATTTACCTTCAGGATTTGCTATTGAACAAACGAACGGAAGAAATGCCATCCTTTACACCGACAGCACCGAACTTGTAGATACACAAACCTACAATTTCAATATTAAAAACAACCATATTGCTCATCGCATCAGTCAAATCAATACAATTGGAAACATGCAGTTTATACAATGTCATGGAAAAAATATTTTTGTTGTAAATCAAAGCATTCATGCTTTTGAAGTAAAAGAAAAATTGAAAACAGATTATCTCCTACTAAATACCAATACAAACATTCCCATTGATAATTTGTTGAAAATGATCGATTTTAAAATGTTACTTATTGGGAATAACTGTTCATATTACCGCAGTGAAGCAATCCGCAAAGCATGCGCCGAAAAAATGATTCCTTTCCATGATTTGAGACAACAGGGAGCCTTAGTCGTGCTGTTTTAATTTCAGACATCAGACAAGATTTCAAGTAGTGTATAAAAAATTATTGGTGTCCGGTAAAAGTCGGTTTATCCCAACAAGATTGCTCGCCCGCTAATTCTAAGCGGTCTATTTTCGTTAATACAGATTCCAAGCCCCCTTAATCAAAAAGAGATAGCATCTCCGGCGGGTCAGCAGCTGAATTAATGTAATCTTCCCAATCTTTTTCGGGATTTTCAAAGAAGCTTCGGAAGTCCACATAGTACTTTGTAAAAATAGAATAAGTTAATAAAGGCCAAGATTAATTTGTTACTTTTGTTGTATAAAAGAAGAAATTAACCAAACTGAAAAGGGTAAACTATACTTAGTACTAAATATAATTTATGTTGTGAAATAGACCCTTTTTAGTTTTGGATGTCAAAGACCAAATAGAATACAGGATAAAATCCATTAAGGGTAACGGTATAAGCAGCTATTGATTAACTTCTTCAAAATGTTAATTATAAATTTATTGCAAAGATATGAAAAAAGTATTTATTGGTATTGATTTTTCAAAAGCAAGTTTAGATGTTGCGGTATTGTTAAGTTCAAATCCCCAGCAAATCTATCACTGTAGATTTTCTAACAGTCAGGAAGGATGCATGGAATTAGTAAAATGGATTAAGACATTGACAAAACATTCTCCTTTGAAATGGATGTTTTGTGTGGAATATACCGAAATTTATTCTATGGTTTTGCTACGCTATTTAAATGAAAAGAATATTGATATCTGGATGGAATCGGGCATTCAGATTAAATATTCCAAAGGAATTAGTAGAGGTAAAAACGATAAAATAGATGCGAAAAACATTGCTTTATACGCTTATCGGTTTCAAGATCAAGCTATATGGGAGTGTAAAATTAAGTTCTCTCATTTTAATGCAAACTAATTCTTATTTGGCACTTATCTGATTTTGCCTTAAATATAGTGTCATAGTGTTAGGAAACCGTCTTTCAATACGTCGGGCACACTCCCCCAATGTTATGACACCTTCCCCCAATACGTCGGACATACTTTCCCAATGTTGGGAAACCGTCTCCCAACACGTTGGACACACTTTCAAAAGGTTGGGAAACCGTCTCCAACGTCTCCAATGATGTCGGACATACTTTCCCAATGTTGGGAAACCGTCTCCCAACACGTTGGACACACTTTCAAAAGGTTGGGAAGCCGTCTCCAATGATGTTGGGCATACTTTCCCAATGTTGGGATGCTATATCGAATGTATTTGGTAGGCTTTCACAGTTCTGCAGGAATGGTACAAATGCAGGAGAAATAACTTCTCTACAAAAATAGGCATGTAATAAATTAAATGATTTCTACACTCAAAAGCAGAAAAGGAAGAAACCGGGAATTAAATTTAGTATTTTAAATTATTGGTGTCCGGTAAAACTTTTTTGAGAGAAAAAAAAGAGGGCTGACGTCGTTGTGAAGTCAGCCCTTTTGACTTACGTTGCAGTTATCACACCAAAAACATTTCGGTCATGGGCAAAAGTAATCATTTTATCGGACAGCCGCTCTATGGTCAGGTGATTAATTATTGTTTCTCCCTATAGGATTTCCATTGGGCTTTGCAACTTGCCTCATCTGGAAATGAAGAATTGAAATTTAGTAAATTCATGTAGATATAATTTCATTTAGAGTGCAAAGATAATCATTATAGGTGAAATATTAAGTAGTCATTTATTTTATCAGGAATGGGAAACGGTCGAAGTTTTTTAAAGCGATAGCAGTTCCGCGTGCAACAGCCCGCAGCGGATCTTCGGCAATATGTACCGGAAGTTTAGTCTTCAACTGAATCCGTTTATCTAATCCTCTCAATAAAGAACCTCCTCCAGCTAAATGAATTCCCGACATATAAATATCGGCAGAAAGTTCAGGTGGAGTTTGTTCCAAGGCATTCAATATTGCCAGCTCTATCTGCGAAATAGAAGCATCCAATGCCACCGCTACTTCGGTATGTGTAATAGAAATAGCTTTGGGGATACCTGTCAACAAATCCCGTCCGCGCACTTCATAACTTGGCGGGGAATTTTCAATATCCGATAAAGCCGCCCCGACATTAATCTTTATCAATTCTGCCGTGCGCTCACCAATAGACATATTATGCTCTCTCCGCATATAATCTACTATATCCGCATTAAATTCATCTCCGGCAGTTTTCACCGATTTATTGCTGACTATTCCGCCCAATGCAATAACAGCAATTTCGCTCGTACCGCCGCCAATATCCACAACCATATTGCCGGCAGGCTCCAGGACATCCAATCCAATCCCGATAGCCGCTGCCATCGGTTCGTGAATCAGACGTACTTCCTTTGCTCCTGCCTGCTCGGAAGAATCCCGAACAGCTCGCTCTTCCACTTCCGTAATTCCCGAAGGGATACAAACAACCATCTTTAATGCAGGAGGAAACAATGATTTATGCTTGGCATTCATCATCCGCAAAAATTCAATCAACATCATTTCCGATGCCTGGAAATCAGCAATAACACCATCTTTCAAGGGACGTATTACTTTGATATTTTCCGGTGTACGTCCGTGCATCATCAATGCCCTTTGTCCAACGGCAACCAGTTTTCCTGTTGTGCGATTTACCGCAACAATAGAAGGTTCGTCAACTACAACTTTATCATTATGAATAATCAGCGTGTTCGCTGTACCAAGGTCTATCGCAATTTCTTTGGTCAAAAAAGAAAATAATCCCATACTAATTTCTAAATATTTGAGTTAAATTTAACGTAAAACTTTTGATAATGTTGCATTTTAGTGTTTAAAATGCCTTACTCCCGTAAACACCATAGCGATGCCTGCTTCATCGCAAGCATCTATAGAGTCCTGATCCCTCACTGATCCGCCTGGTTGAATAATTGCTTTAATGCCTTCTTTTGATGCTATTTGTACGCAATCATTAAAAGGGAAAAACGCATCGGAAGCCAAAACCGCACCATTTAAATCCGCATTAAAATGCTTTGCTTTAGCAATGGCATGCTCCATCGCATCCACACGCGAAGTCTGTCCCATACCTGAAGCTAATAATTGCTTATTTTTCACCAATACAATTGCATTGGATTTGGTATGTTTCACCAATTTATTGGCAAAGAAAAGGTCTTCTAACTGTTCTTTGGTCGGACGGACGTTGGTTGGATATTGCAAAGTCTCCAGGTTTTCAATGCTTATATCCCGTTCCTGCTCAATTACTCCATCTAACAAACTGCGGAACTGCATTTTTGGAAGTGTAAATTTCTTCTGTTTAAGGATAATCCTGTTTTTCTTCGATTTTAATATTTCCAATGCTTCTTCCGAATAATCAGAAGCAATTAATATTTCAAAAAATAATTTATTAATTTCTTTTGCCGTATCTTTTTCAATATTTCCATTGCAAATAAGTACCCCGCCATAAGCTGAAACAGGATCTCCTGCCAAAGCGTCTTTCCAGGCATCCAACAAATTATCCCGTTGAGCAACTCCACAAGCATTGTTGTGCTTGATAATAGCAAAAACATACTTATCCAAATCATTTACCAAAGCGACCGCTGCATCAATATCCAACAAATTATTATAGGAAATTTCTTTCCCGTTTAACTGTTCGAAATAATCATTAATATTTCCGTGATAAATAGCCGACTGATGTGGATTTTCCCCGTAACGGAGTTGTTTTTCTCCTGCAAACCAATTGGAGATAGCTATATCATAATGCGAAGAAACTTTGAAACAATAACCGGCAAATTTCCTTCTTTCCTCCAACGAAGTTATTCCTTTTGAATTTTTAAGAATATCAATAATTTCATCGTAATAATCACGTGAAGGGACACAAATTACGTCTTGAAAATTCTTTGCTGCACCACGAATAAGCGAAATCCCACCAATATCTATTTTTTCAATAATTTCTGCTTCATCGTTTGTTTGTTTCAATGTTTCTTCAAAGGGGTATAAATCTACAATAATCAAATCAACAGGAGGAATATTATATTGTGTGGCTTGTTGTATATCTTCCCTGTTTTCCCTGCGATACAAAATTCCACCCATCACAACAGGGTGCAATGTCTTCACTCTACCTCCAAAGATAGAAGGATAACCTGTAAGACTTTCTACGGTTGTAGCCGGAATACCGATTTTTTGTAAATAATCATACGTGCCACCTGTAGAAAATATATTAATACCGAGTTGATGCAACTCATTGGCAATGATATCTAATTTTTCCTTATTGAAAACAGTAATTAATGCATTTTGTATTTTTTTCATAATGTAGCTATAATGAAAATAGATAAGAATTAAAAATAGTGAATGCAAAGTTACTCATTTTTTGAATAAAGAAAGATGATCTTCACATCGGCAAAAAAATTGTATCTTTGTACAGATATAAAGTCTTATCTAAACCTATTTTAATCATGGCAAAAGAAGAAAAAATCGACAATACTGAAAAGTTAAAAGTGTTGAATTCCACATTGGAACGTTTGGAAAAAATATATGGAAAAGGTGCTATTATGAAACTGGGGGATTCTCCGGTGGAAAGCATGGATGTAATATCAACCGGCTCGCTGGGATTGGATATTGCATTGGGAGTTAACGGATTTCCAAGAGGCAGGGTAATAGAAATTTTCGGACCTGAATCTTCAGGAAAAACAACCTTGGCATTACATGCTATTGCAGAATCGCAACGTGCCAAAGGAATTGCCGCATTTATAGATGCCGAACATGCTTTTGACCGTTTCTATGCAGGAAAATTGGGCGTGGACATACAAAATCTATTAATCGCACAACCGGATAATGGAGAACAAGCTCTTGAAATAGCCGACAATCTTATTCGCTCGGGAGCAATTGATATCATCGTTATTGACTCCGTAGCCGCTCTTACTCCCAAAAGTGAGATAGAAGGCGAAATGGGTGATTCAAAAATGGGATTGCAAGCACGTTTAATGTCACAAGCAATGCGTAAACTTACTTCTACCATCAGCAAAACCAATTGTTGTTGTATATTTATTAACCAATTACGTGAGAAAATAGGTGTTATGTTCGGCAATCCGGAAACAACAACAGGTGGTAATGCTCTGAAATTCTATGCTTCGATTCGTTTGGACATTCGCAGGCAGACACAAATAAAGGATGGCGAAAATGCGATGGGGAACCATGTAAAAGTAAAAGTTATCAAAAACAAGGTAGCTCCTCCTTTCCGCACTGCCGAATTTGACATTATGTATGGTGAAGGAATTTCCAAGGTAGGGGAAATTGTTGATTTGGGTGTGGAATATAATGTTATCAAGAAAAGCGGTTCGTGGTTTTCTTATGGCGATACCAAATTGGCTCAGGGACGTGAAGCCGTAAAACAATTATTACAGGATAATCCGGAACTGGCAACCGAATTGGAAGAAAAAATCAAACAAGCTATTGCTGAAAAATAATAGATTCCCCCTTAGGAAAATGAAAAAACAATTTTTATTTCTTATCGGTTTTATTATCAGCCTTGTTTTTGTGTGTTGCAAGCAAAAACAGAAGGATGTATCCACTGAATCTATGCCGGAGGAGCTTGCAGCTATTTACAAAGAAGTAAAAGCCAATCCGAAAAAAGCCGAACCCTATATGAAACTTTCGGCTTATTATGCAAGAAAAGGGGAAATAGACAGTGCTTTGAGCAATGCTCTTGTTGCCGTAAGGATGGATTCTACCAATTCCAATGCTTATATTGTATTGTCGGATGCTTATTTTGCTTTACGCAATATTGATGCCTCAGAAGAAATGCTCAAAAGGGCTATCTCCTTGGATAAAACCAACAACGAAGCCTATCTAAAATTGGGAGAACTTTATTTCCTGATAAAAGATTATAAAAATTCAAAAGAAATATTGGCAAAAGCCATTCAGCAGGAAACATATAATCCCAAAGCTTATTTTATTATGGGTTGGAATTATCGGGATGAAGGAGATACTTCTTTGGCTATCCGTAATTATCTTATTGCTGCCGATCAAAATTCTGACTATTTTGATGCATATATGGAATTGGGTGTGCTCTATCATCAACGACATAATCCATTGGCTGTAAATTATTATAACAATGCTCTAAATATTGAACCCAATAATATTCAGGCATTGTATAATCTGGCTATGTTTTATCAGGAAACCGAAGATTATGAAAAAGCTTTAGAAAAATACCGTATGATATTACAAATAGATCCACAAAATAAACTGGCTTTGCACAATATGGGATGGATTTACTTGACCGGAGAAGAAAAATACGAAGAAGCTGTTGTATTTTTCACAAAAGCAATTGAAGTTGATCCCAACTATGTAGAAGCTATTTATAATCGCGGATTTAGTTCTGAATTACTTAAACATTATGATGATGCTCGTCAGGATTATATGTATACTTTGAAACTGGTCAATAATTATCCCTTAGCTATTGAAGGATTGAATCGATTGGATAAGGTCAAATAATAAAATCTTAGAAAATCTTATTATTAAAAAACAAATACCCAAAACTGATATTAAACATCCAGTTGGGATTGTTATTGGAATACCATGACAGATTAACAGACACAGGTCCCAGTTTGGTGACATACGCCACCGAAGCGTACGCCATAACAGCATATTTTTCAAAAGGATTGCTTGAATAAGCTCTGTTGGTTCCATCCCGCAAAACAGAAATAATCGGCTGGTAGTAATAGCCATCCAAACGGAATTGAAGTTTTCTATACAATAAAAATATATTGCTTAGTCCACCGGCTAAAAAAAACGGGTCGCGGTAATTGGGCAAATAAGTCATAGTGCTTTCATGTGTAGGAGCATAATAATTTGCACGCAGTTTGGTGGCGTTATAGCTTTCAAACATGGGTAAATTAGACCATGCAAAATGTCCCGAAAGCCCCAAACGATAAAATTTAGCAACTCGGAATATTTTTTCTATTTCTCCATTCAGGGCAAACCAATTCCTAAAATGGGTAGAGCCTTCCGTTTGTGGAGATGTAGAACCGGGTTTATTGATTTCAACACCGGCAAAATAGTCCAATTGAGCTTTTACACGAAAACCTTTTGTGGCGAAGTACCGGAAATCGGTAGTATTGTATTCATATACAAAACTTGGTCGCAGCATATACACATGATTCCTGTCCCGCGAATCTTCCTGCGTATATACATTATTCCAATAATATTTATCATTAACACCAAAGAAAGTAAGATTTCCTGCTATCATTGATTTATTTTTTATGAGATGCGATACTTTGTAATTAAACAATATCTCTTCATGTATCAGGTACGAAGGTGTTTCGCTTCCAACAAAAACACGGTAGGTATTGAAATAATTCCATCGGCTATATCCCAAAGAAAAAGTCTGATCAACAGGTCTGCCCTGCAAACGGGTCAACCGGAAAGCGGCAATAGCCGAATTATAATATCGCCCAAAATACGCTTCAAGCCTTACTTCCATTAACTGATGTGCCGCCCACATATCATATTTGAATTGCAAAAACAAAGTCGTATATGCGTTGGCTGAAATATATCCGCCGAAATCCAGCTTAAAGGGTTTTTGTTTTGTAATATCCAGCACAACTTCAAATTTTTCGCTCTCAGGATTGACAGCAATATAAGGATAAACATGTGCAATATAATCTTCCGCAATCAAACGAAAATACCTGTTTTTAAATGTTTTCAACGAAATTGCTTCCCCTGACCTTAACATTTCTTCCTTAACATAATCAGCTTGCATTTTATTTAATCCCTGTATCTCCAGTTTGTCAATAACAATTTCGGGAATTCGTTTTTTAAATATTTCTCTTCGTTGCATGATTTCACATTGCGGAACGCTGTCCCAAACACAATCTTTGATTTCTGCCATGTTTTCCATTACTGCCTGGTATCCTATTTCCATCAACTCCTTACTGCGTGAAAAATCAGTTACAGACAGTTGAGGGACATTGGGATGAATAATTATTCCGTGAGATGAATTTTTCAACGTATAGGTTTCTTGATTCATCAGCATATTAATTAATACACTGATAAGATTTTCATCGGAAGGCGGTTCATTGGGTTTGGCAACCGTAATACCGATAATATAATCCGGTTTGAAATCTTCTTGCATGATATCGGATGGAAAATTGTTAACCATTCCTCCATCGTACAACAAATTGTTATTAATAGAAGTAGGACGAAAATAAAAAGGAAATGTCATGGAGGCACGAATAGCATCCTTGAGAAATCCCGAACGAAAAACTACTTCTTTATTATTTGTAATATCGGTAGCGATACAACGAAAAGGGACAAAAAGACTATCAAAATTTTGCCTGGAAACAGCTTCTACTCCTCCAAATATTTCCAAAAATGCAATATCCATTTCTACCGGAGCAACAAAATTGACAGGAATAGTTGGGGAAAATCGCGTAGAGTCAACATTAAATCGAAACCCTATCCAGCTTGAATTGGGACCCTCCCGCTTAAAATGATATGTATGTTCTTCATCTATTCTTCCTTTAATCCAATTTTCGAATTGCGGATTAAAAAATATTTCCTCCATTTCTTCGGTAGAATAACCGGCTGCATACAATCCACCGATAATTGCTCCCATAGATGTTCCTGAAATATAATCAATAGGTATTCCGTTTTCTTCCAATGCACGAATAGCGCCAATATGAGCCATTCCCTTTGCCCCACCCCCACTAAGTACCAAACCTACTTTTTGTCCTTTCAATGAAAGAAAAGACAAAGTAAGAATAAGGAAAAAGGATAACTTATAATATCGGAACATAGTATTATTTGAATTAACAGCAGTTTTAGTACGAAAATCAATCCATTCTTTTTTCTATTGCTTGACACAGTTTAGTGAATAGACCCTGAATAGACCCTTATTTTACTCTTTGCGGGAACTTCCGCAACTTACTTTTTGCTCTCGAAACGACTTGCGGGAACTTCCGCAACTCACTTTTTGCCCTCGGAACGACTTGCGGGAACTTCCGCAACTCACTTTTTGCTCTCAGAACGACTTGCGGGAACTTCCGCAACTCACTTTTTGCTCTCAGAACGACTTGCGGGAACTTCCGCAACTTACTTTTTGCCCTCGGAACCCGTAGGCTTGAAGCAATAACGCGGGTGCTGCCCCATTTCATGAGTTAAATGATTTTGCAAATATAGTAAAAATGTTTTTAAAAATTACGAATTACGGCGATATATAATTTGTATAACTGTTTTGCACAGCATAATTCGTAATCCATAATCCGTAATTCCACCATTTTATCTTTGCATCATTGATCCCGAACTCATGTTAAAATAATTAACCAAAATCTTTAACTGCATTCTGTTTTCTGCTAAAAATACTATCTTTGCAAAAAATATTTCGATAAATTAAATTATTGTATGTCAGAAATTAGAGTTCGTTTTGCTCCCAGTCCTACCGGAGCATTACATATTGGAGGCGTTCGTACCGCATTGTATAATTATTTGTTTGCCAAGCAAAACAAAGGAAAATTCATTCTCCGAATAGAAGATACCGATTCCACACGCTTTGTTTCCGGAGCAGAACAATATATTATTGATTCATTCAATTGGCTGGGAATACCATTTGATGAAGGCGTTCATATTCCAAGTGATGAAAGAATTGCATATCGACAATCGGAACGGAAACCTATCTATAGAAAATATGCAGACTACCTGCTGGAAAAGAAATTGGCTTATATCGCCTTTGATACGCCGGAAGAAATAGAAGCAAAACGAAAAGAGATTCCTAACTTCCAATACGATGCCTCTACGAGAATGACTATGAAAAATAGTCTTACATTATCCGTTGAGCAAGTTGAGCAACGGATTACTGCGGGAGAGCAATATGTTGTCCGCATTCTTATTCAGCCGGATGAAGACATCAAAATTAATGATCAAATACATGGAGAGGTGATTATTAATTCTTCTGTTTTGGATGATAAAGTGATTTGGAAATCGGCGGATAGCCTGCCGACATATCATTTAGCCAATGTTGTGGATGACTATCTAATGAAAATTACCCACGTTATACGCGGAGCAGAATGGTTACCTTCCACTCCGTTGCATATCTTACTGTATCGTTATTTGGATTGGGGAAATGAAATGCCACAGTTTGCACATCTTCCATTGATTCTCAAGCCTGATGGACATGGAAAACTAAGTAAGCGCGATGGCGATCGTTTGGGCTTCCCTGTTTTTCCCTTGTATTGGGAAGATTCTGTTTCCAAAGAAGTCTCGTTAGGATATAAAGAAAAAGGATTTTTACCGGAAGCTGTGATAAATTTTCTCGCATTATTGGGCTGGAATCCGGGCAATGAACGGGAACTGTTTTCACTGGAAGAACTTATTGAAGTATTTTCGTTGGAAAGAGTCAACAAATCAGGAGCGAAATTTGACTATGAAAAAGCAAAATGGTTTAATCATAAATATATACAAGCAAAAAGCAATTCAGAATTAGCAATACTTTTCCAATCAACTATTTTAGAGAAAGGTATTTCTATATCTACAGAATATTTGGAACAAGTTATTGCATTAGTAAAAGACAGGATAATCCTACTTACTGATTTTTGGGAGCAGGCATCATTCTTTTTCGAATGTCCTTCTTCTTATGATGAAAACATAATAAAAAAACGTTGGAAAGAAGATACGCCTAACTATTTAAAGGCAATATCAGAGCTTATCGAAAATGTGAAGCCATTTGATAAACAAACAGCTCACGATAGAGTAATGAATTACATTACGGAAAACCAACTCAATATGGGACAAATTATGAATTGCTTGCGTTTATCTATTGTAGGAGCGGCAAAAGGTCCCGATTTGTTTGACATTATCGGAATACTTGGAGCAGAAGAAACTATAACAAGGATAAATAAAGCAATAGAAGCTATTTGAAAGCAGAAAATAATATAACATGAGTTCGAGATCAATGGTAAGTCTAATGCTTATTTACTGATTTGGTTATTTGTACTATAGTTTTGGTCGAACCTCTTGTAAAAACCTTCGTGTTACTTTGTGAAACCATTCGTCTTACTTCTTCACCATTGTGCCATTTCACCATTGTACCTTTATAACTGCCTGTAACTTCTCTTAATCAAACGAATAAATCCAGAATTCACGTTAAATAATCTTGCATGCTTCGTATTACTTCCTGAAAAAATATTGATTTTGCTTTTTCTTTTCTGCTCCGTTGGTTGCACGATAGACTTTTTTACCGGTATATGGATCAATTTCGGAGTAAAAGATTGTTGAAGATAAAGTCATGGGAGTAGGAGTAAAATCTTGAACCTGCTCCAAATGGAAATTTATTTCTTTCATTTTTCCGGCTAAGATTTGCATATCTTTCAATGTACATGCCGGATGCGAAGAGATAAAATAAGGTATTATTTGTTGCCTTAAATTGTTCTTTCTGTTGATTGTTTCAAATATATTTTTGAACTTCAAAAATAAATCAAAATGAGGCTTCCGCATACATTCGACAACATGATTTTCTGTATGTTCAGGGGCAACTTTCAATCTGCCTGAGACATGATTTTTGATAAGTTCGGATGTATATTCCTGCAATCCGTACTCTTTTTTATTACCTAATAACATGTCATAACGCACACCGCTTCCTATTGTTACTTTTTTTACTTTTGGAATTTTTGATGCTTTCCTGTACAAATCAATTAGCGGATGATGATTATAATTTAAATTATTACAAATTTTCGGAAAAATACAGGACGGACGTTGACATTGTTTGCAGAGCTGCTCATTATCGCCTTTCATTGCGTACATATTTGCGGAAGGTCCACCCAAATCAGAAATATAGCCATTGAAATAAGGCATTTTTGTAATTTGCTCAACCTCTTTTAAAATAGATTTTTCGGAACGGCTGGTAATAAATTTTCCCTGATGTGCAGAAATTGTGCAAAAACTGCATCCGCCAAAACACCCTCTATGGATAGTTATTGATGATTGAATCATGGTAAAAGCAGAAATCTCACCTCTTTTCTCATATTTAGGATGTGGTAACCGTGTAAAAGGAAGCTCATATATCGCATCCAATTCCGTTTGTGAAAGTAAAGGTGTCGAAGGATTTACAACAATTTGTTTATTCCCTGCCAATTGGATAATTCTTTTGGAGGTATATTTGTTCGATTCAGTTTCAATAATCTTAAAATTTTCTGCAAATTTAGTTTTCGATTGCAGACATTGTTCATGTGAATGCAGAAAAATAGCATTTTTCTTCAAAAAATTATCTTTGTCTGTCAAATAAGAAACTTGATTTATATTATGGAAATCTGATATTTTAGGATTTTCTTTTTCTTTGAATATATTTAAAATATCAAGTATAGGTTTTTCGCCCATTCCATAAATCAGCAAATCTGCTTGACTTTCTAACAATATGGATGGCAATAATTTATCCTGCCAGTAATCATAATGGGTAAATCGTCGCAAAGAAGCTTCTATTCCTCCTAAAATAATTATAGAGTCAGGAAAAAGCTTACGTACAATCTGTGAATAAATTGTAGTTGCATAATCCGGACGAAAACCGGAAATATTTCCGGATGTATAAGCATCCGTAGAACGTAAGCGTTTAGCTGCTGTATAATGATTTACCATAGAATCCATGCTGCCAGAACTTATGCCGAAAAACAGCTTGGGTTTGCCCAATTTTTTAAAATCACGTAAATCATCTCTCCAATTCGGTTGCGGAAGAATCGCCACACGAAATCCCTGTTGCTCTATTAATCGTCCAAGAATGGGAATACCAAAAGCAGGATGATCAATATAAGCATCTCCTGAAATAAGAATGACATCCACATAATCCCAATTGCGAAGTTCTAATTCTTTTTTTGTTGTTGGTAAAAAGGATTTTAAGTCAGACATTTATATACATAGTTAGTTTTTGCAATAGAGTATTCTACGTTTTTGCTGTTTTATTACAAAAATAAATGAATTTTTCGTAATATAAATCATTTGTAATGATATATTGATTGGGATTTTGATTAACAAGTTTATTCAATTGTATTTGCCGCAAACAAAATATAGATAGAAAATTAGGATGACAAGATTCTAATATTTCTATATTAATATTCTATTTTAGCGACATACAATAGCATATTTTTCTTTCTGTCTTGTTGAAAAATGCCTTCAAAAATTTGTTTTATTTGCTAATTTTTTGTATCTTTGTAATTAATAAAATAGACAGGTTAATAATTAAATATGAGCGAATTAGAAGACAAAAAAAACATACAAGGACAAGATTATACTGCCAGTAACATTCAAGTGTTGGAAGGTTTGGAAGCTGTTCGTAAACGTCCGGCAATGTATATTGGCGATATAGGAGAAAGAGGTTTACACCATTTGGTATATGAAGTTGTAGATAATTCAATTGATGAGGCTTTAGCTGGTTATTGTAAAAATATAGAAGTTACCATTCATCCTGATAATTCCATTAGTGTTTTAGATGATGGACGTGGAATCCCTACCGACATGCACGAAAAAGAACAACGTTCTGCTTTGGAAGTTGTTATGACAGTTTTGCATGCCGGTGGAAAATTTGACAAAGGTTCTTATAAAGTTTCCGGAGGCTTACACGGAGTAGGTGTTTCCTGCGTAAATGCTTTATCGAAATATATGCGGGTAGAAGTTTTTCGTGAAGGAAAACACTTTTTACAGGAATATGAATACGGAATTCCCAAATATCCGGTAAAATCAATCGGAGAATCGGTTAAAACGGGAACTTATATTTACTTTACTCCTGATGACAGTATTTTTGATACCATAGTTTATAAATATTCCACTTTGGCAACACGTTTGCGGGAATTAGCTTTCTTGAATAAAGGTATTCATTTGTCTTTAAAAGATTTGAGGGAAATTCCCGAAGGAGAAGAACGGCCTTTTGATATTTTTTATTCCGAAAAAGGATTGGTTGACTTCATCAATTATCTGGACGGAAACAGGGAAAAACTAATGGCAATTCCTATTTATATGGAAGGTGAAAAGAATGCTATTCCGATGGAAATTGTTATGCAATATAATAATTCTTTTTCAGAAAATTTGCATTCTTATGTTAACAATATCAATACGATTGAAGGTGGAACACATTTGGCAGGCTTTCGTCGTGGTTTGACTCGTACATTGAAAAATTATGCTGAAAAAGCAGGAATGTTTGCCAAGCTGAAATTTGATATTTCTCCCGAAGATTTTCGTGAAGGATTAACAGCTATCATTTCAGTAAAAGTACAAGAACCTCAGTTTGAAGGACAGACAAAAACAAAATTGGGGAATAGTGAAGTTGAAAGTGTTGTGAGCCAACTGGTAAGTGAAATGCTTTCGTATTATCTGGAAGAAAATCCAAAAGAAGCTAAAATGATTGTCGATAAAGTTGTTTTGGCAGCAACGGCTCGTCATGCGGCACGTAAAGCAAGAGACTTGGTACAACGAAAGAGTGTATTGTCCGGTTCGGGATTGCCGGGAAAATTGGCAGACTGTTCAGATAAAGATGCTTCCAGATGTGAATTATTTCTCGTTGAGGGAGATTCAGCAGGTGGAACTGCTAAGCAGGGTAGAGATAACCGCACGCAAGCCATTTTACCTTTGAGAGGGAAAATTTTGAATGTGGAAAAAGCTATGCAACACCGTATTTTGGAAAGTGACGAAATCAAAAATATGTATACTGCATTAGGCGTTACTATTGGCACAGAAGAAGATCCCAAAGCATTAAACATTGACAAGTTGCGTTATCACAAAGTGGTTATCATGACCGATGCTGACGTGGATGGAAGCCATATTGCAACTTTATTACTTACATTCTTTTTCCGTCACATGCGCGAATTGATTGAATTGGGATACATTTATATTGCAACTCCTCCATTATATTTGGTAAAAAAAGGGAAAGAAGAAACCTATTGTTGGACAGAAGAAGAAAGAATTTCCATATTGAATTCTTTACAAGAGCAAGGAAAAGAAAAAGGCGTTCATGTGCAACGATATAAAGGTCTGGGAGAGATGAACGATGAACAGTTATGGTCAACAACAATGGATCCTCAACGCAGAACCTTGCGTCAGGTTACTATTGATAATGCCATAGAAGCGGATTATATTTTTTCAATGCTTATGGGTGATGAAGTTCCTCCGCGCCGCGAGTTTATTGAAAAAAACGCACGTTACGCTAATATTGATGCATAATATTTTAGGGTTAGTATAAATTATTTTAGGCTGATAGATTTTATCAGCCTTTTTTCTAACAAAATGCCGTCTTTGCGCTCCTTTGCGAAAATCTTAGTATTCTTTACGGTTAAATATGGATTGCTTCGTTCCTCGCAATAACGCTCGAAACAAACAAAATACGAATTTCAATATTCAACATTTATGAAAATAATCTGTATCGGACTAAATTATAAAGATCATATAGAGGAATTTAATAATTCCATACCGGAAAAACCTTTATTTTTTCTAAAACCGGAAACATCCTTATTATTAAAAAACAGACCGTTTTTTCTTCCTGATTTTTCACAAGATGTTCAATATGAACTGGAATTGGTTGTACGGATTAATAAAGTAGGAAAATGTATTCATCCACGTTTTTCTCATACATATTATAATGAAATAGGATTAGGAATTGATTTCACGGCAAGAGATTTGCAAAAACAATGCAGGGAAAAAGGCGAGCCTTGGGAAATAGCTAAAGGATTTGACAATTCAGCAGTTGTAAGTTCATTTATCCCTTTGCCGGATTTTCTTTCTATTCAAAATTTGCATTTTAATTTACTTCTCAATAATAATAAAGTCCAGCAAGGAAATACTTCAGATATGATTTTTCCGGTTGATGAAATCATCAGTTATGTTTCCCGGTTTATGACATTAAAAATAGGTGATTTGATTTTTACCGGAACACCTTCAGGTATAGGAAAAGTTGTTATTAATGATCATTTAGAGGCTTATCTGGAAAATAAAAAATTGCTGGATTTTTATGTAAGATAATCTTATAGTATATTCACCGCTTTAGCATTCGCAATAATGCCTTTGTTGGGCAAAAGTTCTACCTTTATCATCTTATTCTGCCAGGCTCTGCCTGTTTCTTTTTACAGGCAAAGCTTGTTTGGATAGAACGGACGAGGCAAAGAGCCATTGTCCGAACTTCACGCCTTTTTACAGCCACCGCCGAACAGAGTATGGAAGTTAAAGAAGTTATATAGTACAATGTTTAAGCTTTCAACATTATAACTTCATTTAACTTGTGTAATTTCTCTTAAGCAAATAAATAAACCCCGAACTCACGTTATAAAAACAACTTATTTTTCTACTTTTACATTCACAGCATTCAATCCTTTTGTTCCGCGTTCTAATTCAAAAAGAACAATATTGCCTTCTTTGACATTATCATTACAATTATTTATATGAAAAAAATATTTATCCACGCTCGCCAAATGTTTGATAAAACCATAGCCCTTTTCTTTATTAAAATGCTCAATACGTCCTTTTAAGATAGAGTCTTCGATTTTTTCTTTGGTGGGAACAGATATTTCAATATCCTCAATATTAATTTCTTCTTTCTCTTTCTTGTCGGGAGGTGTTGTTGTGATTAATCCATTTTCATCAACATAGGCAATCATATCTTCAAATCTTTTTCCCTTGTCGGTTTTCCGAAGTTCTTTCTTCTTTTGTTTTTCCAAACGTTTGGATTGTTTCTTTTTTTCGTTATCCTGTTTTGATGAGATTGATTTTGCCATGTTTCCGTTTTATCTTTTTGTTCTGAATTTGCTAATGTATATTTTGAGATGTCTGCTTTATTAATTTTTTCTCCCGTTAGTTTCTGAATGCTTTTGAGCATGGAATATTCTTCTGTGGAACAAAAAGTCAGTGCGGTTCCTGCATTTCCGGCTCTTCCTGTACGTCCGATACGATGTACATACGTTTCTGCCGCATCCGGCAAGTCGTAATTGATAACCAAAGGAAGTTCATTAATATCTATTCCGCGAGCAGCAATATCGGTTGCTACCATCACACGGGTTTTCCCCGACTTGAAATTACCGAGTGCACGTTGTCGTACCATCTGCGATTTATTGCTATGGATTGCTTCACTATGGATGCCTGCACGACACAAAATTTTTGCAATCTTGTCGGCGCCATGTTTTGTACGGGAAAAAACCAATACCGATTTTCCTATACTTTCATTTAATATAGAAACTAATAAATCTTTTTTCTGTTGCTTTTCAACATAATAAATATATTGGTCTATTGTTTCCACAACGGATGCTTCCGGTGTAATATCCACTTGCAAAGGATTTCTCAAAATTGATTGGGCAAGTGATGCAATCGCCGCAGGCATAGTGGCAGAAAACAAAAGCGTCTGTCTGTCTTTTGGAATCTTTGGAATAATTCGTTTAATATCTTGAATAAATCCCATATCCAACATGCGATCGGCTTCATCTAACACAAAATGACTGACATTTCTCAAATCAACAAACCCCTGATTCATCAAATCAAGCAATCTGCCTGGTGTTGCGATTAGAATATCAATTCCTTTTCGCAGTTTTTCTGTCTGTGGATTTTGATTCACTCCTCCGAAAACTACACAATGGTGAAGCGAAGTATATTTTGAATAATCGGTAATACAATCACTGATTTGTATGGCTAATTCACGTGTAGGCGTTAATATTAAGGCTTTAATTGCACGGTGTTTTCCCGATTGTTGATTTCTTGAAGATAAATGTTGAATAATGGGGATGGAAAATGCTGCCGTTTTACCGGTTCCTGTTTGTGCACATCCCAATATGTCGCGTTTGTTCAATACAATAGGAATTGCTTTTTCTTGTATTGGAGTAGGAATAGAATATCCTTTTTCTGTAAGAGCCTTCAAAATCGGCTCTATAATACTTAATTCTTTAAAAGTCATAAAATGTACTGCTCAGCAGACAGATTTGTTAATTAATAAATAACAGATAATGAAGGAAAAATGTTACACTTTGCCTCCATTATCTGTTATTGGAAATACAAATACGATACTAATTTTCGTTTTTCAGTAAAAATATTTTTTCTTTTATTAGTATCTTCTTGAGTTATAACCACCACCGCTTCTGCGATTATTGTTAAAATCTCTTTTTTCAGTTCTTGGTTTAGCAATGGTAACATTGATAACCTTACCGTCGAATTCTACTTCGTTTAATTCATTGATTGCTTTTTCTGCCTGAGAATCGTCAGACATTTCTACGAATCCGAATCCTCTTGATCTTCCGGTTTCCCGATCTGTGATAACTTTTGCAGAAGATACTTCTCCATACTCTGCAAATAAACCTTTTAAGTCAGCGTCATTTACGCTGTAACTTAAATTTGAAATGTAAATGTTCATTTAAAAAATTTTATGTAAATATTTTATGACTGGGATAAACTAATAAAGGAAGGCTGCTTTAGATGATTCATGCAAAGAGGCAATACAATAGAAATTCTTAATTCCAATCAACTGCAAAGGTAATAAAAATAATCACATAAAAATTCACTTCCTTGAAAATAAATATGTTTCTTCATTTTCAATTCTCTATCGTTGGTTGAGTGCCGTTTGGTACTTCCATATTCTCACTCAATAATCCAAAGAATTGATTCGGGATTAAACAAGATTAAGGGTGAAAGGATACAAAGATACAAGGGTAAAATGGTGGAGAAGTAAGACGAATGGTTTCACGAAGTAACACAAAGGATTTTACAAGAAACTCGACCAAAACTATAGTACAAATAGTCATTAGCATTTCCTGCATGAATAGTTCGGCTGAGGCAACTTCCGCCGAAATGGATATTTCCTGTGATATTTGCGGTGGGAAAGGATGCAATTTATGTAAACATTCCGGGTGGGTCGAAATTATGGGTTGTGGCATG
>QMCD01000771.1_pt1 | contig 21735 bp, 28 predicted proteins | sample 1821841 | NCBI WGS metagenome assembly QMCD01 (sample SAMN01991225, study PRJNA193472) | Termite gut metagenome, whole genome shotgun sequencing project. | isolation source: worker | host: Macrotermes natalensis
TCGGGCTTCGACAAATATTTCCAAATCGCCCGCTGTTACCGCGATGAAGATGCCCGCGGCGACCGTCAGCCTGAGTTTACGCAAATCGATATTGAGATGAGTTTTGTTGACCGCGACGATATTCTTTCCATGACCGAAGGACTCTTTCATCATATCTTTAAGAAGACGATGAACCTCGATATTCCAAAACAATTTAAGCGTTTAAGCTACGATGAAGCTCTTGAACTGTACGGCTCTGACAAGCCGGATTTGCGTTTTGATATGCCGCTCCAGAACTTTGATGAATTTGTCGCGGCTTCCGGCTTCCAGGCTTTTAAAGACGCGATTAGCAAGGGAGAGTCGGAGCGGGAAGCTGCCAAAGCGAAGGGCATCACCATTGCCGGCGCCGGGGTAAAAGCCTTGGTTGTTCCGGGGCAGGCCGCTTACTCGCGGAAGCAGATTGAAGAACTGGAAGCGCAGGCGAAGATTTACAAAGCCAAAGGATTGGCCTGGATGAAAGTCATGGGAACGGAAAACGAACCCGTTCTGGAAGGCGGCGTTTCTAAGTTCTTTGCCGATCAAACTGCGGCCATCCTCGAAAAGCTCGGAGCGAAATGCGGCGATCTCATTTTGATTGTTGCCGACTCATCGCGGAAAACCGCGAACACCGCGCTCGGAGCTGTCCGGCTCAAGCTCGGCAAAGACATGGACCTCTGCGATCCTTCCCGCTTTGAGTTTGCCTGGATCGTCGATTTCCCGCTCTTTGAATTCAACGAAGATGAAAACCGCTGGGAAGCTGCTCATCACATGTTCTCGTGGCCGCAGAATCAGTATCATGATACATTGGAATCGGATCCGGGTTCCGTGAAAGGCGATCTTTACGATCTTGTGTTGAACGGCTATGAACTTGCTTCGGGCTCCATCAGGATACATGATCCTGAACTGCAAAAGCGTATCTTCAACATCGTCGGCTTTAATCCCGAAGAAGCGGAAAAGAAGTTCGGCTTCCTGACGCAGGCGTTCAAATACGGCGCGCCGCCCCACGGAGGAATCGCTCCGGGGCTTGATCGTCTCGTAATGCTCATGGCGGGAAAGACTTCGATTAAAGAAGTCATCGCCTTCCCCAAAAATTCTTTTGCGGTAAGCCCGATGGACGATTGCCCCAGCGAAGTTGATCAGAAACAGCTGGATGAACTGCATATCGCGATAGTGAAGACAGAGGAATAAAAACAACAAGGCTGTTCATTACCGGACAGCCTTGTTGTATATTAGAACAATTGTTTTTTAGAACGTGGCGACTACTCCGCCGTTGTAATTAGCAAGGATGTAATCCTTTACTTTCTGGGAGCAGAGCGCTTTCTTTAAGGCAAGAATTTTGGGATTGGTTTCGTCGCCTGCTCTAACCGTGACAACATTTACGTAGGGCGATTCGGCGCCTTCCAGAATCAAGGCGTCTGTTACAGGATTAAGGCCCGCTTCCAGAGCATAGTTTCCGTTGATGATTGCGCCGTCAACATCGCCTAAAGAGCGGGGAAGCTGAGCGGCTTCGAGTTCGCGGAAGCGAAGATTTTTGCTGTTTTGTGCGACATCGTTGGGAGTGCCTTCCAAACCGGCGGCATCAGATAAGGTGATAAAGCCTTTCGCTTCGAGTAAAAGCAGCGCCCTTCCTTCGTTTGTGGGGTCATTGGGAATCGCGATAGAGGCTCCATTTCCAAGCTGATCGATGGAATCGATCCTTGACGAATAAAGCCCCAGCGGTTCCACATGTACGCCGAAAGCGGAAACCAGTGTAAGGTTTCGTTCCGCGTTAAACGAATCGAGATAAGGCTTGTGCTGGAAAAAGTTTGCGTCAAGGTCGCCCGCGTCCAAAGCAAGGTTCGGCGTTACATAATCGGTGAACTCAACAATCCTCAGTTCAATCCCTTCGGCGGCAAGATCATCCTTGACAAGTTCCAAAAGTTCCGCGTGGGGAACCGGAGTTGCTCCAACGGTGAGGATTTGTTTTCCTCCGCCCGCGTCACTGCCGCCTCTGGCAAATACCGAAAAGGCAAGAAAAGCGCACAATACAAACACAATAAGTTTCTTCATTTTATTCTCCTGTAGTATATAAAGTTGATGAAATTGTCTCCATCATAAAAAATCATCGTTTGGACAAAAGATTCCGGCTGATCAAAGTTCCCGCAAGCTGAATCAGTTCAACCATGATCAGAATGATGATAACTGCCGCTATGGTAACATCGATCCTGAAACGATGATACCCGTAACGGATGGCCAGGTCTCCAAGGCCGCCGCCGCCTATGGCCCCGGCCATTGCCGAATACCCTATCAGATTGATAACGGTTAACGCCAGGCCTGAAACAAGCGCCGGCAGAGCTTCCGGAATCAGCACCTTCCGGATAATCTGAAAATCAGAAGATCCCATGGCACGGGCGGCGGTAAGCACACCCTGGTCCACCTCCTGTAAAGCCGATTCCACAATCCGCGCGACGAAAGGCGCCGCTGCCAGGGATAATGGAATGATAGCGGCAGTCGGCCCTATGCTGGTTCTTACAATGAGCCGGGATAGGGGGAAAATTAAAATCATCAAAATGATAAAGGGCAGAGAACGGAAAAGGTTCACAAGCCGGGAAAGAACATTGTAAGCCACCGGCTTCGGCGAAAGTCCCGCGGGCGAACTGTAGTACAAAAAGGAACCCAACGGGAATCCCAAAAGCGATGACAAAATAGTCGCCACAGAGGTCATGTAGAGCGTTTCCAAAGTCGGTTTCCCCAGAAGAAGCAGCAGGGCCGCAAAGTCAAACTCACGCATAGATCAACTCCTGTGCCGCTTTGGTTCTTGGCGCGGCAAAAATCTCATCCACCGCGCCGTTTTCAACAATGAGGCCTTCATCCAAAACAGCCACCACTTCGCAGACATCCCGGATCACCGGCATTTGATGCGTAATCAAAACCACGGTAAGGTTGAGTTTTTCATGCAGCTCGTTGATGAGCGCCAAGATCGAACGCGTTGTCTGCGGGTCCAAAGCGCTTGTAGCTTCATCGCAGAAAAGCACTTCGGGACTCGCCGCCAAAGCTCTCGCGATGGCAACCCGTTGCTTTTGTCCGCCTGAAAGTTCCCGAAGCCTGGCTTTACGCTTATCCGCGATGCCGGTCATTTCAAGGAGTTCTTCAACCCGTTCGTGTATCTGCTTTTTATGCGTCCCCGCGATTTCCAGAGGATAAGCTACGTTTCCCGCAACATTTCGGGAAGAAAAAAGATTGAAATTCTGAAAAATCATTCCCATCTTCCGGCGCTGCTGATGCAGTTCTTTTTTGCCAAGCACATCCACCCGGTTATGGTGATAATATATTTCTCCGGTATCGGCCGGTTCCAAAAGGCTCATAATCCGCAGCAAGGTCGATTTCCCCGCGCCGCTCTTCCCGATTATTCCGTAGATGCTTCCTTCCGGAACGGACAGATCGATTCCCCGGAGCGCTTTTACGTCCGAGTAACGCTTTGATATGCCCTTTAAATCAATCATTGTACATTCCTCTTACATCCATCAAAATCCGGAATTCCGAAAATGATCAAGTCTTTAAAATCTTTCTTTGCCGGAGGCTTTCAATATATTGGATTTCATGGGAAGACAAAAAAACCTCCCATGAGGAGGCGGCTGGATTCCAAAAAACGGAAAAGCGCAACCCCTCATCTTTGCGGCACTAATGGCTGCCGCCGGATTTGGCACCGCTTAATTGACCGCGTCAATCATGGTTGCCGGGCTTCACAGGGCCGTTCCCTCCGCCTCTCTTGATGAAAGATATTTACTGATAAAAAGATATAAAAAATACGGTGAATGTGTCAAGAGGAGAATTTTACCAGACAATACTAACCGGAACAGTCAATGTAATCGATTTTTGAAACATTTTACATATAAATCACGCTATAGCATTGACAAACCGCTTCCGAGGGATTATCTTCAAAATATCGTTAGTAATAACGATGACATTAATAAAGGTGGTTGAAAGGAATGGACAAGGATATGGAAAAGAACACAGAAGCGGAACAGAACGAAGACATCGGGTACTGGATTAAAGTTGTAAACGATAGCATGGAAACCTTTGCGAATCGCGGCTTGAAAAAAATCGGTATTACTCTTTCCCAAGCTAAAGTTATGGCTTTTATAAATGACAGGAAAAAGCAGAATACTTCCCAAAGAGATATTGAGGCTTTTTTCAAGGTAACGCATCCTACGATCATCGGTCTTTTAAATCGGCTCAAGCTGAAGGGTTATGTCAGGAAAGAGTACAATGATGATGACAGGCGTAAGTATGTTTTCCTTACCGATGAAGGGAAAAAAGCGTGCAAGGAACTGGCTTCTATCCAGAAGAAAACCTTGACTGCTGTTCTCGCGGATTTTTCCGAAAAAGATGTAGAAAAGCTTATTTCTTTTATGGAAAAAATGTACAACAACATCAAGGAATAATTTGGCATCAAGGCTGTTTTAAGGCTTTCGTTTTAAAACAGCCTCTGTTAATGTATTTTCCTCTTAACGAAGCTTCCGATGGTTTATTGTTTGGGGGCTGATTATCATCTTCTCTCATAAGTAAATCTGAATAGTGGCTGTAAAAAGCCGCAAAAGTCGTGTATACTTCTTTTATGAAAATGTTTTTCCGCATTGGGATAATCTGTTTCGGTGTGTTATCTGTGGCGGCTTTTCTTGTCTCTCTTTTTTTGATTCAGGATATGCGGATACAGAATCCGGAAGATGATGCGCTTTCTTTGCAATACCATGTCGCTCTCTATCTGCCTGATAATCAAAATTCTTTTTTTGCCGATGTCATCAGAGGCGCCGAGCGGGCCGCCGCGGAATTGAACGTATCAATTTCGCTTCATTCTATTGATCCCGCAAAAAATGAACTTGAAATGGCTTCCTATACCGGCATCGACGGGGCTTTGGTTTGCCCTTATTTAGATGACGCTCTGGCGCGGCGGCAGTTGGAAAAACTGAATGCCGAACAGATTCCCGTTGTGTTGATCAATCATAATGTGGTGAACGAACAGCCGTGGCCTTTTATCGGGACGAACAATTTTGATATCGGCCGCCGGATGGGAATAATTGCCCGGAATATTAATGACGAGATTCGCCCTGTTCTTGTATTCAGTGACAAATCGCCGGGAATCTACAGTGAGCGGGAATTGGTTGAAATGGGATTTACCGCATCGCTTGGAACGGTGCTTGCCTCGCCTATAATGACGATGAAGACGACGCTTAATCCTCTTGATGCCGAAGAAATTATCCACGGGCTTTTTCGCAGCGCGTCAAGAATCAATACGGTTATCTTTACGGATTCCAGCGATACCATCGCCGCCGCTCATGCTTTAATCAACATGAACCTTGTGGGACAGGTGCAGATTATCGGATTTGGAAATGATCCTGTCATTTTGGAAAATATCCGTAAAGGCATCATCGCCGCAAGCATTGTTATCAATCCGGAAAGAATGGGCTATGAAGCTCTTCGCTCACTCATATCTTTGCGTTCATCGGGCTACACTTCTGCATCGATAGATACGGGAATAACGATTATTGACAGGAACCGCTTGTGATAAAGAAAATCCGTAATTCCCTTAGGGGACAGATGATTATCAGCATAATGGGAACGTTTTTTATCCTGGTTGTCTCCACGACCTACATTCTTTTTTCCGCGAGAAACCTGCAAACTATTTTGGATCAAAGTTTTGAGCGGGAACGTTTCATCAAGTCGATTCAGGAGGATTTGATAAAATTTCAGACGCCGCTCTTGGAATATTTATCTACGATGTCATCGAACGCGCTTTCTCAAATATTGATTGATTCCCAGATGCTGCGGAGCAAGATTCCCGATCATCAAATTATTTCTTCCAATAAAATAGAATTGCGCGAGCGGGAATTGTATTCGCTCATCAATTCTTATTTGGATTTGGCCGACAGCGCTATAGAAGAGAAGCGCGCAAGAGATATACTTGGTTACATAGGATTGTATGATGAAATGTCGGCGCTGCTTTCGTATATCAATTCGGAAATTGATATTATCAGCGCCGGAAGATTTTTGAATCAGCTTGAACTCTTTGAAGTCTTTATCGGCAAGTCGGGAAATATTCAATTGTGGAATCTTTTGTTTATCATTTTTATTTCGATATTTACGGTTCTTCTGCTTCTTTGGTCAATGGAAAAAATTACCCATCCTTTAATCCGCATGTCTTCTATGGCAGGGGAGCTTTCCTCTGGAAATTTTTCCATTGCCGATATTGAATCCAGTCCGGTGTATGAAATTGATCATCTTGTTGTAGCGTTCAACCAAATGAAAAATGAGATTCGGCTTTACATTGAAGAAATTCATTGGCAGGAAAAAATCAAGCAGGAATATATGCGCGAGCGGATTCGGAACATGAATATGGAAGGCCTTATCCGCCGGATGGAAATTTACACGCTTCAGGCGCAGATGAATCCTCACTTTCTTTTTAATACGCTGAACACCGGAATGCAGCTTGCGATAGTGGAAGGCGCGGAACGGACAGGGGAATACATCGAATATCTTGCGCAGCTGTTCCGTCATATTATACGCAACAAAGATGTGATTGTTCCGCTCCGGCACGAGATTGAAGGAATCAATTATTACTTTTACATCCTTCGCGTCCGCTTTGCCAAAAAGATCGATCTTGTTCTTGATTACAAAGAAGAAATGCTCGATCAATACAAAGTTCCTGTTTCTATTTTTCAGCCTTTAGTGGAAAACTGCGTCATTCACGCATTTAAAAATATAAAGGGAACGTTGTCGATAATTGTCCGGGTGGAAATGAAGGACGAAAGGCTGATACTTTCCGTAACGGATAACGGTTCCGGCATAGAGCCGGAAATTGCCGAGAAACTTTTGAATCCTCAGCCGATTGATGAATCGGCGCTTTCCAGAGCTATGGGATTGGAGAACGTTATTCAGCGTCTGTACTTTTTTTATCCTGACGATCCGGATATAGTCAAAATAGAAACAGGCTTTGATAAGGGCATTGCTCAGGGCAGCGCTCCGGGAACCCGGATTATTATTTCCATCGATCCAAGGAGACCGCCGTGTATAGAGTTCTGATTGTAGATGATGAAGAACCTGTCCTCGAAAGTTATGAGTTCCTGCTAAAAAACAGTACGCCGGATTTTGTTTTGGCGGGAAAAGCTTCTACAGGATTTGAGGCTATGAAGCAGATTCATGAACTGAAACCTGATGTGGTTTTTATGGACATTAATATTCCCGGCATTGACGGAATGCAGGTAATATCGAACGTCCGTCTTCAGTTTCCGGGGATGATCTTTATTCTTTCAACAGCCTATGAACGTTTTGATTTGGCCCAAAAGGCCATAACGCTGGGAATCTTTGCGTATTTGATAAAGCCTGTTTCTAAAAAAACGTTCCTTGAAACGCTTGCGTCGGTTCAAACCGCCCTGGAAGAACGTCCTGTGCCGGCGCATCAGGAAAGTTCCGCTTTGACGGAACGGCATTTTGCCGGGGAAGTTATCTGGAACAGAATGAGCGAAGCGGAATGGCATCATTATAAATCGGTATATTCTTTTGGATCGGACAAAGGAATTGTGTGCCTGATCGAATTGGAAGATGAATCGTTGTACAGTACGATTGCTGAAAAAATTTCTTTCCGCCACCGGTGTCTGTATACAATCCGCCTAGGGCAGGGTGTGTTTTTTATTCCGGAAGATGTGAGCCGGGAATCTTTTGTTCCCTACATAAAACAACTGATACGTGAAACAATACCCGCATCGGTGTATCATGTATATGGAGTGGGTGAGTCTCATGCAAGCCGCGAAATTTTTCTTTCCTGTAATGAAGCACTGGAAGATTTGCGGAAAAGAAAAAACCGCTGCGATGTGCAGCTTCGCGAACGGATGCGGATTATTCAGCTTCGGCGGAAAATCGGCATGTCTCCCAAAAATGAAGTTACGGATGTATACAATTCTCTTTGGGAAGAAATATTTTCTTCTTATGATTTTGTTTTGGCGAAAGCAAAGATGGCTTCCGTGTTTATGTTTTTAATTGATGACAGTATCGGCGCTTACTCAAGGCACTCCGATGAGGCCCCGCCTTTTTATGCCGTTGAAGAAATCATGCGGATTGGAAACATCGATGAATGGAAAAAGTGGTCGGATGCAGCGTTCGGAAAAATGCTGGAGATTTGCAGCCTCCGCTATTCGGGAAAGTTTCCTTTGCCGCTCGTGAATGCTATGGAATATGTTCATGAACATTATGCCGAGCCGATTCAGCTGCATTCCGCCGCGGAAGCCGCAAAAGTTTCTTCGACATATTTAAGCCGTCTTTTTTCAGAATATATTCAATGTACGTTTATTGATTATGTGACATCGCTGCGGATAGAAGAGGCTGAAAAACTTATCCGCGAGGCCCGGATGAATATTAAAGAAGTTGCGTTTGCGGTTGGGTTTCAGGACGCGAATTATTTCAGTAAAATTTTTAGGAAGATCACCGGACTTCCGCCGTCGCTTTATGCCGCGGAAAAACGAGGCAATGAATAAGTAATAAGTAACTATTAATATGTGTAATATTATGCAGGAAAAGAATGCAGTATGGAGGAAAAAAATGAAACGAATCTTCATATCGATTTTGGGTTGTATTGTTCTGTTATGCTTGTCGTGTTCTCGAAAAGAAGATGTACCTTCCCGGTCCGCGGGGAGCAATTCGGCAAATAATCGCTTTCCGTTTTTCTCCCGCGAAAAGAAAGATGATCAAATAACGATTGGGTTTTCCGCGGCAACGGATACCTTTGTGATAGAACGCTGGTACAAAGATGTAAGAGTATTTTCGAGCGCCGCAAGTGAATTGGGAGCGAATGTGGTTGTTCAGTTGTCCGCCGGCGGAATAAAAGAACAGATCGATCAGATAAATTATCTTGTCAAACAAGATATCGATATTCTCGTAATTATTCCTCACGATACGGAAATGATCGCCGGAGTCATTAAGCAGGTACGTGATTCAGGAATTCCTGTTGTTGCTTATGATAGATTGATTATCGGCGTTCCGGTAGATGCCTTTATTTCGTTTGATAACCGGGAAGTAGGCCGTCATTTCGGACGCGCTCTTATCGACGAAGTCCCCGGCGGAAACTATGTTATTGTGAACGGCGCCGTTAATGATTCAAACAGTTACGAAGTGAACGCGGGGCTGCATGAAATACTTCAGCCTTACGTTGACAATGGACAGGTCCAGGTAGTTCACGAAGTATGGCTTAACGAATGGAGCTTTGACGAAGCCCTGGAAGTCCTTGAACCTTTGTTAGAGCAGGATATAGAGATTCATGCTATTTCCTGCGCCAATGACCAAATCGCCGCCGCCGCGATTCAGCTTCTTTCCGAGCGGCGGCTGGCAGGAACGGTTGCCGTAGTCGGCCAGGACGCGGAACTGATAAACTGCCAGCGTGTAGTGGAAGGCGTACAATTGATGACCGTCTATAAACCTATCGGGAAGCTCGCCGTCAGGGCCGCCGAACTTGCTGTGTCAATCGTGAATCAGGAACAATTGATGTACGATACATTAATGGACAATCAAAGCAACACTATGATTCCGTCTTATGTAGAAAGTCCCATCGCGGTGTTCAGTCATAACATGGACGAAATTGTAATCAAAGACGGATTCCATTCCGCCGAAGATGTGTACCGGAATATGGTAAGATCAAAAAATTGATGAGAAGGCGCGGAGTCCCGCGCCTTCCCGTTATTCATGCCCGGAACATAAACGCTGATGCCGCCGGTGTTTTTATTTTCTTCCGCCGCCGGTCCCTTGTAAGGAAGAGCGCTCCCGTAAGTGCCGCCAACAAGCTGAACGCGAGGATTCCCCATACAGCCAAGGACGAATTTTGGAAGGGGAGCCCGATGTTCATGCCGTAAAAACTGGAGATCAACGTAGGGATCATCAGCACGATGGAAATAATCGTGAGGCGCCGCATGACGATGTTGAGATTATTTGAAATAACGCTGGCAAAAGCGTCCATCGTTCCGGTAAGAATCGATGAATAGGTATTTGCCATTTCGATAGCCTGTTTATTTTCGGTTACAACATCTTCCAGCAAATCTTTTTCTTCTTCTTTGAAACGGAAGATCGATGTCTTCTGGAGTTTTTCCAGCAGCAGCTCATTTGTTTTGATGCTCGTCGTAAAGTACACGAGCGATTTCTGCACCGAAAGAAGCTGAATCAATTCATGATTCTGCACCGATTTCTGCAATTCCTGTTCGATAATATTTGTCTTCCGGTTAAGATCCTTGAGCGCTTTGAGAAAGGTAAAGGCAGCCCGTCCCAAAAGATTCAGCACAAAAGCGCTCTTATTTTTGATGTTAAAGTCCCGAATGCGATTGTTTGCCAGATCATCCAGAGCATCGCTGGATTTTTGACAAATCGTAACAATCTTATCCGAAAAAATGATGATTCCCACCGGAATCGTAAAGTGCGCGACTTCGTATTCCTGATTAAACACAGGGATACGAATGATGAGGGCTGTGTAATCTTCTTCTTTTTCAACACGGGCTTGTTCATCAACGTCCATTATATCGATGAGCAGTTCGGCGGAAATGCCGTATTCGTGTTCAAGTTTATCAAGATCGTCTTTGCTGACATTGCGGACATCAATCCAGCAATCTTTTCCGGGTTCTTTTACGGTAACCAAGCTTTGGTTTTTCTGGGTGCGGATAGTAATCATAGGATTTTCCTCCTGGCGCGTCCCCGCGGAAAATCCTCAAATCACCTTTTACGAAGGATTCACAGATACCAGGGGAAGCAGTCTGAATTTAATATGCGTATTGCATAAATGACCGGGGGCTAAACTAGCCCCGCCGTCCGTATCGGACATTGCATTCCTCCTGTAAGATGGATTTACATTACTTTTTCAATATACCTGATTTTTTGCGGACTGGCAATAGCGGCGCTCGTTCTCCCACGTTCGTTTCATAAACTTCCGATGCAAATAATATGATATCCTATAATTGATCGAACCCGCACAACACGGCTGTCATGATTACGATTAGCATATCGCTGAGCTTATGCTCTATGTAACTTTCGTGCCGGTATTCGGCATGATTGATAATCTCTCCCTCAGTCGTTTTTCCACTCTTTTCCCCTCTTCGGGGAGTTTACTCTTTCTTGCTCTTTATTCGTGTTGAGGGTTTAATACCCTCTGTCTGCCATGCAGGCGATAGCTCTGCGGCGGAGTTGTTGATTACAATTTTTTGAAACGAACGTGATTTGCCGAATGCGTCTGGTAGACCATGAATCATTTTTCAAATAGAATTAAATTATGTTTACGGTAAGAGTAGAAGCCGAATTTGCGGCGGCCCATTTTTTAAGCCATTATCACGGAAAGTGCGAACATTTGCATGGGCACAATTACCGGGTCCGGCTTTGGGCGAAAGGAAATAATTTAGATGAAGGCGGAATGCTCGTGGATTTTGGTATTCTCAAAAAGGTCCTTAAAAAAATCGCCGGCAGCCTTGATCATACAAATCTGAATGATCTGCCTTTTTTTGAAAATGATCCCAGCGCCGAACGAATCGCGAAATATATTTTTGACGAAGCGGAAAAATTGTTTCTTGCCGAAAACATCGATGCCAACATACTTCATGCCATTGATGTATACGAAACACCTTCGAGCATGGCAAGATACGAACGATGAGCGTTGAGTTTACTCTTCGCCGAATATTTCCGCGGTAAATGTGTACAACTTCGCGCCTGGCTCTTCGTAAGCCTTCGGCGGAAGCCCCGCTTTACGGCAAATATAATCCAAATATTCATCCTGATTCCAGCCTTGTTCTACCGGAACCTGCGGCAGCAAAACTCCGGCTCTCCCGCGGCTCATCAAATATAAACCATGAACGCCGACCAAAACCGATTCAGGATTCGGGCATAATTCCATAGGAGACAAGACAGAAATCTCAAGGCTGCATTTTTCAAATTCGTCTTTTTCGATAGGGGGAAAACGTGGATCGCCAAAAGCGGCTTCTATCGCCATCATTCTGACGGTTTTAACAAGAGCTTCATCGGAAGCCATTCTGCCGATGCATCCGCGCAGCGATTTACCTTTATGTATCGTTACAAAAGCTCCGCAGGCTAATGTCAGCGGCGAACCTTCCGCCGGAATAATTTCCTCGTATTCGGGCTGCCGCTTTTCAAGTTTTGCCAGGATCGTTTCTCTCGCGTTGTTGAGAAGAATTTTTTGTTCAGCGCGGTTTATGTTAAGATGCATATAATCAGTATAAAGTATTTCTGTTTTTTGTGTATATCGATTTTTGTTTTATATTGCTTCTTCTCTGAACAATATTTTCTTTAGTAAGATATCTTCTAAATTTCGTCTGCCGTCGATTACGAGCATTATATAAACAAGTTCGTCTTCAATTTTGTACAGTATTCGCCAGTAATCGACAATCATTTCCCTGTATGCTAAATATCCATATTTTTCTAATTCCGGAACAAGGCGGTAACTTTTTGGTGATTTATGTAAGTTTTTCACATCAGCTTCTATTTTGTCTAACACTTTTACCGCATAAAGCAGATTTGTTTTTGAAATATAATCAATGATCTCATTCAAATCTTCCCGCGCGGGAGCAGTCCATTTTATAAAATATTTTTTACGCATGTTTTTTCTCAAGTTTTTTTCTTAATTCGGAAAACACTTGATCATTGTCGTAAACTTTATCATCTCTAATAGCTTTTTCTGAAAATTGCATTAACTTCATTAAAGACAGTGCGTTAAGCATATCTTGATACGATTCTATATCAAGAAACACACCTTTCGCTTCGCCATGCTGGGTGATAATTATCGGGCTTTTATGATCGTTAATATATTCGATCATATCGGCAGCATTTGTTTTTATGTAAGAAATAGGTTTTACATCTTCTTTCAAGTTGATATTCATATACTCCTCCTGCAAGTACTTTAATAATACCAAAGAAAGACTGATTTTTCAAGGGAATCTGTTGTGTGTTTTCTTGCAATATCTCGTCACCTTCATTCCGGGTAATGCAAATTCTCATGCTTTGCGTTCTTTAGAACATTGTTGTAGCGGGCTGCTTCCCATCTTGCCATTTCGAGGTTTTGTTCCTGCCAGTTGCCGCATTCTTTCGCGCTGGCGCCGGGGATGGGGCCGGTGAATTGTTCGATAAAATCAAGCATTTCCCGCACTAAAGGAAGGGCCTCTGCGGAATTGAGATCGCCTGCAAGAATAAGGTAAAATCCGGTCCGGCAGCCCATAGGGCCAAAATACACAACGCGTTTCGACCAATCTTTGTGGGAACGCAGAAAAGTCGCTCCCAGATGTTCTATTGTGTGAAGAGCAGGCATGTCTATGACCGGTTCCTTGTTCGGCGTTTTGAAACGCAGATCAAATGTGGTAATCACAAGCGATTCAAACTGATCCCGTCGGGAAACAAACAATCCAGGGCTTAGCCTAAGATGGTCTATCGTAAAACTGGCAATTTTTTCCAAGGTATGCTCCTTTTCTTGTTGAAGTGACAAAAGGCAATTGAAAAACAATTGCAAACATTTAAAGATCTCTGATAATTCTTGTGACAATATCGCCGGAGTGCTTCGATGCAATCGGCAGGAATTCATCAAAGGTCATAGGCGATTCAACACCCGCAATATCGGACAAAGCCCTGATGATGATGACAGGAATGTTGAATATTGCGCATGTATGGGCAATGGCGGCGCTTTCCATTTCAACCGCTTTTATCTCTGGGAAGGTATGCGAAATCGACGCGATTCTCTTGGGGTCATGGATAAACACATCTCCGGAACCAAGCAGACCCTGGACGCAGTTGAAATTCGAGGGGAGAATATTTTCATGTTTAAGATCCGCCACGGCTTTTTTTGCGCGCGCAACAAGATCGGCAGGAGCGGAAAAACATTGAGGCATTCCGGGAACTTGTCCCGGAGCATAATTAAACGCGGTTACATCCACATCATGATACACAAGGGAATCCGCAATGACGGCGTCGCCGAATTTAAGCGAAGAATCAATGCCTCCGGCGGAACCGGTATTAATTATCATCGATGGTGAAAAACGTTCTATCAGGATGGTACATCCTACAGCGGAAAAAACTTTGCCAATACCACAGCGGCAGAGAACCGTTTCTTTGCCTTCCAGGATGCCTTTGTAATATTCAAAGGTTTCGGCCTTTATCGTTTCAACCTGTTCCATTGCGGAACGCAGATTCATAACTTCACCTTCCATTGCGCCAATAATACCAATCATTTTTAACTCCTCTTTAAGCCGCACAAGCGGCGAAGTCTATCGAAGGCACCGCAAGGCGATGACGATAACTCCTCTTTAAGCCCCAGTCTGTCCAAAGGACAGAAAAGCGGCGAAGTCTATCGAACCTCATTGCAAAGCAATGCAAGCGAGGCGATGACGATAACTCCTCACAACGATTATCCTAACAAACAGGGAATCCCTATTTCTCCGCAATTATTTTCGCCGTTTGTGCGTGTTTTTCCCGAAGATAGGCTTCCGTTTTGAATAAGAGCCCCGCGCCCCAAAATGTTGACCGGTTTCGTCCTCTTTCTTTGGAAAGATACAGAGCTTGATCCGCGCGTTTAATCACTTCCTCAGCAGGTAAAAATGTGCAGTCATCAAAAGTAATAATTCCAAGACTGATGGTTACCTGTGGAAGCGGAACCTCCCACGGCACATGCATGGATGCAATGGCGATCCTTAATCTTTCCGCTACCGTCCACGCCATTTCCCGTCCCGTATCCGGCAGCAGAACCGTAAATTCTTCACCTCCAAAACGAGACGGAATATCCTCCAGCCGAATATTTGATTTTATTGCCAAAGCAATGTATTCCAAAACACGATCCCCGGCGAGATGACCGTAAGTATCATTGAAGTTTTTAAATTTATCCACATCCACAACAATAATTGACGCGGCTACATTTGCCCGCTTTGTTCTGGCAAGTTCTTCATTTAACCGGCTCATAAAAAAACCGTGATTGAATAAACCCGTTTTTACATCCCGTACAGAATGTTCATAGTAAAGATGATTTTGTATCGCCTGGGAAACAAATCCCATCAACTGGCCAAGATAAATCAATTCGTCATGAGTATATTCGTTATAAAGTATTTTTGGTCCCACCAAAATAAGACCATACAACGATGAATGACCAAAAATAGGAACCACCAGTTCCGGGTGGATTTTCTCTAAAGAATCAGTTGTTCTCTTATCCCCCATCTGGAAAGCAAGCAGATCAAAATTAATAGGCTTGGGATATTCCCGGAAAAAAACTTCAAAGGGTTCAAGCGAATCAATATGCATGGAAGATAAATCGATCATCTTATAATTTTTGTATACTTTAAAGACAACTTCTTTTTTATTTTGAAAAGGCCGCCAGAGGAAAACGATGAACGCAGGTAAAAATTGATCGGAAATTTGTAAAACTGTGGCGTCCATAATATCATCAACCGTAGTACTGTTGAAAATATCCGTAGCGCCTTTTAGAAGATTCTGATATTTCCGGATTTCTTTTTTATACGAATCGATGTACTTGAAAAGACCTATTTCCTGCAAAAGGCCGTATTGATCGAGGACTTGGGGGTTGCTAAAAAAATCATCGCCTTTCTCTTCAGTCATTATGTTGTTGAATACCGATCTGCCAGAATGGTACGCCATTCAGATCTGGTCTCCTTTTCCTCATATTCAAAGATTTTTTTTATTTTAAATCTCCTATGATCATGCGGGCTGTCAAAATGCACAACTCCAAATCTTCCTCCGCCGATATAAGTGACAACATCACCTTTTTCCAATCTTTCATTTTTCACTATTTGTACAATAGCACAGTCAAAATGCACGGGATTTTTGCCGGATTTTTCGGTCATTGCGAGAGCCATATCTTTTATGGGTTTCCCGCAGCAAGAACACTCCAAATGCGGTAATGGTTCATGGGATATTGTGGGCGGCGACCATTTTGGACGTTCTACAATAATTCCTTTTTGCTTGTCGTATCTGGGCTGATGTTCTCTTTTTTTACCGTCTTGCCCTTCGCGGGACCAGTTTTCATCACGGTCCCGGCGCTTAAATGGCCGACGACGATTATTTCCTTCTCTTCCGGAACCGTTCATTGTACTGACCTCCTTCTTTGTAATTCCTATAATGGAGAATTTCATCGCTTAAAACATGCGCAATACGTTCAATCGCGGCATCAATATAATCCCTATTCTCCACCATTTTGCGTAAATTTTCAATTGCCGCCGGCCTAACCGTTGTATCACAGTTTGTATATTCCGGATCTATCATACATGATCCTCCGTAAAAGCGGACAGGAGATGGGTTATCCCTTCTGAACTGATAAAAACGACATCAAAACGCATTGCCATACTCATATATTTTCGATGCATTGCCAGAAAATACTTAGCTGTTTCGATAATCCTTTTCTGTTTTCTCTTATTAATTCCTTGTTCCAATTGCTCTAATCCAAAAGATGACCAGGTTTTCACTTCGGCAAATACCAAAACATCACCGTCCAGACCGATAACATCAATTTCACCAAAAGGGGAATGATAATTCCTTTCAATAATATGAAACCCCTTAGCAGCTAAAAATTGAACTGCCTGGTCTTCTCCTTTTTTGCCGACACTGGACTTATTCACTACTTTTTGCTTATTTCCTTTGGATCCAAAGCCCTCGCGATAAAAAGACTCTTTTCTGTGAGCAGATCGATTAAATCGCCTTCATCCTTCTTGTAAACCTTACCAAATTCGTCAATAAGAACCCTGATTGACGGACGCAGCGGCGCGTCTTTATGCACTTCCACGACACGGGCAATTGCCCCGTTGTTCAGCAAAATGATAGAACCGATAGGATAAATCCCCATGATACGGATGAACGCCTTTAACACATCAGGATCAAAGCGGCGGGAATTATCGGATAACAGGTTTTTCATAGCCTGGTATCCCATCATTGAATTACGATAGGATTTTTCGCTTACCATAGCTTCAAAAGCGTCCGCCACGGAAACAATTCTGGCGCCGATATCAATTTCCGCACCCGCTACGCGCCGGGGATACCCTTCGCCGTTCCAGCGTTCATGGTGTTGAAGCGCCACCAATCCCACATCTTCCGGATACAAAAACTCTTTGCAGATGATTTTATAGGTGTACAGGGGATGAGCCTGCATTCGCTGAACTTCCGCTTCGGAAAGATTGCCCTTTTTTTCCAGAATATCTTTTGGAAGCCGAAGCATCCCGGCATCGTGGAGCAGCGCCCCAGTTGTAATCTGTATCACTTTGTGATTGGGAAGTTTCATTTCAATAGCAATCAAGGCCGATAGAATAGCGCTGTTGACAGAACTTTTTGCCAATTCGTATCCGCTGACTTCACCGCCCAAAATAAAACCGACAATTTGGTCGTGCTGTTCTCTGACCGCGTGAACCATACTTCCGGCGATATTATCAATGGAACGGACTTCTACCGGAATACCGGACGCAATATTAGAAAAAATACCGTCTACTTTTTCGATTAAATCGATATAAATCCTATAAGTACCTTTATTTTCCTGGACATCGGCAAGGGAAAGAATGCTTTTGTCTTTCTTATCTTCTGAATCAAAAATGCTGCCTTTTTTTTCCGGTTCATTATCCGCGGCTTTATTTTTTGGCTGTTCGGTAATTATACTGCCGTCGGTGTAAACAGTATCAATCCCCCAGGAATTAAGACGAACCAAATCCTTTTTCTTGATAGCGATTCCCGCAGGCACAAGAAGGCTGTTTCCTTCTATGTAAACAGGTTCTGTAAATGCCAAACCAGCTCTAAGGGAATTTGTGGGTATTTTCTTCATAGACTTCTTTCCTTTTTCAATACCAAGGCAAGTATACGAGCGACAGCCTCCCAACACCATTCCGGTATATAATCGCCTACTTTTGTGTTAGTTTCAAGTAGTGCTGCCAAAGATGGATCTTCAACAATGTTGATTCCTGCTCTTTTTGCTTCCTCCAGAATATGTTCCGCATCCCGCCCGCGGCCTTGGGCAATTACTTGAGGAGCCGGAAGATCGGGATTGTAGGCAATTGCGGAAGCTGTTTTCTTTCGAATTTCCATTTATGCCTCTTCATTCACTGAAATAATCTCATTATTTCTGCTGTCCATAAAAAATAATAGAGCATTTTCATCCATAAAGCTAATATTTGAAACAAAATTTCCTAATATTTCCTCAAGTTCACGCAATACCATTGATTGTTCCGTTTTTTGCGGTTCCGGGCTGATAGCAATCTTTCCGCTGTAAGAAGCGTCCTTTTCTCTTAACATGAGGAAAAACCATCGGCGGTCCCCCGCAAGCACATCCAAAGCTAATCGTTCTACATAATGATGCAGAATATCTTTTGTACCGATTAAAATACGGAGTGAAACACTGAATTCGATGGTCCCGGAAGTGAAATTAAAAGGCAAAACAATCCAATGCCGGCCGTTTTTTCCGGGAATTTTGTTCAAATAGCCCAAAAGGCTGCCGTCTGTATCAATTTCATCCATCAGATTTTTTATGTCATCTGGCAGCGGTGTGTTTTCATCTTCGCCGCCGTTTCCTCTGTGTTGATTGTGCTGACTCGCTTGTCCGGAATCGGCTCCGCCGCCGTCTGAATGCGCGTCTCCGTGTCCCGCGGGGTCAATGGCGGCGGCATATTCTTTGAGCGCTTCATCGCTTAGATTCACGCCTTTATCAAAAGCCGCGCTTGCGGCTAAAGCCGTTGAATCCGCAGATCTTGATGAATTCGGTAATGTATTTGCCAAAACTTCCCGGCGGATTTGCTTTAAAATCTGAGCGTCCAGCGGAAGAGAAAAAAACGTAAAAAAAGAAACAATTGATGATGAAAGCGCGTCTTGAGGAAGACCCAATAACTCTAATAGAGCCGCAATCTGCCCCGCGGTTTGACCGGATTTTGAGAGAAGATGAGGTAACGGCACATCACCGCTATATTCCTGACTTGCATTATGGAGCCCTGAAAGAGAAAATTGATTAACAAAATCCGCGGATTTAGGCAAACTCGCGGATTTATGTAAATCGTCAGATTTACCTGATATTCCGGCCAAATTTGAGGGCGAACCCGAAAGTTTCGCCCTTATAACACTGGATAAATCCGGAGGCAGAAGCCTCACATCTGGCCTCGGCTAGCGTAATTCTTAAAAACTTATCAAGTTTTTAAGAATTATTTGCGGTTTCTGCCGCGGCGGCAGCTTTTTGCGCTTTAGAACCCTTTTTAACGATGAGTTCCTTAATCTTGGCGCTCTTACCGATTTTACCGCGGATATAATACAGTTTTGCCCTGCGGACTTTACCGGGCCGGACTACTTCAACCTTGGCAATCCGCGGTGAATGGAAAGGGAATACCCTTTCAACGCCGACGCCGTAGGAATTTTTCCGGACGATAAAGGTTTTTCCCACACGGGAATTCTTCATGGCAATGACGAGACCTTCGTAAATCTGGATACGTTCGTTTTTGCCTTCGACAATCTTGAAGTGGACTTTTACCGTATCGCCGACTTTAAAATTATCCGGTTCATTTTTCATCTGGGAAGCTTCAATTGCCCTGATTTCGTTCATCTCTCCCCCTCGGAACTCTTCCCATTTTGCGGCAATGTGCCGGGAAAAGAATCCTTCATTTCCTCTATAAGTTTACGCGTTTCAGCGTCAAAAAGCCCTGATTCCAAACCCTTTTGAACAAGATCTGGTCTTACAGAAAGGGTTTTCTCAACTTGCTTCGCAAGCCGCCATCGGCGTATGTTTTTATGGTGCCCCGAAAGCAAAACATCCGGGACTTGCATACTATCATAAATTTCGGGGCGTGTATACTGGGGATATTCCAGTAATCCGCCTGAAAAACTTTCTTCTTCCAAAGATTCCGCGGTAATTACGCTGTTCACGAGCCGGTAGGTGGCGTCAATCACCACGAGAGCGGCTGTTTCGCCGGACGAAATCACATAATCGCCGATGGAAATTTCATCATCCACATACAGATCGATAATCCGCTGATCGATGCCTTCGTACCTGCCGCAAATAAGAACAAGTTCGTCTTCGTTCGCTAGTTTCTGCGCCAAGGCCTGAGTAAACGGCTTCCCCGACGGGGAAAGATATATTACCCGCTTCTTGTTAGGGCTTTCCGCCTCACCGGCATGATGCTTCACAACCCCGGCTGCCTCAAGCGCGCTTCCCAAAGGCTGCGGAATCATCAGCATACCGGCTCCGCCGCCGTAAGGCGCATCATCGCAGGTATGATGTTTATCCGAGGCAAAATCCCGGATATTAACCGTTTGATACCGCACAATTTCCCGGTTCACGGCTTTTGCCATAATCGAAGTTTCAAAAAAGGCGTTTACAATTTCCGGAAACAAGGTCAGTACCGTATACTTCATTCCAGAATCCAGTCCGATAGCAACACAGCCCGTTGGTTTTCCGGATCGATCTTGCCGAAAAACTCATTTCTGAAGGGAACGAGTTTTTTTTCACCGGATTTCAGCCGGATTTCAACCAGTTCCCCGCCGCCGCCTTCCAATATGTCGGTGATTTCTCCCAGCTCGTTGCCTGCAAAATCGCCCAGGAAAACCCTTATTCCTTTTAAATCTTCGATGTAGTATTCATCATCCTGTAAAGGCGCCGCCTGGCTCCGGTCAACAAGAAGTTCGCCGCCCGTAAGCTTTTTCGCGTCTTCAGGATTATCGATCCCCTGGAACTTCATCAACACGATGGAAGCGGCTTCCTGCGATTCCTCGATAATGTAGACTTTTTCTTTGGTTCCCTGCCGGATCCGAACGGATTCCAAGGCCAATAAATGATCCGCCTCACCGGAAAGCGGGCGAATCTTTAGAAAACCTTTTATCCCGTGGGGCGACGCCGCGATCCCGGCAACAAATTGTTCGGTCAAGGACGATCAGCCTTAGTCTAAAATCTCCAGGACAGTACGTTTTCCGTCTCTGGCGGTTGCCGCTTGAAGGACCGTTCTGATTGCCTTGGCAATGCGGCCGTGTTTCCCGATAACCTTGCCAATATCTTCCGATGCGACCCTTAGTTCCAAAATAGTTGATTTTTCACCTTCGATAACATTCACAGATACCGCCGATGGATCATCAACCAGTGATTTTACGATATATTCAACTAAATCTTTTTCCATTGTTCTCTCCCCTCATTATCAGACTTTTACCTTCCGGAAACACCTCTCCCGGGGAATTATAAACAAAACCCAAAAAACTAAAAATTAGAGGGAAATATGTTCTTTGTTAAGGATTTTTTTCACCGTATCGCTGGCTGTGGCGCCGTTGGCAAGCCAAGTTTTTACTTTTTCAGCATTAAAGGCGATCTGTTTACCTTCCGCTTCGATAGGGTGATAATATCCAAGCTCATCGATGGTTTTTCCGTCCCTGGGAGCCCGGTTGTCCATGACAACAATGCGGTAATAGGGACGTTTTTTGGTTCCAAACTTCTTAAGCCTGATTCTTGCGCTCATCAAAATCCTCCTGAACTGTTCCTTGACGGAAGTCCGATTAACTGCAATTTTCACAATGCCGGGGATCGGACAAAAACCCGATTGTGCGTGGTAAAATCTATTAATACAACAAAAAGGGCGGCTTAGTCAATAATCTGGATGAAATATTCAGCAATTCTAAATTGAGTCCCCTCCGAAAAGGGAGAGTTAATTAAGCGAATTGTAAAGGAACCATGTGTTGCGAAAATAAGACTGAAAGGATATTGAGCAACAGCTC
>QMCD01001091.1_pt2 | contig 21728 bp, 30 predicted proteins | sample 1821841 | NCBI WGS metagenome assembly QMCD01 (sample SAMN01991225, study PRJNA193472) | Termite gut metagenome, whole genome shotgun sequencing project. | isolation source: worker | host: Macrotermes natalensis
CAGATGCCGGGTATCGAATACGAGAACCTGACAGAGACGCAGGCCCGCAACCTCGCAGCCAAGAACTGCAACGTTTTCGCCTACTACAACAACGATACCGCGATTCTCCAAGAGGGCAACATGGCGAGCGGCTCTTGGTTTGACGAAATACACGGGCTGGATTGGTTGGCGAACGCGATACAGACGGAGCTGTATAATCTTCTGTACACAGCGGCAACCAAGGTTCCGCAGACGGAGGATGGCGTTGCGATCCTAACGGCTGTTATCAAGTCATGCTGTGAAGAGGGTGTACGGAACGGTCTGATCGGGCGCGGGTTGAGGTGGAACACGGTCGGGTTTGGTACGCTTAAGTTTGGCGACATCCTACCTGCTGGGTACTACATCTATTCTCCGCCGATTGTCGATCAGGCACAGAGTGAGCGGGAGCAACGTATCAGCCCCCTATTCCAGGTTGCCTGTAAACTTGCTGGAAGCATACATCACGTAGACGCAATTATCACTTACAATAGGTGATAAAACTTAATTTTGAAAGGGAGTGTTTAAAATTCCTGCATATTCGTTTTTGGATTGCAACGCCACAATCTCCGGCCCCGGCGGATCGTTCGCCCTCAAGGGCGGTAACGCCCCTGAGGGTATCACGATCATCGCTGACAACGATATGACCGAGACGGTCACGGGAGCGGACGGTCATATTATGCACTCGCTCATGGAGCAGGGGCACACTGTGACGGTAACGGTCAACTTGCTCAAGACCTCCCCAGTCAATAGCCAGTTGATGCAGCTGCTTGACAGCCAGCGTCAGTCTGCGAGCACGTGGGGGGCAAACACGATCTCGCTCACGGACAAGCATTTAAACGACGATTACACGGTCGCGGAGGCAGCGTTCATCCGTGTCGCTGACAACACATGGGGGGCCGCTGCCGGGACGACTACGTGGACCCTGCGCGGTCGCATGACCTCCTCGACAATGGGCGTCGGTCTAGCTGTAGAGGCGTAGCCTCAATCACAATCAGTAGTTTAGCGGATGCCCCAGACCAGAGTCTGGGGTATCATTTTTGTAGACAACATGATAAGGAGTGATTATATGTCACAACCCGGGACTGAGTTTGAACTAAACGGTAACACCTACCGAGCGGGGCGACTCAACGCATGGGACCAATTGGACGTGGCCCGCAAGCTAACCCCTGTTGTCGGCGGCCTTGCGTGCGTCGATATCGGAGAGGTGATCGGCGGCAGGGTCGGGGACAGCCTAACCCCGCTGTTCAGTGCCATTGCGGACATGAAGGACCGAGATTTTAAACTCGTTTTAAAGGTCTGTCTGTCCGTCGTACAAAAGCGCAACGGCAATCAGTGGTTCTCCATCATCACTCCGCAGGGGGATTTGATGGACGAGAACATGGGCGGATCGGAACTCATCATGCTGTGTGTGGAGGTGGTCAAAGCGAACCTATCGGGTTTTACGGCAGGGTTACCTCTCAATCTCGAAAAGAAGCTCTCGGAGAACTTAGTGGGGTTGCATCGGGTAACCGAGGAGGAGTAACGCTGGTTGATCTCCCGGACGGAGAGGGGATGTTGATGCGTCCCGTGCTTGAGGGGATACTGCGATATGATGGGCTATCTGACGGGACATATGACCTTGAGGACGTGTTGATTGCAAACGATGCGCTGGACGTTCGGGACGAGAATAACCGTCGCATGAACGATCCCAAGCGCAAGGATGAGGGTGTGATCTGGGAAGCCGGTAAATAGATGATATAATAGGGAGGGGGACATAACCCCCTCCTTTTTGATTTACACACCTCATAAGGTGGTGACACGTTGGCAACACTAATCGAGTCCTTCTTAATCGGAATCGGGATCAAAGAAGACACCGCGTCAATCAAGCGAACGACCGGCTCAATGGAGACGCTGGGCAAGGGCCTTGGCTCTGTAACCAAGCTGGCATCTGGTCTCGCAGTTGCCGTCAAGGCGGCACAGGGTCTTATCGCTGGGTCGGTCCTTGCGATGGCAAACAGTCTTGATGAGTTGAGTGACAGCGCCGGTAGGCTCGGAACGACGGCGGAGGAGCTGGACAAGTTATCCTATGTTGCCTCCCAGACGGACTCAAGCATGGCAGCGGTGTCGTCCTCCCTGCGCGGTGTGATGATCGCGGCGGGGGCGGCTGACGCAGGAATGGCCCGGACAAAGAAGTGGTTTGACGAGCTCGGGGTGTCTGTGCGTGACAGCAGCGGGGCAATGAAGTCGTCAACACAACTCCTCGAGGAGATCGGAACCGCGATGAAGGGCCTGTCTCAGACCGAAAAGATCGCGATCGCGTCTAAACTCGGCATCGACTCCACCCTCGTAAACACGATCACCGGTGACCTCCAGACCCTCGGCGCGGAGTACGCCGCGTTTGCAGACATGTCCGGCGTCAAGCTGGAGGAGTTGGCACAAGCATCCTCTGACCTCATGGACGAGGTGGGCAAGGTCAAAACGATGGGGTCGATGATCATGCGATCTGTCCAGAGCGAGTTCATCTTCAAGATGCGCGACAACCTGATTGCCCTTCGTGGTTGGATTATGGAGCACGCCGACGCGATAAAGAAGACTATAACAGCTGTGCTGAACGTTGTTACTCGTATTGGGGAGACGATCACACAACTATTTTTTAAGGTTGGCAAGAGTATTAATCAGATGATTACATGGTGGGACAACCTGGATACGGAGAGCAAGAACGTTATTATTGCTCTTGGCGGCATCACAGTCGCATTTAATATCCTAAACAAAGCGATGAAGGCTAACCCGATCTACCTTGTAATTGCCGCGTTGACAACGCTTTATATGTTATGGGACGACTTTAAAACATTTGTCGAGGGAGGAGAATCATACTTTGACTGGGGTCCGTGGGTTGACGATATAACGAAAGTCACGGACCTTATGAAGAGCCTTATAACAACCATATCCACCGAGTTGTCTGCTGCAATATCCGGTCTCATTGGATGGTGGAATAGTTTAGATGAAGAGACAAAAGGGACAATAGAGACAATAGGCGAGTTCTTGGTTACGTGGGGACTTGTCGCCGCTGCCATTACAACGGCGGTCACTGTGTTCACATCGATCAAAAATGCGCTGATATCGGCAAAGGCTGCGATGCTTGCTCTTAACCTTGCGATGGCAGCGAACCCGATAGGGATTATTATTACCGCTGTTTCTGCTCTTGTCGCTGGGGTCATACTTGCATATGAGAAATTTGAGTGGTTCAGAGACATGATTGATTCTGTCGGAAACGCGGCGAAAAACGCGTGGAACTGGGTCATGAACTTACTTGGGCTTTCGGAGGACGAGGACGAAAACGCCCCCTCACAGACGGCCCAGAACACCCCTAACTTTGTGCCGGGCATATCAGATGCCTCCCTGCCGGAGTCGTTAAGGGGTGGTAATCTGATGTCCCCCGAGTACGCGGCGGGCGTGACAAACCACTCCGTCAACCAGGAGCAAAAGAACGATATCAAGATCAACAGCGTATTCAACATTCAGGGAACGGACCCGCAGACCATCGCAAACACGGTCAATCGGGATCAGGAGAGCACGCTGCGGACCGTTGCGCCGACCATCGTGCCGATGCCTAAAGCGGGGGAGATAGATCATGCCAGAAACAGCCGGTACCATGCGCACTATCGGCGGCCTTGAGTTTGACGTTACCGTTCAGGAGGTCCACACAGACCGACTTGAGATCACATCCCACCCCGTGCAAAAGGGCGCGGCGATCAGTGATCATGCGTATAAACTGCCGATGGAGTTGTCCGTCACGGTTGGCAAGGGTGCAATCGATGACGCGGATGCGCCCCGCCAGATGTACGATGATCTCGTTGCCTTGCAGGAGTCGCGCGAGCCGATAGAGATCACGACCGGTAAGCGAGACTATGAGAACTTCTTGATCCGCTCCATCTCCGTTGTGACAGACGTGACGACGGAAAACGTTCTGCTTGTCCGTATGGACTTGCAAGAGATTATTACCGTCGAGACACAGACGGCCTCCGTCAGCGGAAAGGGTACGACTGTCAATCAAGGCCAGTCGCGCAAGACGCAGACAACGCAAAACGGCGGGGAGAAACAAGCCAAGCCGGACGCAAACAACGGGGGTAAGAGTGACCCAACTGGTGCGTCCGACAAAAAGAAGTCGATATTAGCCACGGCCCTTAATAGATAGAAGTTCTGATCCGTTTATTTTTTTTGCGCTGTTGTTCAACCCATATTTTAGCAACGTGTGCGCTTGAGAAAATATGGGTAATTTTTTCACCGGTAAATCGACCAGTGCGCCTCGTCTCCTCAACAATCCCATTTTTGTAATCTATGTATGTCGGCATTCCGGTCACTAAACCATTTTAAACTCGATCATTTGATCCCCATGGATACCCGCGTTTTGCATTGATCTTATCCCATAGCGTTTTATACCAAAATTTCATTTCAAAAACTTCTCCGCTCTCTGACGAGACAACGGGAGATTGGATACCTTCTTTGCAACAGTCGGTCGTTGAGATGTCCTGCACCCGCTCTACCCGGATGTCCATTATCTCAAGCGTAATGCGCGACGCCCGGCGGGGCATAAAGATAGGGGATATCCATTTATCAACCTCTTCTCTGTACAAGTCGCGTCCTGGATTGTCTGCCTTGTAGATAGGCTTGTTCTTGATTGTCTCTCCTCTGTCATCTGTCCAGTCAATCAGACAGAAGGACTCACGCACCCACAGACGATCACCCTTATTATAACGAGGATAAACAGTCTTAACCCTTTTCCCATCTTTATCAGACAGATTGAAATAATATTTATTTTCAATCGGGCTATAATATAATGGGCTAGCTTTGGTTAAAAAAGTAGCGGGTTGTGGTTTGATCACCCTCCTCGTCTGTGTCTTTTTCCCGTCAAGGATCGCGTGGACCATATCGTCAGAAAATATAATCGGTCTCTCTTTCATGTTCAATACCTCCTCGTCTGTGTCTATATATTAAATCATCCATCAAAAATAAACACCGTATTTTTGCGGATGTTATAATAGACGTGTAAGGAGTTGATGACATGGACATCGGAGTAACCCCCGGTATTGATATCGGTGTTGACGTTGGGCTGGACCTCAACCGGGATATATTCGTGATCCCTTTGACGCCAAGTAACCAGACGTTTCAAATCCACCTGTCGAATGTACACTATCGGATTACGTCCCGCTGGAACGAGTGGATGGAGCGATGGGTATTTGACTTTGACGATGTTGTCACAAACACGCGCCTACTCTACGGTGTCCCCATCGTGACAGGATGCAACCTCCTCGGGGCATATGAGTACCTTGGCTTCATCGGTGGCCTTGTTGCATACGTGGAGGGGTCAGAGGAGCCGCCGTCGTATGACGAGCTAGGCGTACTTGGTAACGTATACTACCTGACGCCGCAGGAGGCCACAGATTAATGCGGCAGTGGATACGAGATATCAGCTTGGTCGTCGGCAAAGAAGGCGGTGAAGGTCTTGAGATGGCGGGCCTAAAGATCAAATTTGACATCACGAAGACGTCGACGGAGGCCCCGAACAAGGGGCAGATCACCATCTGGAACCTGTCGGACGACACGAGGGAGAAGCTGAAAAAGGAGTTCAACACGGTTGTGCTGTCCGCTGGTTACGTGGACGGAGGCCCAGGACTGATCTACCGCGGGAACATCACAAACGCCATTTTTCGCAGTGAAAACGGCGGTATCGACAAGATGACCACGCTGTACCTCGGGGATGGGGACGAGGCGTACCAGTATGCCAAAGTAAACACGACGCTGGCAGCAGGGGCGACACAGCAGGACATACTCGATAAGATCATGCCAGAGATGGAGAAGCACGGCGTTACGCTGGGGTCCGTCCCGGACAACCTCGCACAGTTGACGCTGCCCCGTGGTAAGGTCTTGTACAAGCCCGCGCGTGACGCACTGCGCGACCTGTGCCGCACGGTCGGCTGCACGTACAGCATACAGGACGGGGTTCTCAACATTGTTCCGATCACCAAGGCCCTTGATGGTGAGGCGATACTGGTCTCCCCGGATACCGGACTCGTCGAGCCGGGACCGGAACAGACCAACGAGGGAGTCAAGTTCACCTGTCTTCTCAACGCCGACATAAAGGTTGACGGGAAGATCAAATTGGAGGCGGAGATCGACGAGGCCGCGCCATCTGCGCCCAGTAAAGAGGGGGGAGAAAAAAAGGCCCCCGCCAAACTTGCGCCTGACGGGGTGTACAGGGTGGTCGAGGTCCAATATCTTGGAGATACGAGGGCCAATGAGTGGTATTGCAAGGTGACCGGGGTGGCTATGGATTCCAGCGGCGGGAAAACCTCAGATTAAGACTTCTTCCCCGCCCTTTCCACCATTCGGGACAACCCGCTGCGCGAGATCACGTACCCGGTTGACTCCTCGATCATCTTAATCAGCGCATCCCACGACACGCCGCGCTCATGGGCCGCGATGATCGTATCTATTTCACCCATGATAACCGTATCCCGGTCGTTGCACCGCGTCCCGCGCATCTTACCGGGGTGGGCGTTGATAGCCGCCCGGAGTTTGTTCATCTTGTCCGCGAGGACAAACGTTTTGTTTATGTCTTTTTTTTTTCATGTGATAACCTCCTACGCGAGGTCCGCTCGGACCATCCAATAGCTGCCCGGTGTGTTGATTATCTTATAGCCCATCCGGACATCCACAAACATCTCCCACGATCCGCACCCATGGTGGACCTTAAACGAGTATCGGGTAGTGTGACCGGGTGTGATTCGAACTAACTCAATGTGCGCACCGTCATCACACATAAGCTCAACGATTTTTTTGCAGCGATTGGCAATGATAGAATCCTCTGACCTCATTACGATCACCTCCTACGCACATAATATACAAACACAGTAAAAAATAAATCCGCTGTTTTGCGGATTAAAATATATCCATATAATAAAAAGGGCGGCTCTTTCGCCCGCCCGTCACGTCAAGCCACTGGAATAACTTAACGCCGCCACCGGTATTAGCCCCGCCCCTTGATGGGTTCCAGCCCTAAAAATGTGCGGTTCAAATCGGCGCAATGTCTATGGTATCGTCTCTTCTGACCATCTCAACAGGTGATAGATGTTGTCGATGTTTGACAGGATGTAAGCGCCCAGTGCGATCAGCGCGGCCCATACGATCTTCTTTGACATCCTGCCAAGGTACGTATCGATAGGGACGATCTTTGATAGGCGCTCGTCAAGCCTTCCTATGCTCTCATTTACGCGACTCTCCACGCGCTCCACGCGATCATCTATCTGACACACGCGGTTAGAGATGTCCTCCTTGAACTCCTCTATGAGTTTGACGAGCAAGTCCTCTTCTATGGGAGCGCGTCCGGGCATGTTCTCTTACTGTTGCCCGGTTTGAGTCGGGGCGGGTGCAACCACAGCTTGTGGAGGAGAAGTCCGCAGCACGTCGTAAACAACGCCGAAGTTTGCCATGAACCAACCAGCAACGCCGATCAGAACAAACAACACGACCTTCTTTGCAACGTCTCCGACGTAGTTATCGACGCGTTTAATCGTGTTAAGCTTCTCCTCGATGCGGTCACAGCGCGTGTTGATGCTCTGGATGTCTCTGTCAAGGTCTTCAAATCGGATCATAATGTCGCCTTTGATCGACCTGATAAGTTCCATTACAACGTCGTCTCTGTCCACGTATTTCACCCCACCCCGCTGTCCGTCCATCGTTCTCACGTCCTTATTATATCATATTTGGTAGATCAAAATTTGAGCACAAACCCAACCCCGACCGTGAACCGGAACTCGTCAAAAGTGTACCCCATCCCGGCGAACACTCCCCACCCCGGCAACCGCGCCTGCCTCTTTGCGGACCGAAGCGCGGTCTCGTATGAGGTCTTCTCCGCCTCTCGCGCTGACCTCTCTTGTGACAACGCAAGGTCTCGGTCTCTCCTGTACGCCGCGTACTCCGTTGCCATCTGGCTCATGGTGCGGTTCTGCTCCCAGTACGCATCTTGCCATAGCTGAGATTCTGCCTCATAGGTGAACGCAGCCTCCGTGAACTCAAGTAACTGCGGCTCTGTGAAGAAGTACCCCGGCTCAGTCGCCACCCATCCCGGCGGAACCCGTAACGGGGCGATGCTTGGCAAGCTCGCGCCATCGCTCGCCGAACTCATCAATAGACAGCACGAGGCTGTCAGGAGTAAGAGCGCGCACAGTCTTACTTGTTTGGTCACGGACTATCACCGCCCTCTCTGTGACCGTCTTGGTTGTCTCCTCGATGCGCTGGAGATACAGGTCGAATGACCTGTCGTAAGCGTCGAGGACGATATCGGTTGACCGGGTTGCCTCCTCAACGGCCTCATGCGCCTTGTCGATATCCGGCGTGTCGTTATGCCGCATCACCATGTAAGCGACGACCGCCCCAAGGATCAGGGCGGCTATCGCGGCAACGACGGTCAGGTTAACCGGCTTTGACTGTGACACCGGTTTTCTTCCCTTTCTTTGGATTCTTTTGCGCGGCGGGGGCGACGACAGGATCAGGCCACAGCGTCCCCCTTGTCTCATACTCAGACACGCCGGGGATCGAGTCTCGCCAATCTTGTTTCATCCTGAACGGGTCGTCGCTGCCGACGCGATCCTCGCGGGCCTCGATATGGACAACGCCCTCCGACGTCGGCGGGACAACGATGCAGTGCGTCAGGTACGGGAGCTTGCCCTGCTGGTACGCGGTCTTGACAAGGCCAAACATCCGCCCCCCATCATCCCCGCCGTCAACCCCGATATCCGCCGCCTCCCCGCTGACATGCCCGTGGTTCTTGCACGGAGCGACATCATACTCAGCCGTGCACATGCACCCAGCGACGATTGCGATGTCGATACCCGTGAAATCCCGCAATGCCTGGACCGTCTCAACAATTCCCCGCTTTGGCCGGGCGTACCCGCATCCACATCCGCACTCGTAATCTTTCAGGTAGTAGTCTTTGCTCACCATGTCATTCATCAATCTTGCTCCCTTCTTTGTGCGAGCACAGCCCGTTGAAGTCGTTCGCCGTTGGCAGCGCCGTCCATGGGTATAGGACAAAGTGTACAAACGCAACAACAAAATAACACGCGATATCGACCGATGTTACCCATGCTCCCGGCGTCCCGTACAGCGCCATCAAGATCATGTACATGACCCCGCCAAACACAAATCCCGCTTGAGATATTGCCCGAGACTTCCACCTTGCGTCGTTGGTATATGTCATCACAATGTGCCAATCCTTGACGGTCAGTTTTGGTTGGCAACCGAGAACCAGCGCCACAAAGAAGTGACCGAACTCATGGGCGCAGATGTAGAGCACCCCCATTGTGAACAGCGACCAGACATATGTCATCTTACCATCTCCTTAATGTTGACCGTCACCCCATCCGGCATTGTCGGACGGGGTGCTCTGGGCGTTGTGGTTGTGATTCTTTCCGTACTTGCAGTCCGCGATGTACCCGGCGGTTGAGGACGCGATGTACCCACCGGAACAGAACGCTAAGATCGACGCGGAGATCACACCGAGGTAGCTTAGCACCGCGTCGGGTATCGGGATACCGCGCCATGTCATCACAAGAACCGCGACCGCGAGACCGACGACGGAATAGAATCCGCGTTTAGCGAGGGGCTTGCGGGTTGTGCTGTCGGTCTTCTCAGCCATTTCTATACCCAATTGGCTTAAATCCACGGCATATACCGACAACACGTCCAGGATGCAGGCACGGTCTCCCACATACTAGGCATTGATCCGTTCCGACAAGTTGTTCCTGCTTGTTTCTTGCGACTCCGTCATTGCATGGGCATACAAGGGCAAGCGGAGATAGGCCACGCCCACACACGGGGCAAACCCAGCCTGTATGGATGCAAGCGCTGCCGCTCGTCGTCATCGGTGAACACCCAACCTTGTGACCATCATACATCGGCTGCATCCCCTATACCCCCAGAAAATTACAAATCCCGTCCGCAAGAGCCTTCGCCATCGCGGCTTGGTCGTCCGGGTCTCCGAGGCGGAGCTCGCCCGATTCGTTGGAAATGAACTCCATCTCGACGAGGCAGGACGGACGGGAGTTTTTTAGGACCGCGAACTTAGCTTCTTTGTCCGGGTCTCCGTCGGTCGTGTCTTTGCGTGCTGTGGCCTTGATCTGCTCCATCCATGCGTCAAAGACGAACGTCGCGAGTTTGTCCCCTGCGTCCTGACCGGGCGTTGTCCACACCTCAAAACCGTTTGCCCGCCGGTCATCTGCGGCGTTGCAATGGATCGAAACAAACGCATCGCACTTAAATTCATCCGCCATCTTCGCGCGGGCGGCGAGGTCGGCGGGGTTGCCAGATGCTAGGGCAATATCCTTGTACCGCGTCAGGCGTGTGCCGACACCTCGACCCGCGAGGAGGTCCGCCAACTTGAGAGAGACGGAGAGAACAACGTCCTTTTCGAGCAGGCCGTGCATACCCTTCGCGCCCGGTCGAGGTCCGCCGTGTCCGGGGTCGATGATAACCGTCTTGTGATTGGTCGGCTTCGTCTTGTCGGGGGTGGCCTTCTTGACGTCGAACCCCTTGATGTTATTGACGAGCCAATCCCACACGCGCCGCTCCTCGACCTCGCTTGCGAACCGATTGTTGTCAAAGGCAAAGTCATAGGCTGCCTTGACCTTGCCGCGCCACGCATCCCCGAACACCGACGGCGCGAGGATGACCATGCGCTCCAGCAAGCGCAGCCAGTATGATTGATCCGTCGCCCAAGCGCCCCACTTGCCCCGGAACAGGCCGGACCAATAGCCGAAGAAGTTGTCGGCGGACTGCGCGGAGATCGGGTAGTCGCCCGATATCTTGAGGGCATAGTCCTCGATGAACTTCTCGATGGTCGGATAGGCGCGGAACGTGGACTTGCGCTCAACCTTTGTGCCGTTTTTCTCCTGCTCCCACGAGACCTTATCATAGGTCGGGAGACCAGAGTTGATCCACTCCTTGGACGCCTTGAGACCCGCAAGGTTGTTTGCCTTGACACAGAGCTCCGACGCCCACGGCTGACCTTGATAGAACGTCTCGTGGTACATCTGCACGAGCGCCCCAAATGGGTTGATCGGGGCCTTGTGCTGTTGCAGCGCGTTGTAGACTTGCTGTGTTTTGTCCATTACTGTATCAACTCCTTGTTGTCGTGGACGTTGCCGACGACGTAATACTGGTGTCTATTTGAGGACTCTTCAAAGTCAAAGAGTAGGGTCTTATGTGTCTTGTCCTTGGCGGACTCCAAGAACCAACCAAAACTCTTAGTGTCAGACTCGATCCCACATGAGTCCTGAAATGGCCCGTGCTTGACAACGTATAGGCCAAATGCTTTATCGTATTCTCCCCCCCCTGATATAATATCCCCCTCAAAGATCGGCGCCCCGTTATTGTCCTTGAGACCCGTGCATCTCCCGATTGTATCGGCGTCAATCAAGTCGTTCGGACCGGTAAACCCGTTACGCCTCGTAAATATTTGCGGGCCGTGCACGGTGTCAACGATATTACCGATATGCCACCCCGTACGGTTCTTACCCCTGCAAAGATGCCGCTCGTCCATGTTATCACCCTCCATCTTATTATACAGCAAAGACGCCCGGTCTCCCGAGCGCCTTAACTGTACCCTTATGGTTGAAGTGTTGTATCGGTAGTTTTGCGGATTACGCCCCGGCGTTTGGATAGAATGTCACATCCAAAGACTCGGCAACGCCGAGTAGGCCGGACGTTGTGACGACCTGACCGGTGCTGACCTTGATCGGGTCTGACGGGCTCTTGGTTGTGTTTGCCCCGAGGAGGGATAGAACCGTCTCCCAAACGACAACGTCATCTACCAACACGCTCTTGGCTGCGCCGATGAGCGCGGAGTATGTCACAACGATAGCGCCGTTGGCAGTGAACGTGTACCCCTCTGACCCTCCAACCGCGATAATCCCATCCTTTCCGACAACCTTTGTCGGCTGCGTAAAGTCGTAGTTGAGATCGCCCGTACCGGCGTATATCTCCTTTGCAGCCTCTATTGCCGCCGCATAAACTGCGGTGATCTCCGCACTCAGAGAAGCAACGATCTGGGCAAGTTGGCTGTTGGGGTCCGGCACATATGCCCGGTATGTCAATGTCGCGGGTCCGGAGAACTGAATCTGGTCCCCCTGGTCAACTCGGAATGGCTCGCTCCCCTGCACGTTGGGCGCGTATCCCTGCGTGCTGTACTGCTGACCGGTGGTCTTGTTTGTAAGGACCGCAAACTCTGTGTCGGAGTTTGTGAATGTGAAGTCAAGTAGACCCCCGTATTGGTCCGGGATCACGTATACCTCACCCGCAAAGATCGGCGCGGAGTCGTCCGAGAGTTTGAGCCCTCGAGCCGCCGCCGACTCCGCATACAGCAGGCCATGAGAGAATGCATTGTTGTTCCATCGGTTGTGATCCGTGTTTACATGCATGTCAATACGCAAGTCTGTATCGACAAAATCCTGTGCCGTCTGCGTTGACATCGACTCAATCCCGTCAATGCGCGTTGACAGAGCCGATGTCACGTGTACCGTCGTATCCGACACGTGCGCATCAAGCTCCTTCTGGATATCCTGTGTCGTAAAAAGAAATGTCCGAATGGGTAGGTCGGGTTGATCCATGGTAGGCGTCCCGAGGAAAAACATAACCTCCCCGTCGTTGGAGGACACCATTTTAAAACCTATGTCCTGTCCGTTCGTATCCCCGAATTTAACCCAATCTGTTAGGTTGTCAAGTTCATAGTAACCCAGACTATTACCGGTGGCCTTGTCCAGCATCTCCCCGACGATTTTCTCTCCTCCGTTTGTTATCCCGAAAACGGAGAAAAGCGCGGACGGGCCCTCTGGCTCAACCGGGACCGGAGCTTCTGACCCCGTCCAAAGCCAAGTATAAACGCTGGTTGGTTTGAAAGTTGTGAAGTCCGTGACCTGAGCCGTGACCAAAACTGTATCCCGGTTGTGGGCATATCGCATAACCGGCTGACCGATGGTCTCCCCCGCGTCAAAAGAATCTTCTGTCTGCGTCCCATCCGGTAGGCGTAAGCCGAACAGGACCGTCCCGGGCGTCTCAACGGTCGCATACTGGATCGTGTTATCCGTGGTGATATTGATATACCCGGCTGTCGCGGGGACGTGTTCTGTAAACACGGGTACCGTGTCGATGCTACCAAAGTTCTTGCGAATTAGGAGGTATGTTGGGTCTCCGTAGATAACAAGCAGGGAGCCATCGTCGGTCATCTCAATGTGAGTACCAGTGGGAGACATATTTCCGATCCCGATAATATCTACTGCGGAGTCCCCGCGTTTCGTGCAAAGGTTCATCTGATCCAGCCCTCCTATACCAAGCACAAAGGAGGTCGCGTCCCTCGTTATCTGGACTCCCCGCACGTACGCGGAGCCGGACATGGTCAACAGGGGTCCAGAAGATAGCTGCGCCGGGTCGCAGTCTTTCATTATATTGTAGGTATAATCGTTGCTAACCTTTGTGAGAAAGAACAGGTGCCCCCGATCCATTGATACGTTTTGCAGGACGGCGGAAGCAGAGAAGTCGGATACCGTCATCGCTCCCCCACCTACGCTATATCCAAACCGTACCGGTCCCTCTGGGATTCCTCCGTTAAGCAGAAACACCCGCTCTCCGTCGTCGGAAATGACTACGTAAAAGTTGTATACTTGATTTGCCGCCTCGAGCGTCCCGACGTCTTTGAACGGCGCACCGTCGTAACTGATCATCAAGTGTATCTGCGTGCGATTGGCGGCCTCCCGGTACGCGTATGCCGCCGTCTTACCGTTCGCAGAAAGCGCCTGCGTAGCCCCTAAAATACCGTACGCTGAACCGGTTGCGCCGTCCTTGATGATCCAGGTTGGTACAGGGTCGCTACCGCCTCCGCTGCCGGGGTCGCCCTTGTCGCCCTTCTCACCCTGCGGACCAATCGGGCCTTGTGGACCCATCGGGCCAACCTCCCCCTGCGGTCCTTGTGTTCCGGTGTCACCCTTGGCTCCCTGCGCTCCGTCTTGTCCGTCCTCACCGGGGTCACCCTTCGGACCCTGCAACGCAATCGCGCTCTGTACCCACTCGGTGCTGTCCCACTGCCACGCGGTGGCGGGATCTCCGATACCGACGGTCGGATTGCTCGCAAGCTCCTCCGCGTGCTCAGCGTAGTAAGCGTCGCGGTCCCCTGGCGTTTCAAACCACTTGACCGTTCCCCCTCCAGAGCCACCGCCGCCTCCGAATATCCGCTTCCACTCGGCGATGTCCGAATCACTGAGGATCAAAGACCTGTCTCCATTGATCTGGTCCCTTGTCTGGCAAATTGGCAAGCTATTCAAGTGCATCATCCTCCTTATAATGATAACGCCCCCACATAGTGAGGGCGTCCGTATTGCGATGTGTTACCTGTTGTTACTCGTTTCGGATCGGGCAACTCGCCTCATGGTCCTTGACCATCGTCGCGGCATCTCGGTCGTCGTGCGGTACGTAGTTACTCAGCGCGTCCGGCGCGCATACGTACATCATCCCATCCGTTGCCTTGACGACGCACTTGCCAGATTCAACTTCGACCCATCCGGTCCGCGTCTCGACCTCGACCCCTCCCGTTACAGCGCGTGCCTTCTCTCCTCCAAGGTCTAGCACGTCCTGCACGTTGCTCCCGCCGTATGTGACAACGTCTACTCCGGGTGCGGATTGGTGCTGCATCATTTTGTCCACATGGACTCCTCCTCCAGCCGATATGTTTTATCATCAGGTTCTCCTAGGGGAAACTGACGACTATCGCCTCCACTTCCGCAACCGTCGTTGCCGCGTTGACCTGGTCGCGGAGCTGTTGCTTTTTCAAAAACGCACTCTCGAACGCGCTCAACACCTGCTGCAAGACGTTCTGCGCGTCTGCAATCGCGACGTCGATATGCGTCACGTTATTGGCGTCCACGATGGAGATCGTCGGCGCTCCGGTCATCTGCGCGAGGTCAACAGCGATCTTGAGGCTGTCTGCGTCGTCGAGTCCGATTTGCATAGGATACCCCTGCGAGACGGGAACGGTTCCTGTATCGGAGTATGCAAGATGTGCGGCCTTAATCTCCGCATTCTTTGCGGCCTTCGCCTCATCCAGCGTGGGAGAGGGAGGGGTATAGTCCTCGATTACCTCTCCGGACGAGATAAGATCGTTATAGTCTCTATTCCCCGCGTCTTCGGGTATCCACAGATTGTTCTCTGTGTCAAGGATGTTGCTTTCTCCTTGGTTTTTGTGTCTGATAAATCTACTCATTTTGTTTCCTCCTTATTATAGTTCTGCGTCTGCGAAATAATTATAGTCTGCATTACATACCAATCTGCTTAAGTAGTCAGTATTTCCAGACGCAGGCCCGCTTGCGTAAGCAAATTTCCTTTTGCTGTTATTAACCACAGAGGCCGATAAATTTGACGGAGTCCTCGCTGACCCATCCCTCTGTCCAAAATAAACACCGCCTACTGGTAATTTTACAGATGGAGTTGCTCTTTTCTGGAACAAATAGTAAATCTCACTTGCATATGGATAATACGATACAACACCCATTGCGTTGCTATTAAGATTGCCGGATTCCGCATACCTGCCAGCCAACTGCTCTTCAAACGCCGGATTCCTGCGTTCAAACGGTGTGGCCATCTCACCTTCTTCCATCTGCGCCAAACCAAGATATAACTTGTCGTTCGCAACCACACCGGTCCCCGAAAACTCCACCTGCAAATATGTGTTAGCCGGTTCGGAGATTGCGGAGGTGATGAGCGGAATATCGAACGTGACCGCATATTTTTGCCACTCAGTTGTGATCGAAATCTGCTTGGTCAGCGTGATCGATCCCCCGGCGCTACGAGTTACGTTCAGGCTGACGTTCATGGACTTGCTGCCCTTCGCGTAAAACGACAGCGTTGCCTTGGAGCCACTGAAAATCGCGGCGTTCTCGATCCTTTGTGCGACTGACATTGCAGATCCTGTCGCAGTCAAAGACGCACACGCAACAGCGCCGGGCAAACCTTGGATAGTCGCGAGGGCCGTCTCTTGGCGGAGAGTAGACGCCGTGTTCACGCGCCAACGATCCACGCTCTGATATCCTACAGCTGACCCCATCGTAGTCCATTGGGCGAGTTGAAAATCCCCATTGATGAGCGCGTTGCGGTAGCCCATTGTCGCAACATCCGGGATTTCTCCGCTGTCCTCGATGATCTTTGCGACGCCTACCTTGATCCCCGCCTTAAGCGCTTGCGCGTCTCCGTTGTCCAGCGCGTCTTGTCCAGCCTCAACGATTACCTCTCCCAGCGCCTCCGCCATAACGGACGCCTGTCTAGCGGCTCTGTTGACCAGCGTTGACAACGCCATCGATCCCGGAATATTCCCCTTGGTTCGGATGCCCTGTGTATCCTGTACATATGCGTCAATCGGCAGAAGCGCCGCCGCCGGGTCTGTTGCAAACGATTTGTACTGATTTGTCGCCATTATTTCACATCCCCTTTAATGGATATTGTTTTCTATTTGAATTATACCACAACTCACGGTCCCCATATTGCGGGTTGCTGTTGGTGTACGTGGTCTGCTCTTGCATATGCAGACGATGTGCCGATTGCGGCGGCTCCATCCTTGATTGGGATAGTTGTTGCCGCTGCCGGGACTGTTTGAGATTGATGTCGGTGATCTTCCCTTGCATATGCGGCAGATGTACCGACTGCGGCAGTGCCGGGAGCTAGTGGCGTTGCTGTCGCCGGTGACGGAGGAGTCGGTATCGTCTGCGCGGGGTGGATATGCCCTGCATCGGCCCATGTATTTGTCGATCCGACTGCGGCTGTACCCGGCGCGGACGGAGTTACCGTACCCTTAGCTGGTATTGTTTTCACCTTGTCAACCAACCACGCAAGGCAGTTGCGGGCGGTGATCAACCAGCCTTGCAACGCAGATGTTGCGACAGGTGGTAACGTTTCTGCCGATGTCCCTGCGGCGGTTGTAATCGGTACACCCACACTGATGTTTGCAGACCCATCAAATGTGCCAGCTGTCGTTGCTGCTGCATTTGCCGTGATCGTTCTTGCCGTCTGCAATTTGGTTGCCGTTGCCGCATTACCTGTTACGGCAGTCTGGCCAGGATGAACGTGCCCCTCTCTCGCGTATGCAGCAGATGTGCCGGGAGTTGCTGTACCGGGCGCAAGAGGCGTTGCGTTTGATGGGCTTGGAACTGTCTGGGCTTGGTGTATATGGTCCTCTCTCGCATATGCGGCAGACGTACCTACTGCCGCCGTACCTGGTGCTTTCGGCGTTGCGGTAGCGGCAGCTGGTACCGTTTGCGAGGGGTGCCTGTGATCTTGTCTGGCGTACTGGTCAGACGTTCCAACCGCGGCAGATCCCGGCGCTACCGGGGCAACTGTTGCCGGAGCGGGTACAACCTGTGCGTTATGCCGATGGTCGCCCCTTGCATAGTATGACGATGCGCCGGCAGATGCAGTACCGGGGTCTTGTGGTAGTTCGTTCGCTGGCTGCGACGCCGTTGCGCCTGTTGCTATACCGGATAGCTTTGTCTTCTCCGAATCTGTGTACCTTGCAGATGCGGCATTAGTTGCTGCATCCGAGATCGCAGAGAGCGTAACACCACCAACAACTGTTGAAGTTGCAGCGGGCAACGTGTATTTGTTTGCTCCATCCTCAACGCCCGCGAGCTTGGTCTTCTCCGCGTCCGTATACCTTGCCTTTGCCGCGTCTGTTGCGATCTGATCAACGCTCGCGGCGCTGTCGACAAGATACGCAAGACAACTGCGCGTCTGGTTAAGTATGGTTGTCAGCGCCGCAATAGACCCAGCGACGGGGAGAGTAGGCGATGGGGCCGAGTCTGTCAACGTTGTCGCAACACCTATTGAGACAGGAGCGGTACCGTCAAATGTCCTTGATGTCGTTGTCGACGTTGCGTCTGTTGAGATCGCGCGCGGGGTCTTAAGGGCCGTCGCAGTATCCGTGTTGCCAGACAATACCTTCTGGACAACGTCATATGTAACTTCTGAATTCAGCGCATCAAGCTGTTTTGCCGTCAAAGTCATGCCAACGGCAAAGTCATATTCAAACTTTCCGTTGTCAAACTTCCACCGCGTTTGTCCTCCGGCAAAGTTGCCGGGAGCACCCTCGTCTGCAACAACGGTGGCGTAGTCGTTTTGAGAGGGGACATACTCTGCCCCGCCGCGATAGAACACCGTTGCCGATTCAATCGACGCGCGCGTTGGGAAGTCATCTCCTGCTGCATTGTAATATACCGGGTTTGCTGCCATCGCAGAAATAGAGCTGTTCGTGAACGCACGCATTTGCTTGGCACCAATATACACATCCTCATCAAGGCTAACGGACGCGGGAGCAGATAGATTTCCTCCGTCATGCCTGACGGGCACAACCCCGCTTACAACGTCTTGCGACATTGGCACGGTATCCGGTATTAGCTTCTCTTTGATAACGCGTTGTATGTTTCCCGAGAAAGCGGATGCATCCCCATCGTCCAACGCATCCAGCCCAATAAGCATCACGAGATCCGCCAACGCAGCAGACGCCATCGTCGCCTGACGTAGCACGCGGTTTAGAACGTCGGACTCAAGCACGCTCCCATATGCATAACCAGTCGTCCCGGCAATCTCCGACATCTTCTCAAGCGTTGATACGTTTGCACTCGGATCACTTGCAACCTGCTTGTATTCATTTGTTGGCATTATCTATCACCCCTCCAAATCATATCATGAACGACCATGACCCAACATTCCACCCGCGATCTCGGTTATCCCATATCATCTCACCTATGCCGCCATCAGGTACAAGCTGATAGTTTACGCTGACGCCCGCTGGTTTTAATGGCAGATAGCCCTCTGCTAACAGCGTCCGCAATATTCCGGTGTCCGGGATGCCAAACATAACCATCGTCAGCGACATGTTCTGATTGTCGAGTACGGCCAGCCCCGTCTCCGGACCAAACGCGCCGCGCCATGCGGCATACATCCCCTCGATTGTACCGTCCCAGCGGTTCGCGGCGATCTTTGCCTTGAGAAACAGTCGGTATATTTCGTCCGGTAACTCGGTTACGGAGGTGCCGATTATCTCGCCAGACGACTCATCGGCCCACAGCGCTTGGTCCCAGCCTGTTTCTCCGACTAAATCCCACGCAAACGCACCGCCCTCCTCAATCGTGATGGGCGGGTACACGTCTCTGGACAGGCCAACCCACTTGCCAATGACGTCCAACTCATAACCGGTGGACGTATCAATGTTGTATCCACGCGTCGCGGTTAGGTGCGCGGTGTTCATAACATCCACATACGCCTGTACGCGGCGCTTGAGTGTCTCAAGCAGTTTCGGGCGGCGGTGCTGCCACGTCACAAGGCGGGTGTAATCCTCCGTCGAGTGCGGCAATAGGACTTCATATGATATATCTGCGCATTGTAGGGTCCATACCGGGGCGCGGTTATATCCGGGGCGGTCATCCGGAAGGATACCAATATCCCTGGACACATTGCCACTAAGGTACGTCTCGATATTAATGGGCTTATCAAGCGGTAAGCGCGGGTGAAACACATCACGCCAGTATGCGCCCTCCCACGGGTTGTCAGGATCGTCCCAGCGAAATCGCCCAAAGATGTCCGCCCACTGCACCTCGTCCCAACCCTTGGTTATCTCGTCCCATGTGAGCCGGTCTGGATATGGTCCGCAAAAAAGGGTAAAAGATGGATGTATGATTTGATTTATATTGTCCAAGGTCTCAACTTCTCCCTCTACGTCTAATTTTGAGAAGTCTAATGCGGAAAATGAGTCCAAAGAAAAAGGCGGAATACTTGGCACGCTCTCACCACCCATCAATATCTTATGCCATTATACCACCTATACAACATGAAATGCCCGCCGGGTTGTATCGTCCGGCGGGATTGGTGAAAGGAGATTGGAAGGGTGTTGTGTAAGATTTAAACCGTCATAATGACGGTCTGAATTTTCGTTGACATCTCGTCGATTACGGTGACGGGTGCGTGGTCTTGCGAGAGGGAGTGTGCATACGAGATTGCCGCGTCCTTGCGCGTGTAGAAGTTGGTCACACCAGCCTTGTCCGTCACAAGGTATCTGTGCGATACGACGCGGTTCATCTCCCGGACAGCCGCCTCCGTCCGCGCGATTGCCGCGCGTGCCTCTTCGAGCGTGGGCTCTGTGTTGTGTCCACCATACGGCATTACTTGTCTGCCTCCTCGCACCCAATCGCATGCCCGTCTGTCATAGCCTTATTGATCGCGCTTGCGATATCCGCCAACATCTCGGCAGTCAGCTTCTCGATCATCTCGGGCGACAACCGGCGGATCGATTCGGATACCTGACAGGCGCAGATGTCCGAGTATTTTTTGAGCAGTCGCTCAACCTTTTTTAACTTGCGTTCGCTTTTCATTGTCTAATCCTCCTTATACTCTTGGCCGCACTCGCACTGCTCATACCCTGCGGAGTACCCAAAGAGGTACACATCCCGGAGTGTGTGACACTTTGACAACACGTCCCGATGAAACCGATAGTCCCGCTTGAACTGCTCCCACTGCGCGAGTTGGCGACCAAGGTTTTCGCTGAGCATCAACGCCCGCTCAACGTTCCCGCGCTCAACCATGACCTTGATCCCTCGCCGAAATTCTCGGACGATTTTCCTCGTCGAACCCGCATGTAGCCTAAAACATCTTTTATCAGCCATCTACAGTCCCCCCATCAACTTTTGAATCTGATTGTGACACTTCAAAATCTCCTCTGAACAGACCGACTCCATCTCGTGATCTCCATATTGTACTGCGGCTATCTTGGCCTTGCGGAGCAACTGCTTTTTGTTCTTGAGCCGCTCAATCATAAGAGCGTCCGCCGCATCCTCTTTTTTTGCGATGATCTCTCCAATCGGGTTCGGCATGTCAGTCCGCCATCAGGGCCGACAGCACCCGCCCGTTCTGTGCGATCAGCGCCTCAAGGCGATGTGATAGACCGTGGTCTCTGCCGATTACAGCGGCGTTGTGTGCTCTGCGCAGGACATCCCCTCGCTGGATAACCAGTGTAATAATGTTTCTGTTTTTTACCTCCGCGTCTGCCAGGACTCCGCGCGCTTCTTGGCTTGTCATAAGGTCGAGCCTCCTGTCTTGTTTGTCACGCTTTAGCCTGTCGGCTCCGGGGTCGTGCGCCCGGTTTGTAGATATGATAATAATATTGATTTTGCGTATTTTGATTGGTAGTATTGCTTGGTTTGTTATCAGCAAAACTACTGATATAAAATCATGAAAATGAGATAATATATATTTACAACATTTCAGGAGGTCGTTAAAATGAAAATCGTAAAACTAGACAACGTCTTTGAAGGTCTCCCCACAATCCGCATCGAGCATGAAGACAACGTGGACAAGTACGTTGAGACAGCGGCGATGAATTATTTTTTGGATGAGCGGTTTGGACACATGAGGCAGATGGAGTTCTGCGCAGACTGTGTTCATGAGAACCACTATCCGGCGTCTCCCCCGTCTTACTTATGCGGTGGAGAACCTGAACTATGGGACTGCGACGTTGCAGAGTTTGAGCCGTGGCGGAGTGGGTGTGTCAAGCGTCGGATGTTGACAAATATCCCGGAGATCGCCGACGAGGCGGATGAACTGCGGAAGGGGGACTTTATCGACAAATGTGCGAACGAGGTGTTACA
>QMCD01001983.1_pt1 | contig 21707 bp, 14 predicted proteins | sample 1821841 | NCBI WGS metagenome assembly QMCD01 (sample SAMN01991225, study PRJNA193472) | Termite gut metagenome, whole genome shotgun sequencing project. | isolation source: worker | host: Macrotermes natalensis
CAAAAAAAACTATCTTTGAACGAGTTTTGAAATAGCCAGGATCGCAAACCTATTTATACTTTGCGAAGCAAAGAAACAAGAAACAAGGTGCAATCCGAAATGTATCATTAAATTCTATCTTTTACTTAAAAATCAGATATTACACATGTTCCCCGAAGATATTATCGACGAACCAGAGAATTTAGAGAACGAAGAGCCCGTTATGGATGAAGAATCGGAAAATGACAGCAGCCATTCCGATTATAAAGTACCAGTAAAAGACTCGGGAGACAATCAACTGCATCTGTCAGGCATGTTCCAGAATTGGTTTCTGGATTATGCTTCTTATGTCATACTCGAACGTGCCGTACCGCATATTACCGACGGTCTGAAACCGGTTCAACGCCGCATTATGCATTCAATGAAACGCATGGATGACGGGCGTTACAACAAGGTGGCAAACATTATAGGACACACCATGCAGTTCCACCCGCATGGAGATGCATCTATCGGTGACGCCCTGGTACAGCTGGGACAAAAAGATTTACTCGTCGACTGTCAGGGAAACTGGGGAAATGTCTTTACCGGAGACGGTGCTGCCGCACCCCGTTATATAGAAGCCCGCCTTTCCAAATTTGCGTTGGAGGTACTCTTCAATCCTAAAACAACCGAATGGAAACCATCATATGACGGGCGTAATAAAGAACCGATTACCCTGCCCGTAAAATTCCCTTTATTGCTGGCGCAAGGAGCTGAGGGTATTGCCGTAGGTCTTTCTTCAAAAATACTCCCTCATAACTTCAACGAATTATGCGATGCCGCCGTAGCACATCTGCAAGGTGAAGAGTTCACTTTATATCCAGATTTTCAGACAGGGGGTTATATAGACGTAAGCAAATATAATGATGGAGAACGTGGCGGTTCGGTAAAAGTACGCGCCAAAATATCCAAACTGGACAACAAAACTCTTGTCATAAGCGATATTCCTTATGGAAGAACCTCTTCTTCTGTCGTAGAGTCTATTCTGAAGGCAAATGACAAAGGCAAGATAAAAATCCGTAAGGTAGACGATATTACCGCCCAGAATGTCGAAATCCATGTACACTTAGCTGCCGGCGTTTCGTCTGATAAAACAATAGACGCGCTATATGCATTTACCGATTGTGAGATAAGTATCTCTCCAAACTGCTGTGTGATTGAAGATAACAAGCCGTATTTCCTTACTGTAAGCAGAATACTCAGAGATACAACCGAGAATACCCGAAGGCTCCTCAAACTTGAACTGGAGATACAAAAGAGCGAACTGGAAGAAACACTTCATTTCTCCTCTCTCGAAAAAATATTTATCGAAGAGCGTATCTATAAAGATAAAGAATTTGAGAATGCGGTGAATATGGATGCAGCTGTCGAGCATATAGACAAGCGTCTGGCCAAATTTGCCAAATTGTTTATCCGGGAGGTAACCCGTGAAGACATCATGAAACTGATGGAAATCAGGATGGGACGCATCCTCAAGTTCAATTCCGACAAGGCGGATGAACTGATAGCCCGATACAAAGAAGAAATAGAAGAAATAAAGCACAATATCGAAAATATCACAGATTACACTATTTCATGGTATGTGATGTTGAAGGAAAAATACGGTAAGAATTATCCCCGTAAAACCGAAATACGGAGTTTCGATACCATTGAGGCCACAAAGGTTGTGGAAGCCAACGAAAAACTTTACATCAACCGCGAGGAAGGATTTATCGGTACGGCACTCAAGAAAGATGAATATGTATGCAATTGCTCCGACATCGACGACATCATTATTTTCTATAAAGACGGAAAGTATAAGATTGTAAAAGTCAGTGACAAAATGTTCGTCGGCAAAAACGTACTGTATCTTTATGTCTTCCGCCGTAACGACAATCGTACAATTTACAATGTGGTATACCGTCATGGAAAACATGGGCCCGATTATATCAAACGCTTTGCAGTAACCGGTATCACCCGTGATAAGGAGTACGATGTAACACAGGGAAAGGAAGGTTCACGGATTGTATATTTCAGCGCAAATCCTAATGGAGAGGCAGAAACAATACGTGTAATACTGAAACCGAAACCACGCCAGAAGATACTTGTTTTCGAAAAAGACTTCAGCGATATAGCCATCAAAGGACGCCAGTCGATGGGTAATATTCTGACAAAAGCCGAAGTACATAAAATATCATTAAAACAAAAAGGCGGCTCTACCCTCGGAGGACGTAAAGTATGGTTCGACCAAGACGTGCTGCGCCTTAATTATGACGGACGGGGCAAATTCCTCGGAGAGTTCCAAAGCGACGACCAGATACTCATTGTAAACCAAAATGGTGAATTTTACACTTCAAATTTCGATGTGACCAATCACTACGAAGCAGGTATTATCCGTATAGAAAAATTCGACGCGAATAAGATCTGGACAGCCGTACTGTTTGATGCTGATCAGCAGTTTATGTATCTGAAACGTTTTGTATTCGAGGCCTCAGCCAAGAAACAGAATTTCCTTGGAGAAAATCATGAATCGAAATTACATATACTGACCGACATTGTTTATCCTCGGATACAGGTTACATTCGGCGGTCGTGACAGTTATCGTGAAGCATTGGAAATAGATGCCGATGAATTCATTGCAGTAAAAGGCTTTAAAGCAAAAGGGAAACGCCTGTCGACATTCGAAATCGGAGAAATCAGGGAACTGGAACCGATCCGCTTCCCCGAATTGGTAGAGGAAGAAGAAAAGAAATTTGAAGTACAAATAGATGACGACGATGACGAAATCGACAACCGGCCTATATCAGATATCATAGATGAAATAACAGGGCAACAATCATTGTTTAAAGATGGAGATAAGGAGGGTGAAGAGTAAAATTATATGGATATTATCTTATTTACTTTTTTGCAGCAGTATATCTGCCCAAATAAAGGAAGACTCTCTAAAAGCTGTAGTGATTGAAGGTTATGCTCCACAGAAGAGAACGATAATTATCGATGACTCTAGTCTAAGTATACCAAAACCTCTTATCACCAACAACACCATCACTACATCCATTGGCTCTGCCAATATGTATGATACATACTTGTCTCCATTAGAATACAAAGGATTTTCCATACATCTGATGTATGAGCAAATGCGACACACCACATGGTTCAATTATAAATTCTATAAACAGCAGGTCTTTCAACTGGATTTTTCCAAAGGGGACAATCCGGCAAAGAACGCCACTGAATACTGGGCTTTGGCAAATTACCGTATCGGCGGACATTACAGTCTGTATAATACCGATGCATTCCGCTTCGGTGTCGGCGGACTGTGGGACATCAATGCAGGCGTGCTTTATAATGAACGCAACGGGAATAATCCAGCCACAGCACGCGGATACACCAATCTGAACCTGTCGCTTACAGCATCCTATAAATTCAAATGGTTTGCAGTACGCTGGCAAATGGATACGCCCTTTATGGGCATGCTGTTCTCTCCCAGATACGGACAATCTTATTATGAGATTTCATTAGGAAACTCTGTCGGGGTAGTCAATTTCGCTTCATTACATAATCAGCGGGCATTGCGCAATTACCTGACAGTAGATGTACCAATACATAAATATACTATCCGCATAGGTTATCTTGGTTCGTGGTATCAGACGAAAGTACATGATATACAAACTCACCACTATACCAATAGTTTCGTAATCGGTTTCCCTATCGAGAGTGTGAAAAGGCCAAGGGAGAAAGCTAAGAATAATTATTGGAACGGAGACTAGGATAGCTATCAGTTATGACTTATAAATTATATGCTTTATATTATAGCTTCACTTTGGGTACACATTGGCATATTATCCTATTAGCATATTAAAATTATGTTTAGAGAAATAAGACGACAAAACAGAATACTGGAAGACGAGGTTCGCATAACCGAACTACTGCAAACTTCCGAATACGGATTCCTCAGTTTAGGAACAACCGAGAATGGTTATGCTTATGGCATACCTATCAGCTACGCATTTGATAAGGAGGGTAACAACATCTATTTCCATTGTGCGCCGGAGGGGCAGAAACTCGATATATTAAGAGGAAATAATAAAGTTTCATTCTGTGTGGTTGGCATTACCAAACCCATCGCCGAACAATTCACAACTCTCTTCGAAAGTGTTATTGTATTCGGTAAAGCCAATATGGATTTGTCTGATGATGAAAAACGAAAAGCCTTGCGATTGCTGGTACGAAAATATTCCCCGGAATATGAAGAGCTCGGTGAAAAGTACATGGATAAATCATGGAGCCGGACAGCCACATTCAAAATAGAAATAGAACACATTACTGCAAAAGCAAAATATTAACGGGACTATTTCACCACTAGAAATCTAAATTTCATACAGTAAACGCCGTATTTGGTACAAACGTACTAAAACAATTACAAAATATAAAAGATAGAATATACTTTTATCTCAGTAAACAACCATTGTTTTATGTGATTGTTGGGACTGAATACGTTGACATAAAAGTAAAATATCACTAAAATATATTCTCTCATAATATATTTTAGCGAAAAGTAAGTAGCTTTGCACAACTTTAGAAAAATAGTTTCAGAATCAAATAAAACATTAGATTAAATTGTTGATTGTGAGTACATCTAATAATTCGTATTTTGGTAAGGCGATCTTATTCGTAGCCTTATCTATAGCAGCCTTTTTAGTTTTCAAGGAAGTTTTGCCGGAACGCTTGTTTTCGGAACACGTGGAAGCAAACGAAAATATCCTGATGGATAGCATGGCGCTTATGGCTCAGAGTGATACGACAGAAATACATGACACCCCTGCTATAGTAGAATCGGACAGTGCAAAAGCCCAGGCCTACGAGGAAGTAGATGCCAATTTCAACCCCGCATTAGCAGCCGACGGATATCAAAACCTCAATCGTTTCTATACTAAACTACGCGAACTGCAAGAAACGAAAACAGGCAAAGTAAGAATTGCTTATTTCGGAGACTCTATGAATGACGGAGACTACATAGTACAAGATGTACGCAGCGAGTTTCAGGAAAATTATGGAGGAGAAGGTGTCGGCTATGTAGCAGTATCTTCACTTTCGGCAGGAGCCAGAGGATCCATATCGCACCAGTATTCTAAAAACTGGTTCTCCCAATCATTTATAAAAGTGAAAAAACCGATGAAGCCATTCGGTATAGACGGGCAGGTTTTCTTTGCAAAAGATCCTGCGCAAGCATATTGGGTCAGGTATAAAGCTCAGTCGCAGAAGCATTCTACACAACTGAATAATCCTGTATTATTATACGGCAGGGGGAATAATAGCAAAGCCTACGTTACGGTCGCGGCAGATAAAGATTCGGTTTCCAGCAAGAGCCTGAATCCGGTAAATCTATTAAATACATTATCCCTTTCGTCCCACAATGCCAAATCGATACAGGTCAATTTCCATAATGCAGATTCCATACCTATCTACGGATTCAATTTCGATAACGGAGAAGGCGTGCATGTGGATAATTTTTCTACGCGTGGAAATTCGGGTCTGCCCCTATCCATTCTAAACCCGGCATTAATGAACGCTTTCGACAAGGTATTAAATTATGATTTAATAATCCTTCATTATGGAGCAAATGTATTAGGCTATGGTTCATTAAATTACAATTGGTACGAACGGAATATGACAACAGTAGTGAACAATCTGCATGAATGTTTCCCGAATGCCGATATATTAGTCATTTCCACAGCCGACAGAGCATTAAAGATAGATGGGACTATGCAAACCGATCCTGCTGTGGTACCTCTGGCCAATGCGCAACGGAATTATGCGCGTAAAACTAATTCCGGCTTTATATCCCTGTATGAAGTGATGGGAGGTAAAGGTTCGATGGTAACCTGGGTAGATAATAAACTGGCCAATAAGGATTATACCCACTTCAATGGCTCAGGCTCAAAGAAGGTGGCTAAACTGATATATACTGAAATAGATAAAGGATACACGAAATTTAAAGCGAAACAATAAAGAAAATAACCTGCTGATGAAGTTTGCAAAGAAAATACTACCCCTATTCTTCCTGTTTTTATTATTGCCTGCAATCATGCTATCTGCCAAAGGCAGATACAATAGCAAGGAAACAACGGATAGCGGTGATAATATTTTTGCTAATCAGGCATTACTGTCAGCCGTTTTTGAGAAATTATACAATTTAGAGAAAAACAAGCAAGGAAAAGTAAATATAGTGCATATAGGCGATTCACATATTCAGGCTGATTTTTTCACCAATGCAATCCGGGAAGCTTTGCAGTTTAAGTTCGGAAATGGAGGATTCGGATTTACATTCCCTTACAGCCTTGTAAGGACGAACGGTCCCCGTTATGTAAAATATGCATGTAATGCCACATGGCAGAGCCTTTTGAATGTATATCCTGTTGCCGATGTGGGTGTGGGACTGAGCGGGATAGCGTTGTATACCTCGGCCGAAGACTTCGTCCTGCAACTATCTACACAGGAAGGATATGAATTTAATAAAATAAAAATCATCTACCCTACGAAAGAGCCTCAATACAAGATGTCCGTAACAGCCGAGCCATTACAGGTTTCGTCATCGGGCACTGTCACGGCATCTACTATAGGGATGAGATACCACACTGTAAAAAGTGGGGAAAGCTTATCGGTAATAGGGCGTAAATATGGGGTTACCGTAGCGCAGATAAAGAAAGCCAATGGAATGAAGTCGAATATGATAAGACCGAAACAGAGGCTTAAGATCCCGGTAAAAGCAGGGGCTAGAAGCACCAAGCCTGTACAGGCTAAAGCCCAGACATCCAATATAGCGAAAGACAGTATAGACTATGTGAGTATGGTTACTAAACCCTATTACTCATCCTATACCAGCGATACATTGATGAGCCGTATTACTATCTTACCGGCCGAAAAACAACCAATGTATAATCTCAACGGATTTGTTATAGAAAATGACAAACCGGGTGTCATATACCACTCGATAGGTGTTAATGGAGCAAAACTATCGGATTATAATAAATATCCGTTGTTTTTCGAACAATTGCCTATCCTCCACCCCGATCTCGTAATCTTGTCATTTGGCACAAATGAGTCGTTCGGAAAGCTATCGGATACGGAATATATTTATCAGATACAGGAATTTGTAGAAAATATAAAAAGGCTCAACCCCTTCGCAATGGTATTGGTTATGACCCCGCCTCCATCCATGTTTCGCCGGCGCCGCGTAAATACTTATATAACCGACTATAGTAATGCCCTCATGGGACTGAGTAATCTGCCTGTATGGGATTTATATACACGTATGGGTGGAGCATCCGGTATCGCGCCCAAAGGAGAGTATGCGCGTCTGATTGCCCGCGACAAAGTCCATTACACCACCGGTGGATATGAGGCTCAAGGACAGTTATTTGCTTCCGACTTTATTGACGCATATAATAATTTTAAGAAAAAAAGAGAAATTGAAAGCACTGTTAAACATAACTGATATATATCTTCCCGATTACATCTCCAGGCTATTTGGAGAACTGGATATCCATTCATGGTTTGTATATAATCCCGAGCACCCTTTACTATTCAATAGTCCGTTGTTCCTGGGACTTTTCCTTGTATTCTATATTATATATGTGCTCACAAAGTCACAGAAACTTGAGCTTTTCCGTAAGATATATATTATTGTTTTCTCGCTATTCTTCTATTATAAAGCAGGTGGAAATTATTATATACTATTGGTCATTTGCGCGGTCGTTACCCATCTGTTATCAAAAAAGATGTATGAGATAGAGAAACCCTCTTCCCGGAAACTGTTACTTGCGCTCATCATCATAGCCAATTTGGGAATGCTGTCGTATTATAAATACACAAACTTCCTCATTGATAATATTAACGCTATATTCCACGGCGATTTATCGTTCCAGAATATAATATTGCCTATCGGTATTTCATTCTTCGTATTCGAGGCCATTAGTTATGCCGTGGATCTTTACCGCAAACAGATGGAACCGGCCAGGTCTACCCTCGACTTCTGCTTCTACATCAGTTTTTTCCCTAAACTGGTAGCAGGACCCATCATCAGGGCAAAAGATTTTCTTCCGCAGATGTACAAAAAACTGCATTTGACCAGGGAGGAGACCAGTACCGCCATATTCCTTATACTGATAGGTCTGATAAAAAAGGCTGTTATATCGGACTATATATCTACCAACTTTGTCGACCGGGTATTCGATTCTCCATTGAGTTATACGGCATTCGAAAACCTAATGGCTGTATATGGCTACACATTGCAGATATATTGTGACTTTTCGGGATATTCGGATATGGCAATCGGACTGGCCTTATTGATGGGATTCACCATTCCACCCAACTTCCTGACTCCGTATAAATCACAATCCATCACCGAGTTCTGGCGTCGCTGGCATATTTCATTGTCATCATGGCTACGCGACTATCTATACATTTCATTAGGAGGGAACCGTAAGGGGAAAATAAGAACCTATGTAAACCTTTTCCTCACAATGCTCATAGGAGGTCTTTGGCATGGGGCATCATGGAAATTCGTTATTTGGGGGGGACTGCATGGAGGAATATTGGTGGTAGAACGTTTCTTCAAACAATTTATAAAAATACCGGACAACCGTTTTACCCGTATTATCTGCATACTATTCACATTCCACTTCGTAGCCTTTTGCTGGATATTCTTCCGCGCAGGTAGTTTCGAACTGGCCGGTGACGTGATTATGAGTATCGGTAATCTGACATTTGCCCCACACGACTGGCTGGTTGTACTCGAAGGATACAAGAACGTATTTATCCTCGTCGCCATAGGATATGTTATGCATTTCTTACCTGAAAAGTTTGTGAACAAAGTGAAAACCGGGTTCAACAATACTCCGTTGGTGTTCAAAGCAGGATTGGCAGGATTAGTCTTCTGGTTGGTGTATGCTACAATGTCGAGCGGTCCTCAGCCGTTTATCTATTTCCAGTTTTAAACGGTATCACAAAAGTCTTAAAAAAAATGTGTATCCTATGCACCGGATCAAACAATACGCCTTCCACAAGATCAAATACGGCGAAGAGTTGTTGATTGATGTTGTCCGGCTGAAGGATATAAAGATATACCTGAAAGAGGATGCTGTCCATAGGTTAAGCTACCACGATATTACGCTGATTACTGATGGCCATGGAAAGTTTAGAATCGATGAAAAGGATTATTATGTCCGGGAAGGGGATATAATATTCTCCTCACCCAACCAGATACGCTGGTGGGACATAGACAATATTACCGATGGCTACGCACTGATATTTGAAAAAGAATTTCTACTCACGTTCTTCAATGATCCTGATTTTCTGCAACACTTATCATATTTCAGAGACTCGCATACTTTTAGTAAATTAAGTCTGGGTGAAGAATCCAGGCATACTCTCCGGCTGATAAATGAAATTAAACAGGAAATAGACTCTTATAAGGAAAGAGATAAGCATATATTAAGAGCCTTACTATATCAGACACTGAAATCACTGGACAGGATTTATATCCTCAAAAATTCATCTACCGATAATGCCGAAAAACTAAAAAACAGACATGCCGACTCTTTTATAAAACTTGTAGGCATAGAATACAATCAAAACCATTCTATCCGTCATTATGCAGATAAACTCTGTATTACTCCAAATTATCTGAATGAACTGATAAAATCATCAAAGGGAATTAGCGCTAAACAAGTTATTCAGAATAAGCTTATACAAGAAGCGAAAAAAATGCTCTTATACACATCCGATTCCATATCAGATATAGCTGCATCTCTCAATTACGAAAACACATCATACTTTATCCGTTTTTTCAGGAAACAAACAGGCCATACACCTTTGCAATACCGCAACGTCAACAAACCGTAAAAAGTGCTATTTCCCCCGTCATATGCATCGCAGGCATTCTACCGGGAGGCAATACCTTTGTAATGAAATAATTTAAATCATTACAAACATGAATCACGAAAACATCGCAACAAAGATCATCGCACTGGAAACAGCCGCATTAGAGAAATGGAATAACGGTAACCCGTCGGGCTATCTGGAGCTATACACCCCGGACTTTACTTATTTCGACCCATTTCTTGAGAAAAGGTTAGACGGATTCGATAAAATAGAAGCTCTTTATGAAGAGATGAGGGGTAAAGTCCGGGTAGATAAGTATGAGATTATTGAACCTGTAGTACAGGCTACAGACGAAATGGCAGTCTTAACTTATAATCTGATATCATACACAGAGGAAGGGGTATATAAATGGAACTGTACCGAGGTTTATAAGTTAGTAGCAAATGAATGGAAGATTATCCATAATCACTGGTCTTTGATTAAACCTGTATAAAACTTTTAGTCAAAGGATGAATCGAACTCACGCTCCAAGTCTTCGAGTTCCTTCTTTATCTGTTCCAGTTTCTGTATGACCTGTACTTTGCGTGTTTCCTCATCCTTTCTTTGTTTTAAAGTCTGACGGGCGCCCTCGAGGGTCAGCCCTTTTTCTTTTACAAGATGATATACAACTGCAATATCTTCAATATTCTTTTTTGTATATTGGCGGGCACCGCCATCTGTCTTACGTGGATTGATTATATTAAATTCGGTCTCCCAAAAACGAAGCAATGATTCATTTACACCAAAGTGGGTCGCAACCTCTTTGATGGAATAGTACAAACGGTTACTATTTTCTAAATCGATTTTCATTCTTTAGCTTTTAGCCAGTAGCCGATAGCTATCAGCTCATTATAATTTTGTCATCATAGAAATTGGCATATTGGTACATAGATTTAATCCATTACCTGCCCGTGGTTGGCAGCTATCTGCAACATCTTGTCATACTCTTCCGGAGATAAGTCCATAAAATAATACTTGGCCGGATTGTCGGGAACTCCCCTTACATGCACTTCGTAATGAAGATGCGGGCCAGTGGATTTTCCGGTATTACCTACTTCGCCGATTTGCTCTCCACGTGTGACCTTCTGTCCATATCGTACCTTATAGTCATTTAAATGAGCATATAGGGTCTGATAACCAAACCCATGGTCAACTATTATACATTTTCCGTAGCCTTGCTTCCAGTCGGCAAGAGTAACCACTCCGTCACCCGTAACATATACGGGAGTACCGATGTTGGATGCAAAGTCCATTCCCGCATGAAAACGGGCTGTTCCATATATAGGGTCTATACGTGTACCGTAGCCTGATGCCACCTGTTTCAGAAATTTATCAGGAACCGGCTGAATACTTGGTATATGCTTTAGACGATCTTTTTGATTTTTCGCCATACTCAGTACTTCATCGAAAGAATTCGACTGAATATAGATCTGCTTCGAAATATAGTCGATCTTCTTGGTGGTCTGAATTATCAGTTCCGGACTTGACAACTCCGTCAGATAATCATACCTGCCCGGAGCGCCTACTCCCGAAGTCCTGATAGATGTAGGTATAGGATCGGCATGGAAAATAGCCCTATACAGATTATCGTCACGTTGTTGTATATCTCTCAGAACTTTAGACATCTCATCTGCCCTCTTCGATAATACTTCGTACTGAGTAAGCATGAGTTGGTTTTCTTTCTTTTGTGCTTCTCCCCAAGGTGTACCAAAAAAATAGACAAAAGCGACCAATGCTCCTATCCCAACCACTATACCCGATATCAAATGACGGAAAACGGTGATAACTTTATCCTTCATGCTAGGATAAATCCGTTCGTATGTGAGAGTTTGCGGATTGTAACGATAGTATACTTTTCGCTTCATTTTTAGTACTTCTCTGATATTTTGTTTAGAGAGTGACAAAAGTAAAGTTTTTGCGCTATTTTTGCAAATCGTTTATATTTAATTAATGCGGCAATAGGTTAATGTACCAATATGCCAATGTTGAAACTAAAAATTATAACTTGTAACACGTTTACTCGTAACTAGTAACTAAAATGATGACTTCTAAAGAAATTCGTGACTCTTTCAAAACTTTCTTTGCTTCCAAAGGACACCAGATAGTACCGTCAGCCCCGATGGTTATCAAGGATGACCCTACTCTGATGTTTACAAACGCGGGTATGAACCAGTTCAAAGACATTATTCTGGGAAATGCTCCTATTAAATATCCACGTGTGGCGGATTCGCAGAAATGCCTTCGTGTTAGCGGTAAGCATAACGACCTTGAAGAAGTAGGCCACGATACATATCACCATACGATGTTCGAAATGCTGGGCAACTGGTCTTTTGGCGATTATTTCAAGAAAGAGGCTATAGAATGGGCATGGGAATACCTGACAGAAGTTATCAAACTGGATAAAAACCGTTTATATGTAACAGTATTCGAAGGCAGTCCCGAAGAAGGCCTGTCGCGTGACGACGAAGCTGCCGGATACTGGGAGCAATATCTGTCCAAAGACCGCATCATAAACGGAAATAAAAAAGACAATTTCTGGGAAATGGGCGATACAGGCCCGTGTGGTCCATGTTCGGAAATACATATCGATTTACGCCCCAACGAAGAGCGTGCAAAGGTGGACGCGCTGACACTTGTAAATGAAAGCCATCCCCAAGTGATTGAAATATGGAACCTTGTATTCATGCAGTTCAACCGTAAAGCTGACAAATCACTGGAACCGCTACCTGCAAAAGTAATTGACACCGGTATGGGATTCGAGCGGCTATGTATGGCAGTACAGGGGAAAACATCCAATTATGACACAGATGTATTCCAGACCATTATAAAAGCTATCGGCGAATTAACCGGAAGTGCTTATGGACAGAATGAAAAACAAGACATCGCCATGCGTGTCATCGCCGACCATATCCGCACCATCGCGTTCTCTATTACCGACGGTCAATTACCATCGAATGCTAAAGCAGGTTATGTAATCCGGCGTATTCTCCGCCGTGCTGTCCGCTACGGATATACATTCCTTGACCAGCACAAAGCATTTATGTACAGGCTTATTCCTGCTTTGATTGAGACAATGGGAGAGGCTTACCCCGAACTTATCCAACAACAAACGTTGATAGAGAAGGTGATAAAAGAAGAAGAAGAATCATTCCTGCGCACACTGGATACAGGTATTAAATTACTGGATAAGCAAATATCCGAAACAAAAGCGAAGAACGGAACAGAACTTAATGGTACAGACGCTTTCACGCTATACGACACATTCGGCTTCCCACTCGACCTTACAGAACTCATCCTTCGTGAAAACGGTATGACCGTAGACAACGACGGCTTTAAGGCAGAGATGCAGAAGCAAAAAGACCGTGCCCGTAATGCCGCCGCTGTGGAAACAGGCGACTGGGTAGTTCTGAAAGAAGGCGACCCGGAATTCTTCGGATACGATTTCACTGAATGTGAAACGGAAATACTCCGCTACCGGAAAGTAAAACAAAAGAATCAGGAATTTTATCAGATAGTACTCAACCGTACACCTTTCTATGCCGAGATGGGTGGACAGGTGGGCGATAGCGGCTGGCTGATACATGACGATGAAAAAATAGAAATCACCGAGACAAAACGAGAGAACAATCTGGCTGTCCACCTCTCTTCTAAATTACCAGAAGATGTGACGGCGACATTTATCGCACGCATCAATACAAAGAATCGTACAGCTACCGAGTGTAACCATACCGCGACACATTTATTGCACGAAGGCCTTCGCGAAATACTGGGAAGCCATGTGGAACAGAAAGGTTCATATGTATCTCCCGGTGTCCTGCGTTTCGACTTCTCACATTTCCAAAAACTGACAGACAAGGAAATCCGCAAAGTGGAACGGTTTGTAACAGCAAAAATCCGCGAAAATATTGCCCTAGATGAAAAACGCCATGTCCCTATCTCCGAAGCTAAGGCAATGGGAGCAATGGCTCTGTTTGGTGAAAAATACGGTGATGATGTACGTGTTATACGTTTCGGTGATTCCGTTGAGCTTTGCGGAGGTACACATATATCATCTACCGGCCGTATCGGTTCGTTCCGCATTGTGAATGAAAGCTCTATTGCTGCCGGTATACGCCGTATAGAGGCGATTACAGCTGAAGCGTGTGAAAACTACTTCTATACGCAACAGGACGTATTGACGGAAGTGAGATCGTTCTTCAACAATACGCCTAACCTGACTCAGGCTCTTCAGAAATTCCTCGAAGAAAATTCAGAACTAAAAAAACAGGTAGATGAATATGTCAAGGAAAAAATTGTTCAGGTTAAGGATGTTTTAATAAAGAAAAAACAGGTTATCAACGGTATAGATGTATATTCTTTAGCAGGTCCATTCCCTGCTGATATTGCAAAAGATATAGCATTCCAGATCAGAGGCCAGTTCCCGGTCAATTCTATTTTCGTTGGGGCTACCCAATATGAAAATAAGCCGATGCTTACATTGATGATCAGTGACGACCTGGTGAAGGATCGCGAACTTAATGCTTCTCAAATAATCCGTGACGCAGCTAAACATATCCAAGGCGGTGGAGGAGGACAACCTCATTTTGCCACGGCAGGAGGAAAGAATTTGGAAGGTCTGTCGAATGCATTGCATGAGATAATGGAAAAAATAAAGTGAAAATTCATTCCTTTATATTATGAAGTAATAGCCGATAATATCTTATCGGCTATTTTTCTTTTATATTCACCAAAATAGTTATATTCGCAAAAATTCTGTGTAAATACAGAACTAACTTAAACTATCTAATACTATGAATATCCAGCTATCGGACAATTTTAAAAAAATGACCTTTAAGGCTATTTTTGCAATCATTATTTTCATATTTGTTTATTTGCTTTTACTAGTGTCCGCCATCGCTCTTACAATTTTATGTGCTTTAGGAGGTATAGGGTTAATAATTGTACTACCAAAATTCTTCACTATCCTATTAGGTGTCGGGCTAGCTAGTCTGGGGTTTCTTGTCCTTATATTTCTATTTAAATTTCTATTCAAAAAACATAAGGTAGACAGAAGCCATCTGACAGAAATTCATCGTGATGAATATCCCCTGCTTTTTAAGGTAATTGAGGATATCGCAAATGAAGCTAAAACTAAATTTCCTAAAAAAGTATATCTTTCAGGAGATGTAAATGCCGCCGTATTTTACGATTCCAGCTTCTGGAGTATGTTTTTCCCTATACGAAAAAATCTGCAAATTGGACTAGGGCTTGTTAATACTGTTACTGAACAGGAATTGAAAGCGATACTGGCTCACGAATTCGGGCACTTCTCGCAACGAAGCATGAGTGTTGGCAGTTATGTTTACAATGTAAATGAAGTGATTTTTAATATGCTTTACGATAACGAATCTTTTGACAAGATGATACAAAGCTGGGCGAATATTTCCGGTTATTTCTCAATTTTCGTCATAATTGCCGTAAAGATAATACAGGGTATCCAATGGGTTCTGAGAAAGATGTATGGATTTGTAAACGTAAGGTATATGGCCCTTTCTAGAGAAATGGAGTTTCACGCAGATCAAGTAGCCGCAAATATTGCCGGCAGCCTCCCTCTCAAAGAATCTTTATTGAGAATGACCCTAGCTCAATACTCATATAATCTGGTTTTGGATTCTTATGGCAACAAGATAGAGAATAATATTAAAAGTCAAAATATATATAAAGAACAGTTCGCTGTAATGAATTTTCTTGCCGAAAAAAGCAAAATTTCTTTCAAAAATAATCTACCGATGGTATCCATCATAGATTTAAATAAATACAACAAATCTAAACTCAATATAGAAGATCAGTGGGCTTCCCATCCCGGGACCGAAGAAAGAGTTACCGCATTGAAACGGTTGAACATCCAAAAAGAGAAGAACAGTAATAATCCTGCGTCTGATTTATTTCCAAATATTGATGATACAGAAGAAAAATTTACAGAAAATATCTTTTCAAATGTCGTTTATAAAGATACTGTGACCATTATGAAACCAGAGGAGTTTATTAATGAATTTACAGATGACTTTAATAAAAACGCTTTTCCGGAGGAGTATAACGGTTACTATGACAGTAAGAACCCGCTTCCTTTCGACATAGAGAGCTTTACAAATATGGAAGAGGAGTTGATGGAAAGCGTGGATACTATCTTCAGCAAAGATAAAATAGATAACATATATGGTTATATTGCTTTGGAGAACGACAAAGATATACTGAATGCCATCCGAAGAAAAGAGATTGTAATCAAAACATTTGACTATGACGGACAACGATATAAATCGAAAGACTGCACAACTGTGTTGGATAGAATAGAAGAAGAAATGGCAATTCTTAAATCCAAGATTGAAAATAACGACATAAACATTTACAAATTCTTTTATAATCAAGCTTATAAAACGGGTAAAGAACATGAATTAAAAGGAATATACATCCACTATTTCGAGCAAGATAAGGAATGTGATAAAGGTAAGGCTCTTTATAAAAAATTTGAAGACTTGACCTATTTTATGAGAGTTGCCACCCCTTATGAACAAATCAAGAATAACTTTAAACTTATATCTCATTTAGAACCCGAATTGAAATATGGTATAAAATTACTGTTAGAGAATCCCAAACTGTCGGCAGAAATGTCAAAGCCGACAAGAGATAATTTTGAAAGATACTTGTCTCATGACTGGATTTATTTCAGCAATGATACGTACGAAGAGGACAATCTGCAAATCCTGCTATCGTCCATAAATGATTTTATTCAACAGACAATGAGGTGTAACTTCTTGTCAAAGTTTGATCTATTGAGATACCAGATTGAATTACTTAAAAACTAAGAATTTACCGTTTTCCGAATTGTTACCTTTTCAATTCAAGCCGACTCTAATTCCATTACTTTTTCTTGACAAAAGGAATAATCCGGCTACAGTAAATAAACCATTCAGAAGAAGTATCTCATATCCTACCCTGTAGTCCAGAGTATGCAGTAAAGTATATTCTAAGGTATAGCTCAACAGTGGAGCAAAAATGCAGACAACAGGGACAAACCTGTCCCTTATATTTATCTTTGTAAACAAACCGAAGAAGAATAGTCCCAGCAAAGGTCCATAAGTATATGACGCCGCTTTGTATATAGTATCCAGTATACTGGTCTGATTTATATGGTCAATAAAGAAAATAACCAGTAAAAACACAATACAGACAAGCAGATGCACCCTACCCCTTATCTTCTTAGCCTCTTCGCCCTCCTTCTTCTCCACATTCAGCAGATCCACACATACAGAGGTCGTAAGAGATGTTAGTGCGGAATCTGCATTAGAAAACGATGCGGCTATAATACCTATGGTAAAACATATAAGTACAGGCATTCCTAAGTATTCGGTCGCTAACACTGGTAATATCTGATCCGGATTATCCGGAAGCGTAATTCCATATTGGGTCGCAAATGCGAGCAACAATATACCCAGCGACAAAAACAGATAGTTCATAGGAATAAAGCCAAATCCATAACTGACCATATTCTTTTGGGCATCTTTCAGCGTCTTGCATGTAAGGTTTTTCTGCATCATATTCTGATCCAGACCTGTCATAACTATCACAATAAGTATCCCGCTGAAGAACTGCTTAAAGAAGTTTTGCTTCGACACCCAGTCATCAAAAACAAAGATGCGGCTATGCTTGCTACTCCGGATAGTATCAGCAACCTGTGAGATATCGAAACCCATCTTCGAAGCCACCTGCCAGATAATAAGGCCTAACGCCGCCAGCAGGCATATAGTTTGCAGGGCATCAGTCCATACAATTGTCTTCATCCCGCTTCGATGCGTGTAAGTCCATATCAGTGCTACAATAACAATAACCGTTACATAAAACGGAATATGCCACTGATCGAAAACCAATGTCTGCAGAATCAATACGATTAGATATAATTTAGAGGCCGCTCCTACAATTCGCGATAATATAAAGAATGACGCCCCTGTTTTATATGAGAACAGGCCAAAACGCTGTTGCAAGTAGCCATAAATAGAAGTCAGATTGAGTTTATAATATAAGGGCAATAGCACAAAGGCGACAATGAGATAACCGGGAAAAAAGCCCAGGACCATCTGCATATAAGTCATATCGAATTGTCCCACCATTCCGGGAACAGAAACGAATGTGACTCCCGAAATGGAATCTCCGAGCATACCTATAGCGACAATATACCATGGGGATTTTTTGTTTCCGAGAAAGAAAGCATCATTATTGCTGTCTTTTTTACTTACAACATGAGAGATAAGTAATAACACAGCAAAATATACTGAAATGATAATCAGAATAGTAATACCCATACTGCATTCAATTCATTATATACACATTCAATGTTTTATTGGAATATACAGGTTTCCTTACCTCTGTTCTATCCCATTCCCTGTCGATGACAATGTAATCGAAATTACCTTTGAGAGTATCTGTATTTACCAATCTGAAGTCTTCAAAATCGATGAATATCCTGTCATACTTTGATTTACTGTAATCGTATCCTCTCAGCATCATCTCAAATTTATGGCTCTCGATATTCAGTCCGCTAAGCACATAGAAAGTTTTACCTTCTTCGATAAATTTTGCGCTTACATCATGGAAGCCGATATTGAAAAACTTTCGTATTCCTCAATATTATTTTTGAAGTTATAAAACAGCCCGGCCTGTAACACGAGAAGTATAATAGTGAGCCATTTTACAGAGATTTTCTCTATGTATTCCGAAACAGATATACCCATCAGGAATAAGACTACAAAACCATAATATATGAATGTGCGAGGAAAGGGAATCACAGAGTGTATTGCTAAAAGTATGACCGGAGCCAGACCAAATATGATCCAGAGTTTAAGTATCTCCTTTTTCTTTTTCAATAGGGCTATTATAAACGGTATGCCGATAGCAATAAACGTGTATATAAGATGCAGTCCATAAATTTCACTGAAAGTATTCCTGAAGAAAAGCGGAAACAAAGCCAATACCCCCATGCGATCACCCGGTGTAATAGACAACACTCCAAAACCCTGATGTAATATAATCGGTGTATAACAGAGCAATGTTGCGAGCATTATAAATAGGTTGAATATGAATTGCTGTTTTATATCCTTATAGTTATACAATAAGATTATGAAATTCAGAGTAATAAAGGGATAGAGGTAAGATGGCACAGCATAAAAACCAAGAACACTGCATATAGAGAATATAGCCCAATCTTTATTTCTACTGCCATGCTTTATTATATTGAATGTAGCATACAAGGAAATGACAAAGAAGAAAGTTACCAAAGCATATCCCCTCGACATATAACTATAGTAAATAGACATGAACAACATAGACGAAATGGCAACTGAAAACAACGCCACTTTCCGCGAATAGTATCTTTTGATAAAAGAATAAGCAATAGCCCATGTCAGTATAGAGATCACAATCGACGATATCCGCAAACGGAATAAGATATCAAAAAACGGAATATGCTTGGTTATATGCGTTATTATAGAATGAAAAACATGATTATTCGGAGCGGGATAAGACGAGATACAATATAAGATCGGATTATTTGTAAAATCAACATAAGTGAGTGCCTCGTCATATGATATCGGCAATACAATAGCAAAATAGATGGATGCGATAAGGGGCGGAAGCAATATTAACAATACATATCTGTCATTCAAATCATTCCATATACTCTTTATCGCCCTGCCGATGTACGAACAGAAAGATGCTGTATGAGGATACAAGATATTTATCTTTAGTATACAGCAAATAGTAAGAATAATGAAAGAAGTTAATATACTTAAGTAAACAATATAATTTAACCCTGACAGTGCATATGCTATTTGAAAAAGTTCTTTTCCCGGTCGGCCACCAGTGTCCAGGATGTATAGATTGCGTGGCCATAACAGGAATAATATGAGTAATACTGCTATCAATATTAGAAAGGCATGTAAAGTCTTTTTCATTTAAAATTTCATTAACTGAATGAATTAGCTTTTAAAGACAGATAAAAATCCGCATTCACATTTTGCGCGCAAAGATACGATTTTTCAAAAGATTGTCATCTTTAACTTTAGAACATTTACGTTAAACTGACAAAAAGTCCGACCGAATTGTTAAAATTGCAATAAAGATTTTCTTCTCGGTTAAAAGTGTTAAAAAATGGAGTTAAGCCGCACTAAGTGTACACTTTTTGTGTTTACATTTGAAACAAAAATAAATGAATTAATAAACAATTAAAACAATACTTGCATATGAATAAAGTTTGGAAAAATATTTCAACCTACATTGTGGTTGCATTAGTGAGTATAGGAGCTACATATGGAATGTATAGCTTCATGGATTACAAAAGAGGGTATAGCACTGCTGATACCTATAATTACGGAACCGAATTTGATCAGAAAGGATTACATCTGGCAAGTCTCACTGCCGATGGCTATCCCGACTTCACAAAAGCTGCCGAGAATTCGATCCATGCAGTGGTGCATATCAAGTCTACGGTTAAAGCACAGGCGTCGCAAGGACAGGGACGTCAGCGAATGATCGACCCCTTCGAATATTTCTTCGGATTCGGTGACCGTGACGGACAGGGCTACGGACAACCTCAGCCAAGTGTAGGTTTTGGTTCGGGTGTTATAATCTCTGCCGATGGGTTTATAATCACAAACAACCATGTTATTGACAAGGCCGATGAAATAGAAGTTACCTTGAACGACAACAGTAAATACACTGCAAAACTGGTAGGAACAGACCCTGTTACCGATATAGCTTTACTGAAGATAGAGGGCAAAGAGTTTCCATATATTCCATTCGGTAACTCCGACAATCTGAAAGTTGGAGAGTGGGTATTGGCAGTAGGAAACCCATTCAACCTAACATCTACAGTTACAGCCGGAATCGTCAGTGCCAAAGGCCGCGGCAACATTAGCGGAGGTAACCGGGGTGGAGTAGACATGAGTATTCAATCATATATACAAACCGACGCTGCCATCAACCGGGGAAACAGTGGTGGTGCATTAGTTAACACCAATGGTGAACTAATAGGAATCAATACTGCCATCTACTCTCAGACCGGTGACTTTTCCGGATATGGATTTGCCGTGCCTATTTCAATTGCCGGTAAAGTAGTGGCTGACATTAAGGAATATGGTACTGTACAACGTGCTGTCCTTGGAGTACAGATAGGCGAAGTGGCTGCGGCAAAAGAAGCTGATCCTGAAAAAACTAAGAACCTGAAAATAAATGAAGGTGCTTATGTTGGCGGATTTGCAGATATGAGTCCTGCTAAACAAGCCGGAATAGAAGAAGGCGATGTCATCACAGCAGTGAATGGTGTGAAGGTAAAAACAGTAAGCGAGTTACAGGAGCAAGTAAACAGATTCCGTCCGGGAGACAAAGTTAAAGTAGATGTAGTGCGTGGAACTTCAACCAAGACATTCGATGTAACTCTCAAAAATAGTGCGGGTAGCACTTCCGTTGTGAAAAAAGAAGACGGTATTGCCAGTGTGGGGGCTGCATTTAAAGACCTTACTGCCGAAAAGAAGAAATCTTTAGGCGTTAGCTATGGTGTGGAAGTCGCAGGTGTAGATAACAGTGGTAAATTCCACAAAGAAGGTATAGCCAAAGGATTTATTATACAGAAAATCAACAACCAGCCCGTATCTTCGGCCAGTGAAGTGGAACGCATCATCACAGCTACAGCCAATAGTCAGGATAAGGCGTTATTCATAACCGGAATAACTGCTAACGGAGCTAGAAAATATTATGCT
>QMCD01000772.1_pt1 | contig 21693 bp, 14 predicted proteins | sample 1821841 | NCBI WGS metagenome assembly QMCD01 (sample SAMN01991225, study PRJNA193472) | Termite gut metagenome, whole genome shotgun sequencing project. | isolation source: worker | host: Macrotermes natalensis
AATAACAAGAGATAAATATTTCCAACTACGAGTACTGGTCAAAGCGTTCGTTCCTATTGTACATCCTTTGAAATAACCTGCAATAAGTAAAATCTGCATAGGTTTTACAGATAATAAATAATTAGGAAAATAATGTGTAATAGCAAAAGGTATAAAAAAATAACCAATAATAACCAATGGAAGTTGGATCAAGCCTAATGTCAAAGTAATTTTTTTTACTTTTTCCCATAATTGTATTTTATTATTATCTCTTCCATAATTATAAGACATTCTTGGATAAATATAACTTGCCACTGTCGTAGAAAAACTTATAAATAACGTAAAAGCATACAAACTAAAAGCATATAATCCAACATCATTTATTGTTGAGAATCTCGTCAACCATAGTTTATCGGAAGTCAAGGCGATTGCCTCTATATATGCAAGAACAAATATAGGAATTCCAACTTTTAATAGTTTAAGAAATATGGTTCTATCCCACAAAAAACGTACTTTAATCGGCCTAAATATATGCAATAAAAGAACATACACAAATAAAATCGATGCTGCTCGAATAATCATTCCATTGTACGCAAAAAAGACTACCAACGCCAAAGAAAAAATATTCATACACGCATCCACAAGTTGAATGGCAGATAATTTCAAAAAAGAGTGGTTAGATCGAAATGTAGAAAGAAGATACGTTTGATAAAATGTCAAAGCAATGATTATAGAAATTGATAGTGCACCATATTTTATTTTGGGATCGTGGTTGTGTAGGAGAGAGAAACAAATCAAACCGGCAACTAAAATGAATACGGAAATAAGTACTGAATATGCCTGAACTACTCCCGCCATTCTCTTTGCCAGTTCATTTTCAGAACGTCCATAGGCATGGGGAAGTTCAAGATTAAGCCCGTTGATCAATCCTGCTTGAAGGAACGAGGCATAAGTTGATGCCAAACAAATAATAGCCCATAATCCCAAATCATCCGGAGAGATGTATCTCGCAACAACAATACCGGTTACCATTGTTGCCAACACTTTTAGCATGGAACTCCCACTATACAAAATAGGAGTTTTGTAGGTAAGGATAAGACTCTTTATATGTTTAATTGAGAACCTCTTCAATATTGCACGATTTACAGTGAATTTTTCAACACCCTTCTACCATATTTATCTTTCTCAAATAAATCTTTATTATATAGCTTATCAATAATATCCCAAAACTCTTTTTCGCTGTATCCTAAGAAATTGCAAAAATCACGCACACACCAGGGATCTAAAGCATGATCGTGTTCTTTGACTAACTTAACAGCTTCTTCTCGGGTAAGCAAACCGTAACGCACCATACGAGCTGCATAATCAGTTGCAGAAGCATGTCCGAATTTAGGATATTTAAGCCACGGGTGTATCATATATGCACGGCTGTCCACTTGGTCTATATGTTCAACGCAATGGGTACGATTCCATTCATGTGTTAAATCGTGAAATCCGTATTTTTTGGCGAGTTCGTAATTTTTAAAACTATTCCACTCCACGAAATAGCTCAAATAAATAGGATCTAATTTGTTGCATTCTTCCTCTGTTGGGGGATCAAAAAAGTTCAAATCCTTTTGTGTAACACCATTTCCTAATAATTCTTCTATTGGAATACCGGAGCCTACACCATTGGATATCTGATCTCGTGAAGAATAAGTTTCTACAACACCGGTACCTATTCCGCCATATTCGTAACTTACATTTTCACCGTACACAAGCAATGGCGTATTAAATTTTATAGCCATGTGCAGAGGATAAGTGTAAATATAGCGATCAAGGAAATAGTTAGGTTTCCCGTGTTGTTCAAAGGTTTTCCGCATGACGGTTTTCTGCGCACGAATGTTGGGCTTCATAGTAATCAAGTCACAACCAAAAGCCTCTGATATATTTTTTAGATTATGCTTGCCGGCATCTGTCATTGGGAAATTATCCTCTACCGAAACCAATAACGGATTCATTCCCATTAGTTCTTTCATTACATAAGTTTGGAAATGACTATCCTTACCACCACTCACGGCAATCATGCAATCATACCCATTGGGACCATTCATTCCCCGATATTTATCACATAACTGTTTGAGTTCTTCAAACCGTTTGTTATAATCTACATTTTTTCGATTTTCGTAACTTTGACAAGCAGAGCATACGCCTTTTTCATCGAATGTAATACCCGGTCGAGTGTTGGGCATTACACATTTTGTACAATACTTTAATTTTTCCATATTTTTAATCTCATAAGTTAACAGTCCCTTTAAGCAATTCTTCCGCAACCATCCAGTCCAACGAAGTGTCAAGATCTACAGAATAGATAGAATCCATTGGGTATTTAATTTTATGTAAAAATTCCGACATTTTACATTTTTTTAACGACCGACTATTTATGACATAGATAGAACCATTATATTCCCATACTGTTGGGGTATCTTGCCGGCGAGTATAATGTCCACTACCTTTAGATATATATAAAAAGCCTTGTGCATTTTCTTCAAAAAGATTGTAATAAGGATTTGCAGAAGATTCTTTTACGGAAACCACCATATCACAACTATCTGTATATAGATTCATAGCCTCTTCAAGATGCCGTTTCAAACGAAAAGGAGAGGTTGGTTGTAATAACAGAATAATATCATAAACTAATCCTTTTTGTTCATAAAATTCTAATGCGTGTATTAACACATCATGGGATGTTGCCCGGTCAGTAGCCAAATGAACAGGGCGAACGAAAGGCACATGTAAACCATAGTTTTCAACCACATCAATAATTTGTTGATCATCGGTAGTTACACAGATATTTTCATCACTAAAAAGTTGGCGAGCCACATCAATAGAGTACGTAATTAGAGGTTTCCCATTTAACTCTTTTATGTTTTTATATGGGATCCCTTTACTTCCTCCGCGAGCAGGAATGACACATAAAATATTTTTTTTATCAATCATTTTCTCTAATATGTTTCACAAATTCCTGCGCTTTTTGATAATCCACAGGTTTACCGATGTCTATCCAATAGCCTGCCAAAGGATAACGAACGACTGTTTTTTGTTTTGATATAAGCAATTCCATAAAATCGGTAGCGTTGAAATACGTTCCATCAGGAATTAAATCAAGCAAACTTTTTTTGATGAGGTAAATACCTGCATTGGCATAGTAGTTGTAAGTCGGTTTTTCTTTTATGCCGTGTATGTTTCTTCCTTCCAATTCAAATACCCCGTATGGAACATTGATTGAGTATGGAATGGCTGCAACCGACATATCCGCATCTTTCTCCCTGAAATGTCTGTAAAAATCTTCAAAATCAATATTGGTAAACAAATCCGAATTCATTACCAAAACCTCATCATTGTTTATATTCGGAATTAATTTCACAGATGCGATGGTTCCCAAAAACTCTTTTTCTCGAACACAACTTATTTTTATCCCTTGTCGTTCAGTTTTGAAATGTTCTTCTATTTGTTCTGCTAAATAATTGGTTGTAACATGAATGCTTTCTACTCCATATCTTATTAGGCTATCCACATTATAATCAATGATAGCTTTCTCGCCAATTTTTAGTAGTGGTTTTGGAGTTTTTTCGGTCAACGGTCTTAATCGCTCTCCCTTACCACCCGCCATTAGTACAGCATCTATAGGGAGGATTGATTTCTTTTTTTTAAGATTATATATTTTTAGTAAAGTTCCTTTCTCATCTATGCACGGTAATAATTCAATTCCTTTGGAACGGAAATCACGTATTTTTTGCACGTCTTTTTCGTCCGGAGAAATGTAATTAAAATTACGTTTCATCACATGGTCTATCGAAATATTTAATGAATCGTTTTTAATTAAAAAACGACGAATATCGCCATCGGTCAACGTTCCAACCAGTCGTTTTTCATCCATTACAAACAAGGTTAAGGCATCATCGGACAAAGAATCCAATTTCAATAAAGCATCGCGAACAGATGCAGATTTACCTATCGTATATCTTGAAAAATCACTCATGTGTCTCAATGTTATAAAATTTCTTTATTGTCAAAATGTTGTTTTTTTCTTTAATAATCCTTACAATCTCCTGCGCAGTATTCATCTTGTCATAAGGATTTATAATATTCTTCAACCCTTTCATATAATCAGGTTTCATAATCACTTCCAAATTTTCTCTGATTTCCTTTTCTGTGGGAAAACAATTAACTACGCTCGTTGCGGCGATGCGTCCTTTTTGTCGGGCACCAATATTTAACGTGGGGATATGAAAACTCGGCACTTCGATAATACCACTCGACGAATTTCCGACAACGGCACCCACAAATTGCAATGCGGATAAATAACGTTTCATTCCCAAAGAGGTGAACCAAATGGATTTGTGTGAATTTTTTGCTACGTAGTCTTTGATTAGAACCATAATAATTTTACCATCCGTATCCGAATTCGGCATGGTAAAAATCACTCGTAAATCTTCAAATTTATCAATTGCAGAAAGCAATTCCTTGAATTGAGTTTCGGCAGTGTTGTTTTCCATCGTTACCGGATGAAAGGTAATAAGAATTGTATTTCTATCTAATGAAAAGTTCAGCGATTTTTCCAATTCCTCTTTGTTCATCAAGGGAACTTGCCGGATATTATCACAACCCAAAGCACCCACATAAAACACCGTTTCAGGATTTTCACCCATTTGGATAACACGTTGTCGATATTCTTCCGTAGAGGTAAAATGCAGGTGCGACATTTTAGTAATAGCATGGCGAATGGCATCGTCAAACGCTCCTTCCGTGATTTCACCACCGTGCAGATGAATTACCGGTATTTTGTAAAATAGTGCTACCGAAACTGCAGCCAAAATTTCATATCTATCGCCGAGAACCAAAATCATATCCGGTTTCAATTCTTCGTAGGCATCGGCAAAGCCAATCATTCCTGTTCCTACGGATTTCGCAGTAGCATTGGCTGTATCAGAGGAAGATAGTATAGGTATTTTTTTATCAATCGTAAATCCGTCGGCTTCAATTTCTTTATAGGTTTCGCCGTATTCAACAGACAAGTGCATATTGGTTGCAATAATTTGCAATTGCAAATCCGCATCGTCTTTAATCAATCGCATCAAGCGACTCATTAAACCATATTCGGCACGACTACCTGTTATGACACAGATTTTCTTCATAATTCAATCAACTCGTCTTCTTCAAAATTTCTCACGGCAACTTCCCCAATTACCTCTTCCCATTTCATCGGTGAAATACCACTCCCGGGACGTTTCACAGTTAAATTTTCTTCGGTAAATATTTCTCCTTTTGCAATAAATTTTGTCGCAACAATGCTTTTTCGAGCGATATTTATATTTTCACTTTCGGAAGCCGATACTATTTTTTCGGAAGAACCCAATGCTTTTTCTACGTTCCGAATAGTATCAACCATAGTTTTTAATTCTTGTGGTTCAAGTGAGGCTTTATGGTCGGGTCCTTCCATATTTCTATCCAAGGTAAAATGCTTTTCTATAACTGTTGCACCTAATGCCACGGCTGCAATAGGAACTTCTATACCCAAAGTATGATCGGAATAGCCAATTTTAACACCAATTTCTTTGGCGATAGTTTGCATGGCTAATAAATTCACATCTTCCATTGGCGTAGGATATTGTGTATTACAATGCAAAACTGTTATTTGCTGTTTGTTTACTCCATACTTTACTAACACATTTATTGCTGCTTGTATATCGTCTATCGTGCTCATTCCTGTGGAAAGAATAACAGGTTTATTTTCCTCTGCAACCCTTTTCAAGTAAGGGTAATTGGTGATTTCGCCCGATGGTATTTTCCACAAGTCCGGATGAAGAGAAGACAAAAATTCTATACTTTCCATATCAAAAGCGGTTGAAAGGAATTGTATATTTTTTTGCTTACAATATGCTATCAATTCGTAATGGTGTTCGACACTTAATTCTAATTTTTTCAACATCCGGTATTGAGAATCATCTTCAATACCGATATTTTTTTGCTGATATTCGGCTTTTTTAGCGTGTTTGGTTACAAGTTTGGCAGCGTTAAATGTTTGAAATTTTACATAATCAACACCTGCGGAAACAGCAGCATCAATGAGTTGTTTGGCAAGCTCTATTGCTCCGTTGTGATTAACGCCAGCTTCAGCTATGATGATGGTTTTTTGCATGCTTATTTGTACTTCATTGCAGGATTTCCGGCATAAATTCCATCTGTCAGAATATTTTTACGAACGACAGAACCTGCCGCTATCGTGCAATGTTCGGCAATAGAAATTCCATTTGCAACCACGGTGCCACTTCCAACAAAAGTTTCGCCTCCTATCCGGCAATCTCCATTTATCATGGCTCCTGTGGAAATGTGACAGTAATCTCCAATTTGTGTATCGTGTTCGATGTTGGCGAATGTATTGATAATACAACCCATACCAATTTTTGCTCCTGCATTCACAACGGCTTTATGCATAATAACAGTTCCTTCGCCAATAGTTGCATGTTTCGATACATGAGTGTCAGATGCAACAACTGTTGCCAATTTTCCCTTTGCTACAATTATTTTTTCGTGCAATTTTTTACGTAAATCCACATTTTTTATTTGACCAACTGTCACTAAAAAATAGGCTTTGTGAATAAATTCCGGAATTTGTTCATCAGTTCCGATGATCGTATAATCCAATACTTTTTTTCCAACATTTTCCGTCCTGTCTAAAATGCCAATGATAGTCCATCGGGAACTTTCTGCAATATCAATAACTGACTTACAATGTCCGCCTCCGCCAACGAGTATGAGGTTTTTTTGTTCCATTCTATAATCTTACACTACTCGGTATATTCACAACCCGCTCCTCAAACCATTCGGCATTACTCAAATCCCCGTGTTGACAATCTTTAAACATTGGAAGTCGGTTCATCAATTGCCAAATAGGGCGAGTCATTACGCCATTATCATTTGTATAGGTTAAAAATTTATTACGTTCTTCACGGTTTTCCAGCATAACTGCATTTAGCCAATAATTGGAAGAGCAATCTTTTGGTTCAGCAAAGAAGTCAACGTTTTTATCACTAAAGAAGTTAATATACTTTTGAGCCAAGTCTCGTTTGTTCGCAATAAAATCCGGCAATTGTTCCATTTGTGCACAGCCCAAAGCCGCATTAATATTGGGCATACGGAGATTGTAGCCGATGTGGTCATGAACAAATTCCCAACGGTGAGGCACTTTGGCTTGAGTTGTCAGGTGTTTTGTATGTGTCGCTAATTGCTCATCATTGAACAATAGCATGCCACCGCCACCGGTAGTAATGGTTTTATTTCCATTGAAACTCAAAATTCCAACTTTACCAAACGTTCCGGTGTGTTTTTCTTTATAAAAGCTACCTAAACTTTCAGCAGCATCTTCTACCAATTCGATGTGATACTCATCACACAATTGTATCAACTCGTCCAAGTGTACAGGATGACCGAAAGTGTGCATGGGGACACAAGCCTTTATACGTCGTTTGGTCGTTTTATTGAAACATTCTCCGTTGCGGATTTCAGCATTTGCACTCAACCATTCGCGCATTTTGGCAGGCGAAAGCCCCATAGTGTCTTTGTCAACATCAACAAAAACGGGACAAGCATTGCAATAAGAAATTGCATTTGCCGTGGCAATAAATGTTAATGGTTGAGTTATAATTTCATCATTGGATTGAACGCCAACAAGCATTAACGCAAGATGCAAAGCATTGGTTCCATTCACGCAAACGACGGCTTTTTTTGCACCGGTATATTCGGCAACCATTTCTTCAAAACGATCTACAAATTTACCTACACTGGATACAAAAGTCGTATCAACACATTCTTCCATGTATTTTTTCTCATTACCAATGAAAGTTGGCGCATGAAGAGGAATAAAATCCTTTGGCTGATGGAATGTTTCTCGAATAAATGTGAGAATATCAGAGTATGCGTTCATAGATATTTAATAGTGGATGGTATAATTTCCGTATCTGTCTTTATTTTCTAAAGAATCGTTGTACATTCCTATTTTGAATGCTTCAATGAGCTCTTGTACGCCGTATTGTACGGTGTATTGCGGTTCAAAACCAAGAATGTTTTTAACTTTAGCAAAAGATACTCGATAATTTCGTGGGTCGCTGCCATTGTCGCCATAACGAACATTCCCGTCCGGAATATGTTTCAACAATTCGTCAACAATCATTTTTTTTGTAAAATTATTAACATCTCCGCCGGCATTGAATACTTCAAAAGCTACCTTTTCTTTTTCACTGTTGACAACTATTTCCAACAACCTAGCAAAGTCTCTCACATGGCAATAAGGTCTCCAAGTATGTTCATCATAAACCAATAAGTCTTTTTGAACATATAAGTCTCGTGTAAATTCGCTTACCGACAAATCAAACCGCATTCTTGGAGATAATCCAAAAGCCGTAGAAAATCGTAAAACAACACCGGAATAATCAACTTTGTCTTTTTTATCAAGTAAAAACAACTCATTGGCAACCTTAGCTTTTGCGTAAAGCGATAAAGGATTTAGTTGAAAGTTTTCATCTGCCAATTCGTTTTCTTTGATCAGACCGTAATTGGAACATGTTGAGATGAAAATCAGTTTGTCTAATCCTTTGTTGTTAAAGAAATTGATGCAATTTTGCACTCCTTTTTCATTGATAAGGGCTGAAACTTCGGGATATTTTTTTGTGATCGGATCGCCTACAAGTCCTGCCATTAAAATAACATCCGTAATGCCTTTGCATTTTTCAAGATCGGCAGTATTATTCATATCTCCGTGAATGAAAGTATAATCCGGATCACCCAAATAGGATTGAATCGCAAATTGATTATTATATACAAAGTTGTCAAGCACTGTAACTTTGTACCCTTTTTTGAGAAAGTGAGATGTGACTACGGTTCCTACGTATCCTGCTCCACCTACGATTAAAACATGTTTCATTTTTTTAATGTTATTTGGTTATGTTTATGAAATTTTTTCAATATAATTATCTACCACCCATTTTGCAAAAGGCCGACTACATGTGAACGCCGGAGATACTGCATTAAGCACATGGATGGATTTTTCATTACCCTCCACCACAAAATCCATTACTAATTCTTTGGTATTGATGTTAAGCAATTGCGCGCGAATTCCCGGTTTGCTCCATTCGTTGAAACCTTTACCATTGATTTGCTTAACCATTTTTGTTGCCAAACGTGTGAAATATTTTCGATTATATTTCTTTATTTCTTCTAATGCTAAACTTCTGAATCCAAATGAATTTAGCAAAAACAATCGTGCTTCCCATAGCAAAATATTCATTAGTTCGCCAAATTTGAAATTAGACCAACCTTTGTAATTTTCGCGCCAAAATGCAGGAATAGACGTTGGTCCAATTTTTATTGTGCCATCTACCGTAATTGTATAGTGCACACCCAAAAAAGGATTTTTGAGATTAGGAACCGGATAAATATTGGTTTGGATGGGCTTGTCAGAGCCTTTGTATTTAAGGTAAATGCCTTTGAAAGGAATAATGGTATAATTTTTTGAATACCCGAAATCTTTCGCTACTTTGTCGGCATATAAACCTGCTGCATTAATGATTTTATTGGCAGTTATTGTATAATTTGTGGTTTGAATCGTGTTTTCTTGCAAACATTGGCAATAAGGCTCATTAAAGAGTATTTGAACGCCATTTTTAAGGAGTTCCTGCTTCATACATTGGTTGACTTCTACGGGATCTACTGTTGCTGTAGTGGGCGAGTAGAGTGCGTATTGATATGTTGTTGCATTAGGTTCATAGAGTGCCAATTCTTCTTCCGTAATGAGTTTAATATCTACACCATTGACTTTGCCTCGTTTTTCCAATTCAAATAAAGATTTAAGTTCTTCTTCATTTTGAGTTACCACTACTTTCTTACATTCATTGATACGTAGATTATTGTCATAGCAATATTTACGCATCATAGCATTGCCTTCACGAGTAAATTTGGCTTTGAGAGAATCGGCAGTATAGTAAAATCCTGCGTGTAATACACCGCTGTTACGACCACTACTATGATACGCGACATCGGGTTCTTTTTCGATGACCGTAATTTTTGCTTCCGGATGTCGTTGCTGTAATTCGTTGGCAATTGCCAAACCAATAACACCTGCACCGATGATTAAATAATCTGTTGTAATATGTGTGGAGTTGTTCATTTTTTAATTCTGTGTTTTTATAACTTCCCCCCCCTTGGCGGGACCGATGCGTTGAATGTGTCATACGCCTAAAAACAATTCAAAATTTTCCGGTGTGATAACCTGTATTTGACTTTCCGGATAGGTTTTGGTGAACGTTGTCGGGATTTTGGCTTTGGCATGCGCATTCCACTTAAATTCAAATGCAGACAAAATGCCATCTTGTTCCTCTATATAATCAATTTCTTGTTGTTCCCACGTGCGCCAAAAATAACGGTTTGCCCATTTTTGATTGTATTGCAGATATTTTACACGTTCCGAAATCAGAAAGTTTTCCCACAAAGCACCGATGTCCGTTCGCATCTCAGGCTGTGTGAAATTTGCGATCAAAGCATTGCGAATCCCATTGTCGTAGAAATAAATTTTCCGCGACGATTTTAATTCGTTCCGCAGATTTCGACTGAATGCATTCAGTCGAAAAATAACAAAAACCTGTTCCAGCAATTGGATGTATTTCTCCACTGTTTTCACATCCATTTGACAAAATTGAGCCAACTCGTTATACGAAACCACTTGTCCCATTTGGAACGCCAATGCCTGCAAAAGTTTGACCAACTTTTCGGGTTTTTTGATGCCTTCCCACATAAGAATATCCTTGTACAGATAACTTCCTGCGAGTTGTTGAAGCAATTCTTTAGTGTTTTCGGGATGCGTTACAATTTCCGGATAATAACCAAACACCAAACGATGATTCAACAAGCGCCTTTCGGTGAGTAAACCGTGATGTTTCGCCATTTCGCCGAAAGAAACGGGATACAGATGATATTCAAATTTTCTTCCGGTTAAAGGTTCGTTGATCTTATTGGCAAGTTCAAAAGCCGAACTTCCGGTTGCGACCAACTGCACATCGGGCATATTATCGGTTATCAATTTCAGTTTTAATCCGATATTTTCAATGCGTTGCGCTTCGTCGATGATGATATTTTTCTTCCCTGCAAAAACCTGTTTAATCCTCACGGATGTCATATTTTCAAACAGCGTATTCACGTCCGAATCATCGCCATTAAGCCAAAGTGTTTGTTCATTTTCTTCAAACAGAGCCTTTAACAGCGTGCTTTTGCCTGTTTGACGCGCACCAAGTAAAATAATGGCTTTCCCTTTATACAGGCGGTCAGAAAGAATATGTTGCAAAAATCGGCTAATCATATCAACAAACTATAGTTTGAATATGCAAAGATACATAAAACTTCTATCAAAATCCAAATTTCTTGTAAAATTTATGGGATTAAATCTAAATTTCTTGTAAAATTTATGGAGTTGGATACTTGTCGTTTTTCTGTCAATCTGTTAAAATACGTTCTCATCTATTTCAATATCCGTTTTATGTGAATTTCGATATTGCTATGGGGTTAACCATTAACTTTCCACCATCCCCCTCTTGCGGGACCGATGCGTTGGATTATCCCGAATTTCTTGAGCGTTTGCATGTTATCTCTTATTGTATCTGCCCTAATTCCTATTATTTGAGACAGCTCTCCACTGGTTATTTGTGAATTTTGTCTTATCAAATCTACTATTTTTTGCTGTGTTTTTGATATTTTTTCTGTGGGGTTTTCTGTGGGGTTTTCTGTGGGGTTTTCTGTGGGGTTTTCATCCGCAGTTTTCTCTGTGCCCTTTTCTGTCCCCTTTTCACTGAACTTTTTCTTCACAGTGTACTCCACATCTTTTTCGCTGACCATTCCGATGCTCCTGTATCCATCCATACTGTTTTTCGTTACAACTACCTTAAAACCATGTTGAACACTAAAGAAATCAACCTTGCAGGCGCCGTGTTTTTCGCAAGTATTGATGATACGCCGTATCCCCGAACCATATTTTTCCACCAAACCAATCTCTTTAAACATTAAGTTGATTTGCTTATTGCGGGATTGAGGTGTATAATTGTCTGATAATAATTCTTCAATAGTCAAGTCATTAAGCAATTTTCCCGGATTGAAAAATTCTATTCTGTCGTCAAATATCTTAATGATGGAATCGCTTGAGTCGCAGTAATCGCGATGAACAATCATATTCAGTACAATTTCGCGAATGGCATCTTCGGGATAGTCGAAACGCTCCTCTCGTTGCGGATTTCCGGTGATGATATACTCTACCATGAAGTGTTTGCGCAGAAACGCCATCACCTCATCCACTTCCGTAAACAAGTCAGAGTGGATCGAAACAGAATCAATGATTTTTGTAGGACTTTTGAAACGTCCTGCTTGAATGCCCGAAAGTGCAGTAAAATCCTTTACAAAGAGCAAAAATGCCGCTTTGGTTATTTGTCCGTCGCGGAGCAATTCATATTTTTTCAATAGGCGCAGAGGGTCTTTCTCATCGGCGGACGATTCGCCTTTTCTCGCAAAAGCAAGTACTTTATCTAACGAAATATCGTCTAATGAATGTTGGTCGTCGATATAGTAATCCCAGCTACTATTGAAAGTTTGCAGGTAGATATTCGAAATTTCGCTTAAGCTTAAACGATGATTGCTGTTTTTTATTCTTTTATAATAACGTCCGCCAACGGCTACGGGCTTTATGGGAAATTCCTTTATCGACAATGCCACAATCGTTTTTCCGTCTATCGTGAATTCTTCCACATCCGGAATAATAGACGGTTCGGTCTTGCTTTTTATCTCGTTAATCCATTGCGATATGGATTCGCTCCCCAATTGCACGCCAACAACTTTACCATTATCCTTCACTCCCACGCACACCACGCCACCATTAGCATTGGCAAATGCAACCAACGTTTCAATGGTTTCAACATTAAACGAAGTCTTAAATTCTGCTTTTAGCCCTTCGCCTTGTTTTAATATGTGTTGAATATGCACCAATGATGTGAAGACTTAACGATTTCGCAAAATGCGAAACGCAAAGTGCGATAGGATGTGGGGGTGGGGTGGGTATAAGGTGTTCTAATTCGACTTTTTAGGATGTGCTTTCAAAGCTTCGCCACGTCACTCACAGTTTCATCTGCGGGACCTTCCCTAATCAGACTGCAAAGGTACGATTTTTTTTTGAAATAACAAAGAAAAGGGGGAAGTTTTTTTTGGAATCGGGAATTAATAGCAAGGAGATGCCTCAATCCGTCATAACAGATTAATTCGAGAAAAAAACAGGGGCAGGCTTAAAAACCTACCCCTGTTTTGTTGACCAACCTGGATTCGAACCAAGAATGACGGTACCAAAAACCGTAGTGTTACCATTACACCATTGGTCAATTTTGAATTTTGGAGTGCAAAGATACAAAATTTTTCTGAAACTACCAAATTTTTTTATATTTTTTTTGTAATCCAATTTTTTTTCGTATCTTTGCAAGTTGTACAAAACTGTATTTTACTTATGAAAAACTACAAACGTCTAAACAACATCATCGGCTGGATCGTGGGTATTGCCGCGTGCACCGTGTATGTGATGACCGCAGAACGCACCACAAGCTGGTGGGACTGTGGAGAGTATATCTCCACCGCTTTCAAACTTCAAGTGGGACACCCGCCCGGAGCACCTACTTTCCAACTCCTCGGAAACCTTTTCTCTCTGTTCACCTTGCGCGACCCGATGACCGCCGGATTTATGGTGAACGCAATGTCCGCTCTCGCAAGCGGATTCTCTATCCTGTTCCTGTTTTGGTCTATCACCATATTGGGTAAAAAATTAGTCCTGAAAAATGGAGAACTGACCACAACCAAAATGTGGACGATCTTCGGAAGTGCCGTCGTTGGAGCAATGGCGTACTGCTTCTCGGATTCATTCTGGTTTTCCGCAGTGGAGGGCGAGGTTTACGCACTGTCGTCGTTCTTCACAGCGCTCACCTTTTGGGCAATCCTGAAATGGGACGAAGTTGCCGACCAACCGCACCACCTGCGATGGATCATCTTCATCTTCTTTATGATCGGATTGGCTATCGGTGTCCACCTTTTGAACTTACTTGTGATTCCGGCAGTTATTTTCGTGATATACTACAGAAAATTCACTCCCACACGCAAACGTTTTTGGTATGCTTTCGCTCTTTCCGCATTCCTGTTGGGATTGATTCTTTGGATTATCGTTCCTTATACCGTGAATCTTGCAGGAAAATTCGACCTGTTCTTCGTGAATAGCTTGGGATTGCCGTTCAACAGCGGAACTTATTTTTATTTTGCATTGCTCATCGGAGGCATCACATGGGGCATCTTGTATGCCATCAAAAAACGCAAAGTGATTTTGCATACTGCTCTGCTTTGCTTGGTATTCCTGCTGATTGGCTATTCCACGTTCTTTATTATTGTTGCTCGCGCCAATGCAGGCGTTCCTATCAACGAAAACGAACCGAAGAATGCGTATAGTATGCTCGACTACTTGAATCGTGAGCAATACGGCTCTCGTCCGCTTGCCTACGGAAATTTTTTCACGGCAGGAAATCCGATTCGCGCAGAAGTTAAATCCACGATTTATGTTCGTAACGATGAAGCCGGACAATATCAAAGTGTGGGCGAGAACTATGAATATGTTTACAACCCTGCGCATTGTGGCTTGCTTCCTCGTATGCACAGCACTGCAACGGATCGCGCTCACCCGCAATACTACAAAATCTGGAGCGGAACGCCGGGCGACAGAAAGCCAACAATGGCGGAAAACCTGCGATTTATGTTCCGCTATCAATTGGGATGGGAATGGGCTCGCTATTTTATGTGGAATTTCGTTGGACGACAAAACGATATTTTGAGTTATGGATTTGATGGCGCAGGAAACGAAGACGTGTTCAATGGAAACTGGATCAGTGGTATCAAATTTATGGATGAGGCACGCCTCGGACCACAAGATAATCTTCCCGACTTCCAAAAAGATAATCAAGCACGAAACACCTATTATTTCTTGCCTTTGATCTTGGGGTTGATCGGTCTTTTCTTCCATTATAAAAAAGACAAACAAGGTTCGTTCATCGTCTTTTTGCTGTTCTTTATGACCGGTATTGCGATTGTTCTCTACCTCAACCAGCCTTCCACAGAGCCACGCGAACGCGACTATTCTGTTGTGGGTTCGTTCTACGCTTTCGCAATATGGATCGGACTTGGTGTGATGGCTATTGCAGATTTTCTCACTAAAAAAACCAAAGTCAACGGTATTGTTATTGCGGGGATTACAACGGTTATCACGTTTGCAGCCGTTCCCGCGCTGATGTGTCAGCAAAATTGGGACGATCACGACCGTTCGCACAAGACTGCTGCACGTGATTTCTCTCGAAATATGCTTGAATCCTGCGAAAAGAATGCGATTCTGATTTGTAACGGAGATAACGACACTTTCCCTGTTTGGTTCTGTCAGGAGGTTGAAAACGTTCGTCCCGACGTGCGTATCATCAACTCCGCTTTGGCGGGAAGTTATTGGCATATCCTGCCTTTGTTCAAAAAAGTGTATGACTCCGAACCGCTGAAATTCACGCTCAAAAAAGATCAATACGCACAAGGTTCCGAGAATGATCTCAAGAGGGTCAACGACCGTAATATCGGGCGATGGGAGCTTTCTGATATACTGAAATTTGTTGGCAATCCGAATCAAAAAATAATGATGTCGGACGGTTCAAAAGTCAACTATTTTCCTACAACGCAATATAAAATCACGATCAATCGAGATGAACTTTTAGCAAAAGGTATTATCACGGAAGAGCAGTATCCATACGTTGTTCCGGAGATGCAACACGATTTGGGTGGTGTTAGCCAATTGTGGCGTTCGGATGTAGCGTTTTTGGATATTTTGGGAAGTAACAATTGGGAACGTCCGATTCACGTTGCCTCTCCAACTGCACAAAAAGTTTGGCCTGTTTCGCAATTTGCGCAAATAGAAGGTTCCACCTATCGTTTTGTTCCGTTTAGAAATCCTAACGGAAATGCGATTGCTACGGGAGGAAACGGCATTGCAACAGAAAAAACCTACGATTTGTTTATGAACAAATTCAAGTGGGGCAATCTGAATGCCGACAATGCGAGCATTGATCCGGAAAGTCGGAGTATGGCGGAACAACAACGTTTAACGTTTGTTCTTCTTGCTCAGGCTTTGGTTTCAGAAGGAAAGAACGATTCGGCTGTTGCCGTATTGGATCGGGCTTTGGAGCTTTTCCCTCATCACAAGATTGCATACGATATGCGTCAGATCTACTATGTTCAGACCTATCTCCGTGCAGGAGCAACCGAAAAAGGTTTGGATTTGGCGAATAAATTGGTGGATATTTACGAAACGAATTTGCGCTACTACGAGCGTTTTCCGGCGAAACACCGCCGTTTCCTTGAAACACATATCCGCGAATCCGTTCAAGTGTTCGGTGCTTTGCGCCATCAATTGTTGATCGGTTATGAAGAGCCCTGCAAAGATTTATTTGTGCGTTTAGATCAGTTGTTGGAGGGGCGTGTTTAGAATTTTCCGTAGGGGCAGGTTTGAAATGTAGGGGCGTATCGCATACGCCCAACGGGAAACGGTGGCAACCGGAACGGTAATCAGCGAGGGGATGTCTCAACTGCACGAGCTTCGCTCGTTCCGTTCGACATGACGGGCGTTTACGAAAAGGAGATGAATGAGAATGGGGATTTTGGCGGCGAAGCCGCCAAAATCCCCATTCTCATTCATTATCAACATAATGACACGTCATGTCGAGTGAAGCACGCAGTGCGGAATCGAGACATCTCCTTGCTATTTTTTCACAATTTTCGTTGAACGATTGCCGATTTTTACGATGTAGGTTCCGGCGGGCAGATGCGAAACGTTGATGCTGAATTGACAATTGTCAATTGGGCGAACACGCAGGTTCGCCCCTACACGTTTGCCGTTCATATCATAAATTTCAATTGCACCCTCCATTCCTAATTCGTAATTCGTAATTCGTAATTCGTCATTGACCGGGTTGGGATAAACAACCAAAGCATCCTGTTCGATTTTATCTGCAACAGCGGCGTGCGAGCCTGTTGTGAACGACCACGTGATTTCCTCGTCGTAGTTCTCAATGCTACCAACGGGAATGGTTACAGTGTAGGTGGTTTCTTTCTCGAAGTTTGTGTGTTCGATGTTTAAGGTCCAATCTTTAACCGTTACAAGATAATCATCAAGTGTTGGTGTGATGGTGATATTTCTTGCCGTAATAAGACTTACACGTTGATTGAAAGTAACTTTCAATTCTTGATCTATTGCCACATTTGTAGCATCTTTTACGGGAGTTGTAGAACTCACTTTGATCGGAACATTTTCATCCGAAACGACCATACGCAAGAGTGCAACACCACATCGTGTGTTACTTCCGCCCATAGCGGTTTTGAAGTCGACGAATTGGCGACCATAAATGATATAGCCTGTTTTATTCGCACTTCCATCCACTGCAAGACCTAAATTTGTGGTTGTTGTTTGGTTGATACACAGGTAATAATCGCCCGGTTCCAAAACGGTTACAGGAACGTCTTGGCTCATCCAATTCGGTGCTATTTCCGGTTTTTGGTACTCTTCCGTGGTAAACAAGGGTTCTCCTTCCACGTGTGTTCCCTGCGCATTCATCCGATACAAGGATATGCTGTATTTCGCAGATCGATACAAACTGTTTTGGTTTGCATCAATGATGTCGGGGAAATTCACTTTGATTTGCGTAAGACTCGTTGTTTGTGTGATCTTGAACACATTTCCAAACGATGCAGGGGCATTATTTCCAACAATATCTTTGTGAATATCTGCTTCTTGCGCATATTCATTTTCGGTTGCCGTATAAAAAATTTCTGTTGTGTTTTTGTTTCCTTGATTTAGGAGATCCGACGTTACGGTAAGTCTAACGGTTTTAGGTCCGGGTTCAATCCCTATGGTTGGTGTAATGCTCATCTGTTCGGAAGTTTTTCCTGTTCCCACAGAAGGAATAATTTCCGATGTTCCGGCATCTATCAAGTTCACAGTGGCACTGAGTTTCACATTAGGCTGTTCCACAGATCCCAAATTTGTTGCTGTTGCAACAAAGGGGAATTGTGTTCTCGGAACTTGTGTATAGGGGAATGGTGCTTTGATTACCAAATCGTTCTCTATGTAGTTCTCCAGAGGCGTTACGTCGATTCGCTCAATGCCCATTGCGCCCACAGAAGGAAGTCCTGTGGAGTGGAAGCCGATGTAGTGTTTTCCGCTTGTTGTTGCGGTGTATTCTACGAGCACATTTGTCCACGCTTTCCAGTCTTTGTCTAAACTTTGAAAAATTTGGGTTCCTGCATTCAAACTTGCCGTGTCGTTGGCATTGGCTATCTTTACGGTAAGTTCATCATATTGCGAACCGTTTCCTTTCATAAACAAAGGGAATTCGATGCGATAGGTTTTTCCCTCTTCCATAAGCAAGCCGGGGCTAACTAACCACGCATTATGACGCAGATTACCGGACGGGATAAAAGCGAATTGTGTTCCGGTTACAGTCAATATATACATTCCACCTCCCGTTATGCCCGGTACGGTCATCCAGTTCACCGTATCACCCGGATCCTCAGGCGTTTTGTGAACCGTCCAACACTCGGGAAATTCTCCCGATTCCGCATTGGAAAAATCATCGCTCCATGGTAATTCCATACCTAAGCTACAATATTCGTCTTCTGTGTTTTTTGCCTGATTTGTTTTTATTGTTATCTTTGGCTCACCGCCTTTGATTTGTAGAGGTGCGGCATTCCTCGTTTCAAGTTTGTTTTGCTGTGCGTTGAGGCTCAATGCTGCGAGCGCAATCGCAAGGGTTGTAAGTAGTTTATTCATTGTTTAGTTGTTGTTTATTTATTCTCTTTTTGAATCCGTAGGCTTGTGCTTTCTTATTCGTCATTGCGGGCTTGACCCGCAATCTCCTTGTTTCAGTTGGGCGTATGCAATACGCCCCTACCCCGCTACCTCGCACCTCGCTACCCCGTATCCCGATTTGGTTTGCGTAGAGGGTGCCCCTTACAGCACCCCTACGACTGAACAACACAATACTAAAACCAAACCAAAATTGTTGTTGTTATTTCTTTACGATTTTCGCCGAACGATTGCCGATTTTTACGATGTAGGTTCCTGTTGGCAGATGCGAAACATTGATGCTGAATTGACAATTGTCAATTGGGCGAACACGCAGGTTCGCCCCTACACGTTTTCCGTTCATATCATAAATTTCAATTGCATCCCCCATTCCTAATTCGTAATTCGTAATTCGTAATTCGTCATTGACCGGGTTTGGATAAACAACCAAAACATTTTGTGCAACTTCTAATTTTTGGATGTCAGCCCAAGCAGGACAATCGCCTGTGAAATCGGCATGAAGCGTGTGATTCTTTTTTACATTTGTGAAGCGATATTCTCCACGTCGACCACTGAGGATACAATCCGGGCATTCTTCTCCATCCACCAAAATTCTCTGAATACTTTGTCCTGAAGGTGCTACCATTTGAATCAGCACACCGTCCTCTCCTTCGGCAATGGGGTCGAGTTCGGTAGGTTCAAACGTTCCGCAACCGGTTGAACTCAACGCAATGTTAAAATACCTTGTTGCCGCTTTCTCAAAAGCGACTTCAATACTATGGTCGGCATTGATATTTCTAAATACGTATGTTCCCGTCGTTTTTGCTTCTTCGTTTTCCTCTCCATCAATTTTCACCCATTTCACTTGGTAGCCATCATTAGGGGCAAATATAAACGGCATTATAGCACTTCCGCTTTTACTCACAACTTGAGCTTCAGCAGGGGAAATAGCACCTTTATCGAAATTGGAGTCCGGATAGATATTGGGCGTAAGGATCCATCCGTCTTCAGAGAAAGCCACTTCGATAGTCGAATTACCGGAGATGTTATAGAACGTATAACTTCCGTCTTTACGTGCTTGCTCATCAAACACGCCATTCACTTTCACGCTTTTAATGATATATCCGGGATTGGGTGTAAATTCAAATGTTTGCAGTCCACCATAATAAACAGGCACGTCGCCACTGGGTTCAATAGTACCTTTGTTTGCGGTTGCATTTACCGATGCTTCGATGGTGTATTCGTTTCCTGTGAATACCACGTGGATCGTACTTGCTTCTTGCACATTCGTAAACACATAACCTCCATTGGCAACAGCCTGCGGATTATACACTCCGTTGATAAATACACTATCAACACGGTAGTTGGCATCAGCAACGAAAGAGTATGCTCTTTGTTTGCCTTTTTCCACTGCCGATACGCCCACCGGCGTGATAGACCCTCCTTTGGCTGCTGATGCAGTGATATTTACAGCCTCGTATTTTTCGTAGGTAAATGTGATTTCGGGGAATAAAGGTGTTGCACCATTGTTTCCTGTCGGCGTAAAATTAGGATCCGTGTTATTCATATATTGTTCCCAGCGCGTAACCATGTTTTCAGGAATTTTCCAAGAGTTGTCGTTAGGATCTGCACTATATACCACTCTGCCAACGTAGAATGCACCATTTGGAGTTGTTGAGGCTCCTCCATCACCTCTACCGGCGATTCTGTTCAAGTCAAACACCAAATTTCCTCCCTCATAATTCAAGGGTGGGTCAAAAGTGAAAGTTACCAGTCGGTTGGCATCGGTTTGGAGAACCGCATTCGGCAGAGTTGCTTTCGGTTGAATAACATCCCTGTCCACATTGAGCCAGTCGTTATAGACGTTTCCCGCAACAGTATGACCCAAAGTAATTTTTGCTTCAATTCCTGTATTCCAATTTGCCTGTATCGCACTTCCCTTATCATACCCGCGGAACGAGATTTTAGAGATTTTAGAGCCTACCATATTTGTCAGATATTTAGCCAAATAGATGGTTTGTGTGTGGTGAACTTCACCTGCTTTGTTGCTTCCTCTATAGATCCATGCAGGGTTAAACGGCACTGCGGAGTGCCAAACGTTTGCATTGGAAACATTTTGATTTGCATTCACAACCAAAGTTTGTGAGGCTTTGCGTGCATCGTTTTGAGGTTCATTTTGAGCATAAGTCCAAAGGTTTGTCATGGCTAAAATAGCGATGAGTGCGATTGTTTTCAGTGTCTTCATAACTCTTTTTATTTTTTTAGTTATTATTAATTATTTTATTTATTTTCGTTGGGTGTATGTGGGGCGGGCGAATCCTGCCCCTACATTGTTGTCCGTTACCCTATCGGACGTTTTGCGTATACAAAGATACAACAAATATCTCAAATAGGAGAAACCGTGTTGTTCGTATTGTTAAATTTAGACATAATTGTTTTTCCGTATTTTTAAATTCGTATTGTAGGGGTGCAAAATTTTGCACCCCTTACAATGTTATTTTTTCACAATTTTCGTTGAACGATTGCCGATTTTTACGATGTAGGTTCCTGTTGGCAGATGCGAAACGTTGATGGTTATTTGGTTGCCTGCAGGTAAGGGCGTTGCGTGCAACGCCCCTACGGGCACCATATAGACACGTTTTCCGTTCATATCATAAATTTCAATTGCATCCCCCATTCCTAATTCGTAATTAACTGCGTTGAGGGCTGCGCCGTTCGTAATTCGTAATTCGTCATTGACCGGG
>QMCD01001628.1_pt1 | contig 21650 bp, 10 predicted proteins | sample 1821841 | NCBI WGS metagenome assembly QMCD01 (sample SAMN01991225, study PRJNA193472) | Termite gut metagenome, whole genome shotgun sequencing project. | isolation source: worker | host: Macrotermes natalensis
GGTTGCTCAAGCTGTCGGAGACGCCGGTGAGCTGGCCGAGATTGTCGTAGCCGTATTGGGTGGCATGCCCTTCGGCATCGATATCAGTCGTTCTTCTGCCGGCGGCGTCGTATTGGTGTTTGATGATGCTGCCGGTAGCCAGCTCGGTTTCGGTACGCCGGTTGTTGGCGTCGTATCGGTATTCGGCGGCATTGCCTTGCGCGTCGATTTCTTTGGTGAGGTTGCCGACGGCGTCGTATTGGTATTCGGTTTGCTCGCCCAGGGCGTTGGTTTGTTTGGTCTGCCGTCCGGCAAGATCGTATTGGTATTCGGTAGCGTTACCCCTGGCATCGATTTCTTTGGTGATCTGTCCGGCAGCGTCGTACACGGTCTCAACGACATTGCCCGCCGCGTCGGTAACCTTGGTCGGGCGGTTGAGCGCATCATATGCAGTGCCGGTGCAGACACTCCGTTCGCAGGTTCTGGTTTCGTTGCCGTTCCTATCGTAATCGATGGTAGCGATGCCGCCGTCGGGATAGGTAATTTGGGTTTGTTCGCCACGTTCGTTGTATTGGTATTTGGTGATTTTGCCTTGGGCGTCGGTTTGTTCGACAAGTTGGTCAAGGCTGTCGTAGCGGTAGGTCGTGCTGTTGCCCTGCGCGTCGATTTCACCGGTAACGTTGCCGTTGGCGTCAAAGGTTTTTCGGGTGACGATTTCGGTAGCGGTTCCGTTGAGGGTGACGGTTTTTCTTTGAACGGTTTCATTCCCCGCTGCGTCGTATTCGTAGCGGGTAATAAAGCCGTTGGCGTCGGTTTCGGCAGTTTTCAGGCTCTTGCCGTTGACGGTGGCGTAGGTGTAAACGGTTTGGTTGCCGAGGGGATCCTTGAGGGACGCCAAGTCGCCTTTGGCGGTGTAGCCGATGCTGGTGTTGTTGCCTGCGGCGTCGGTCAATTGGTTGAGGCTGCCTTGCAGGTTGTAGGCGCTTTTGGTTTCCCTGCCCAAGGCATCAATGACACTGGTCGGGTTGCCGTCGGCGTTGTAAGCGGTCTCGGTTTTGTTGCCCGACGGGTTGATTTCCTCGGTGACATTGCCCCATTTGTCGAACTGGCGCATGGTGGTGCGCCCCAGCGGATCGGTAACGCTGGTTTCATTGCCATTGGCGTCGTAGGTGTATTTGGTGACACCACCCAAAGCGTCGGTAACTTCGGTGATGTTGCCTTCGGCGTCGTACACGTAAACCGTGCTGTTGCCATTGCGGTCTTTGACGGTATCTTTATTGTCGGCGGTATTGTGGGTCAACCCAACGGTGTAGCCTTTGCCATCCACTTGGCCGGTGAGTTTCCCTTCGTTGTCAAATTGCGCTTTGAAGATGCGTTTGCCGTCCGCGCCGTAGATTTCATCGAGCTGGTGCTGCCGCGCCGTGCCGGTGTAATAGGCAAAGCGGGTTTGCTGCTCTTTGGGGTCGCTTGCCGCTTCCAGGTTGCCGAAGCTGTCGTAGGCGTAGCGGCGGATTCGCCCGTCCGGCGCAGTAACCGCCGTGATGCGGCCATGGCTGTCGCGGGTAAAGAGGAGGCTCAATCCGGCCGAATGCACAATGCCATTCCTGTTATACGTCAAGGTGTTGCCGTAGCGATCCCTGATCTGCTGGATCCCGAAATTTTTGTTCAGGGAGTAGATGGTGCCGTCCTGCATGGTGAGCTTGAAAGCTTGGGGATCGGTGGCGTCCAGACTGTCGTAGTCGAATAAAGCACCGTTGACAATGCGCAGTTGCCCGGCGTCGGTGGCTTCCAGTGTCGCGGTGGTGCCGCTCTGTGCCTGGAAAGTGATGGTGAAGAACGGGTTGGTGACGAATTGGATCCAACCGTAGCATTCGGGACTTGCTTTAATGTCGAATTTCTGGATGTCGCCGTCGGGCAGGCGAATGCTCGCCACACGGTTTCCCAAGGGCCGCGCACAGTATTGGCTGCTCAGCCCCGAACCGGTTTGCACAAGCTCCCAGCTCCGCCCCGGCACACCGTTGGTCTGGATTTTGATATTCTGGTAATCGGCGCTCCAGCCATAGCCGAAGTCGAGGCTTTCGAACTGGCGATGGGTATCGTAGGTGCGTATCATTTGTAGCGGCAGGCCGCCCACTTCGATATCAAAGTCGGTGAAGCTCAACGCAAACTGACCGATTTTTTGTTCGCCGGTAATGACGACGGTAGTTCTGGCGCTCGCTTGGTTGCCGGAAACATCGGTGACGATCAGCCCAATATCGTACATGCCGTTGGCCATGGTCTGCGGGTTGATCTCGCCCAGTTTGCCGTCGGTAATACTCGTCGTGCCGCGGCTGATCACACTCCATTCGTTTTTATCCGCTTCGGAAATCATCAACACGTATTCGGCCAGGTTATCGTCCGACGCCGTGCCCATGATGTCGGTCGGCGCGGTGATTTCTTCGACGGCGATGTCCGTCGAATCGCCCGGCGCGGTAATCTCGGCTATCGGTAGTGTCGTATCGCTGCCGTCTGAAACGGCAAACCAGGTTTCCTTAGTGACGGAAACATTTTTGCTGTCGCGCAGCGTCGCCGTTACGGTGTATTTGCCTTGAGTTGTCGGTGTATAAGTCGCGCGATAGTTGGCGTCGAGCGTCACATTGTCGTTGTTCACACGGAATCGGGTTACGGTATAAGGCGGCGTGCCGCCTTCCGGGAAAGCTTGCAGCGCGACTTCTCCGTTTGGCGCAACAAATTGTGGCGTTGCCTGCAGGGTGAACGTAAATGCCGTAACAGCGGCCGCCTTGGCAACGACGGTAAAGCTTTGGTCTTTGGTGGCTTGGCCGTCGGAGACGCGCACGAGAACGTTGTTGCTGCCGGCTGCGGTCGGCGTCCACTCAATCAAGCCGCTCGCCGATATGGTCATGTTGGCAGGCTTGGTTACCAGTTGGTAGGTCAGAAAATCGCCGTCGGGATCGTTCGCCTGTATTTGGTAGGTATATAAGCTGCCAATCGTTGCCGAGGTCGGCGCAATGCTGGTGATTTCCGGCGGCTGGTTTGCGCCGACTTGGAGCACGTAGCTCTGGCTTGCCCAAGCGCCATGAACGTCGCTGACGGTAATCACAACATCGTAGCTGCCGGTTACCGGCGTGTTCCACGAGACAAGCCCGGTTTGGGAAATTGCCATACCCGTTGGGCCCTGGGTCAATGTGTAGCTTAACGCGTCATTATCCGCGTCGGTAGCGATCACGCTGTATTGGTAAGCCGTGCCCGGCCTGGCGCGATAGACGGGCTCGCTGGTGATGCGCGGCGGACGGTTGCCCGACAATTGCGCATAGATCGTATAGGTTTGCACCGCCATCCCGCCCCGCCCGTCGGATACGTTGATTTCTATGTGGTGGTAGCCGTTCTGTGCCACTGTCGGCGTCCATTCGATCCTGCCGGTTGCGCCGACGGTCATGCCGTCGGGCGATTCGGTCAGGGTGTAGGTTAGCGGATCGTTGTCCTGGTCGCTGGCGTTGATCTGGTAGGTGTAGAGTGTGCCGATGGTTGCCGTTGTCTGCGGCGTCGAGTTAATGCGTGGCGAACGGTTGCCGCTGCCCGCAACGCTGACGGTATAGCCCTGGCGAGCAACGCCGCCTTTGCCGTCGGACACTTCGATTTCGATAGCGATGTCGCCGATGGTATCGGCGGGAATCGCCCATTCGACTTTGCCGGTTTCGCTGACAGTCATGCCATCGGGCGATTCGACCAGCGTATAGGCCAGCGGGTCGTTGTCGGGATCGCTGGCGTTGATTTGATAGGTGTAGAGTGTGCCGACGGTTGCCGTTGTCTGCGGCGTCGAGGTGATGCGCGGCGGGCGGTTGCCGATGTTGCCGACGCCGACCGCGATTGCGTAGTTTTGTTGTACGTAGCCGCCACGACCATCGGTGACTTCGATCTGGATTTCGAAAAGGCCTTCCGTACCGGCCGGTATTGCCCATTGGATCCTGCCGGTTTCGCTGACGGCCATACCGTCGGGCGATTCAATCAGCGTGTAGGTAATGGGGTCGCGATCGGGATCGCTGGCGTTGATTTGGTAAACATACGTACCGCCCGCCGTGCCGGTCAGCGATGGCGTTGAGCTGATGATGGGTGGACGGTTGCCGGTGCCGCCAACACCGATGTTATAGCTTTGGCGAACGTAAGCGCCTTTGTCGTCGGCCACCTGGATTTGAACCGCAAAGCTGCCGACGGTACCGGCCGGTATCGCCCATTCGATTTTTCCGGCTTCGCTGACGGCCATGCCGTCTGGCGACTCAATCAGCGTATAGGTGATGGGATCGCGATCGGGATCGGACGCCGAAATCTGGTAGATGTAGGTCGTTCCCGCCGTGCCGGTGATGGCGGGCGTTGAGCTGATGGTCGGTGCCCGGTTACTCGTCGCCGGTACCACTTCCAACGTCCAAGTCTGGATCGCATAGCCGCCGCGCGGATCGCCGGCTTCGAGTTCAATTTCGTGTACGCCGACATCGGCCGCCGTTGTTTCCCAGCGGATTTGCCGATCGGTCAGTGTCATTGCCTCTGGCGCTTTCTTGAGCGTCAGCGTCACGGTTTCACCGTCGGGATCGGTGGCCGTTACGTTGTAGGTATAGGCATTTCCCGAGGTAACACGCGCTGCTGGCGTGCTGGTGATCTGCGGCGGCCTGTTGGTTGACGAGGGAACGCGCACATCGAACAGTTGTGTCGCCACACCGCCGCGCTGGTCAATCACTTGCACTTCAACGGTAAAGACCCCCTCTGTATTGAGCTCAGGCTTCCAGGTAATACGTCCGCCGGTTTCGGTGATGGCCATACCTGTCGGCCCTTGCAGCAACGACCAGAGTACCGTATCGCCATCGGGGTCGGCAGCATAAGCATAATAACTATAAGTATTTGGATAGGCGACATAGACAACCGGCGTTGCCGTAAAATATGGCGCACGGTTCGGTATCGTCGTCACCTGAACCGTATATTTCTGTTGACCGGTATTACCGTTCGGATCTTTTGCCTGTATCGTCACACTATAATTGCCGGTGGCCGTCGGCACCCACTGGATCAATCCGCTGTCTTGATCAACAGTCATCCCTGGAGGAGCTTCGGCCAATGAGTATTTCAATACAGGGCTATCCACATCTTCCGCTTGCGCCAGATAGCTGTACAACGTATTGACCGTACCGCGAATCACCGGATAGCTGACAAACTTCGGAAATGCCTGCACTTCCAGCACCACCAGTTGCTGGGTCTTGGCGCCATGAATATCGGCCACCACGACCGTCGTCGGATAGCGCCCCGGCTGCGGCGATGACCAGCTCACGACACCACCGATCCCCACTGTTAAACCGTCCGCTTGCGTTCCAATTGAATAAACTATCTGATCACCGTCTGGATCGGTTGCCTGCAGGTTGTGGCTGAACGAAACATTGGCCGGAACTCGAACCGGCAACGGATTGCCAATCACCGGCGGTCGGTTGCTGTCGGTCACTTCAATGGAGAACGCCTGGTTTGCAATGTGGCCGTTGCCGTCTTCCACAGCGATATTGACGCGATAAAAACCGGACTCTGTCGGTTGCCAGTCGATTTTCCCGGTGGCCGGATCGACGGTCATGCCGATCGGGGCATAGATCAGCGAATAGGTTAGCGCGTCGTTATCAGCATCTGCCGCCGTTGTTTGGTACGCATAAGCCGCCTGAATATCGCCGCTCTCAATCGGCACGCTGGTAAAGTACGGTGGTCGGTTCAAAGCATCGCCCGGCGACCATATCGGCGGCGCAACGCCGATCACTTCGCCGGAGGCACAGATTTCCGCGCCGCCGCTGTCCAACGAGCGAACGTTGTAATAATAGGTTTTTCCGGTTTCAACGGTTCGGTCCAGCCAGGTGGAAAAGCGCGATTCGGTCTCGCCCAGCGGCTCATATGGGCCTGCCAGCGCCGGGGCACGATAAACGCGATATTTGGCGGCGCCATTGTCCGGCCAGGTAAGTTGCACCATCCCCGGTTTGCCGCGTGCGGTAAGACCGCTCAAGCATCCGCCCTGCGGCGGAATCGCGTGCGCCCCAAACGCATCGACGTAAACATAGCCGCCATGACCGCCCTGAGCGCAATCCGCCGCCAGCACACGTACTTCCAGTTCATGCCCCAGGCTCGTATCCGGCACTTCCATATCGACATCGATGAACGGCGTCGAGCGCCAAGTTCCACCTTGGTATTGAGTCGTAAAGAAAACCCGCCCCGGCTGGTTTGAATAGGCAAAGTCGTAGTACAGGATTTCTCCCGTCGTCAAATCCTTGAGTTGAACATAAAAATACGGTTGACTATTTGCGCCATGATTTGGGTCGGACAACACCGCCGCATAGGTAAAACGCACATGCAGTTTGCCGTCGGTTGGATCGCGGTCAGTCTCAGTCAGTATGTCTTTCTGGCTGATATAGTTCAGGTGAAAACCATTGGTTTCATCGTTCACCTTGGCGGTGAAATTGCCCTGCCTCGGCAGCGTCAGTTGCGGCGCGCGTGGGTCAAAGGTATGGCCGACAATTGCCAGGATTTCTTTGCCGCCTCCTGTTATCCTGACATCGTCCGCCGTAAACGGATGGGAGCCGCCCAACCCATAATTAAGCCCGTAACCTTTTTCCCAATTGGAAAAGTTGCCTGTTTCAAAATCGCCGTTCAGGAAGATCGCTTGTGCGTTGTCGGTATTTAAGGTCAGCCCGAACGCCAGTATGAGGCACAGCATCGGCAGTTTTCCGGCTCTGCGCAAACGAACGGCAATACCGCCTGCAAGCAGCAACATGAATACGATCAGTGTAACGGGGGTGTGGGTCGGGATCGGATGGGTATTCGGCGACGGATGGATCCCCGATGACGTCACCGTAATGATGGCCGTGCTTTGGTTGTTGCCCGAGCTGGGATCGTTGACGGTTGACGATACGGTTGCGGTGTTGGCGATGGTGCCCACGCCGGATGCTTCGCCGATGATGTCGATGGTGATCGCTTGGTTGGCCGGTATGTCCGCGGTAAGTTGGATCGTGTTGCCGGTGCCATGGGTTGCATTGCAGACGGAGGTTCCACTTGCCGTACATGTCCAGGTAACTTGGGTGGCTTGGTTGGGCACATGATCGGTAATCGTCGCGCCTGCAACATCGTTGGGGCCGTTGTTGGTGACGGTAAGTCGGTAGTTGGCAGTATCGCCGGTAGCGACGATCGGCGTCGCGGTCGTTTTAACAACGGAGAGATCGGCGGATGTTGCGGTCGCCGCTACGGTGATGTTCGCACTGCCGGTGTTGTTGGCGGCGTTGTTGTCTGCCGTATCGCCGCTGTTGGTCGGCGCAATCGTCGCGGTATTGGTCACGGTATCGGATGTGATCGCTGTGCCGGTGACGGTAATGGTCAGGTTGTTGGATGCGCCGGTGGGCACTTGCCCGGTAATGTTGATGGCGTTGCCATTGCCGTTGGCGGTACCGCAGGTGGCGGCTCCGTTGCCGGCGCAGGTCCAGGTAACGTCTGCGATTTGGCTGGGGACGGTATCGGTCAGTGTGACGCCGGTGCCGTTGTCGGGACCGTTGTTGGTCACGGTCATGGTGTAGTTGGCGGTATCGCCTATGTTGAGGTTAGGCGTCGTCGTTGTTTTGGTGACGGCATAATCGACCGCTTGGGCGGCTTTGGGGGTGAGCTTGGCGTAGGCTTGAAACACGTGTTGGTTGTCGTCGTGGGCGTCTTCGTGAAGCAGTCCCGACGTTCCGGTCTCGGCGAAGGTGGCGGTGACGGTCAAGGTGTCTCCGCTTTGTATCGTACCGATATCAAAGGATAGGGCCAGCGCGGTATCGTCGGCATTGGCTGCCGCTTGACCACTTTGGTTGGCAAGCGTGCCCTGGGCGGCGCGAAGTAGTAGGTCGCCGGTAAGGTAGCCGATTTCGCCGATTTCCCATTTGTCGGCGGCAATGTGGCCTGTCGGGGCGGAAAGTTGCAGCAGTTTGCCGTGTTCGTTGTGGAAGGTGTTGTCTTCGGGGCTGATGTCGGCATCGAGCAGGAGGGTCACGCGCAGGTTGTGGTATGCCGTGCTACCGGTATTTTGAAGTACCCATGCCCAGGTGTGTTGGTCTTGCGCATCGGTATCGGCGGTGAATTGGGCGGTCATGCCCGCCGGCAGGTTGCTTTGCGGGGAAACGATTCGGCGGTCTTCGTAAGCATTTGTCCCGTCATATACAAAGAGGCTTAGTCTTTCGATGGCGGCGGCGTGGGCCATGCCGGTAATGATGAGTGAAAGCGTGCTGGCAAGCAACGCTCTGGTGATCGTTCTCAATGCGACCGGCAACATAGGTTCCCCCTGGAAAAACGAGTTAGGCGTGCGGCAAATCACCCAAACGTATCTTCACGCGCTGTACGAAAACAGGATTTAATAAAATATGTAACAAAGATACATTGGGTTGCCAATGTAATGTACAAGCGGTATATGTCGCGGTCAACCGATCCAAGCAAAAAAACGGTGTAACATTTTCCGAGTGTCTCTTATTAATCACTTTGTCATCAATTGGCGACTAATAACACGCCATCAGGAAGCTTTGAACAAGGGCTGCTAAGCGTTGAACCCGTTACCATGCTTTTTGTGCCATGTTTAACACATGTCAAATACTGTGCAAAAGTGCACCCGGTAGTGCGGGGATTACGGTGCAAAAATGCACCACTCCTTGCTGAAGGTAAGAGAAGACTCCTCCGAAGATTTTCGGAGCGAATGTGGGATGGTTTGCCCGGAATAGATGCGCCGACGGTTTTAACTTTCCAGGCATAACTCATCGTCAGGCGGCGGAGCTCTTCAAGAGAATTTTGGCGCAAATTCTCTTGGCGGCTCTTTTTTTAATTCATTGTTTTTCGTTTCAGTTCATCGGCCATCCACGGATCTTCTTTTTTCAAGACAAACTCGTATTGGTCGATGCCACCACCTAAAGCTTTATAAAGCGCCACCTGATTCATCTGCTTTAACAATTGCATGGATACCAGGCCTTGGCCGGCACTGTACATCGAGCGCTCGGCGTCAAGTACGGTCAGATAGTTGTCAACCCCTTTTTCGTAGCGCGCCTGAGAAAGCGTATGCGTTGCCTGCGTCGCTTCGAACAATGCTTTTTGCGCAGAAAGCTGCTCATCAATCGTCGCGCTCTGCGCCAACGCGTCAGCCACTTCGGAAAACGCGCTTTGGATCGCCTTTTCATATTGGGCCAAAGCAATATCGCGGGCAACTTCGGCAACTTCCAGATTGGCCATATTGCGTCCGGAGTCAAAAATCGGTAACGAAATCTGCGGCATGAACAACCATGCGCCCGAGCCCGCGTCAAAAAGACCGGAAAGCGATGCGCTGGCCGTACCAATGGATGTGGTCAGCGAAATGCTTGGAAAGAAAGCAGCGCGCGCAGCGCCGATATTGGCGTTTGCCGCCTTCAGTGTATGCTCCGCAAAAACAACATCCGGGCGCTTTTGCAAAACGGCCGAAGGTACTTCGCCCGGGTTCAGGATCGGTATCGCGCTGATGGATGCGCCATGGCGATTGCCAACAATCGTCTCCGGCAAACCGTTGGTGCCTAATAACAGCACCAGCGCATTTTCATCTTGTGCAACGGCCGTAACGTAGTTCGCCACATCCGCACGCGATGTTTCGACGGCGGTTTGCGCCTGGCGTAAATCCAGCTCCGAGCTGATACCGTTTTCGTAGCGCACTTTAACCAGGTTGTAAGACGCCTGCTGTGCCGCCAATGTTTCGCGCGCCACCGTCAAGTGCTCGCGATCAGCAAGCAAATTCAGGTACGACGACGCCACTGCCGCCACAAGGCTGATCTGGCCACTGCGCCAGGTATTTTCAGAAGCAAGATAAGTTTCCAGCGCCTGATCTCTCAGGCTAGCCACACGCCCGAAAAAATCAAACTCAAAATTGGTCATGCCAACGTCTGCGCTGTATTGCCGGGCAATACGCGGCTCGCCGGTCTCCGATAAATCGCCGGGCAGGCGCTGCGAATTGCCGCTGCCGGAAATACCGATCGTCGGCAAGGTATCGGCGCGCTGAATACGGTAAAGCGCTTGAGCGCGCTGCACATTCAACGCGGTCACCCGCAGATCACGATTGTTTTTTAGCGCCGTATCAATGAGCTGTTGCAAAGTCGGGTCAGTAAAAAAATCGCGCCAATGGATTTCCGCCGCCATTTGATCGGGCATCTCGCCGGAAATCTCATAGCCCGGTATTTCCGGCCAACTTGCCGAAATCGGCGCCGTCGGCCGCTCATAATCCGGAGACAAACTCGCGCAACCCGCGGCCAGCCACACCAAAGAAACCGCCATGGAGAGTGTTTTCATTTTCATATTGGTTATTCCTTCACAACAGCAGATTCAGCCGTTTCCTTTTGCGCCAAATACCCGGGCGGCTTGTATTTGAAAATACTGCGAATCACAACGAAAAACACCGGAGTAAAGAAAATACCCAACATGGTTGTCGTGATCATGCCGCCGACAACGCCCGTGCCGATCACGTTCTGCGCACCGGCGCCGGCGCCCGTGGACAACGCCATCGGCAACACGCCGAACCCGAACGCCAACGACGTCATCAGGATCGGGCGCAAACGAATATGCACCGCCTCAAGCGTGGCGTTAATCAGGCTTTCGCCGCGCTTCTGCGCTTCTTTGGCAAATTCGACGATCAAAATAGCGTTCTTGGCCGATAGTCCGATAATCGTCAGCAACGCCACCTTAAAGTAAATATCGTTGGCGTAACCGCGCAACCAGATCGCCAAAATCAAACCCAACACGCCGATGGGAACCACCAGAATTACCGAGAACGGAATCGACCAGCTTTCGTATAATGCGGCAAGGCATAAGAACACCACTATAATCGATAGCGCATAGAGCAGCATTTGGGTGCTGCCCGCGGCACGTTCCTGATACGACATCCCGGTCCACTCAATGCCGATGCCTTCCGGCAACAAGCCGACAATCCGCTCCACTTCATCCATCGCGTTCCCCGAACTTATGCCTTTTACCGGTTCGCCCTGGATTTCCATCGCGGGAAAACCATTGAAACGTTCCAGGCGTGGGGAAGCGTATTCCCAACGCGCTGTTGTAAAGGAAGAAAACGGAACCATTTCCCCCTGATTATTGCGGGCGTACCAGGATTTGATATCTTCCGGCATCATCCGATGATCTGCTTCAGATTGAACATACACGCGCTTGACGCGTCCGCGATCCACAAAATCGTTCACATAAGTGCTGCCCCAGGCCGTTGCCAGCGTTGCGTTGATCGCCGATTGAGACACGCCAAAAGCCTGCGCTTTCGCCTGATCGATATCAAATTTAAGCTGTGGCGTATCGTCTTGCCCGTTGGGACGAACCGCCGTTAATACCGAACTTTGCATCGCCCTGCCCAGAAACTGATTACGCGCATCGGTCAGCGCTTCATGCCCCAAGCCCGCCCTATCTTGCAGAAACATATCGAAGCCGGTCGCAACGCCCAGCTCCGGAATCGCAGGCGGAACAAACGCCATCACCAAAGCGTCTCTGCGCGCTAACGCCGCGTTGCCGCGCGCCACAACATCGGCAACACTTAAGCTTTTTGTCGTGCTCATGCCCAAAGCGCGCTTGATTCGCGCAAAAAAACCTTCCGAACGGGCATTCCAATCTTTCATTTGCACCACGAAAAATGCCATATTCTGCCCTGCGCCGGCAAAGCTGAAACCGGCAACCGCCATCACCGCTTCAACCGCTTCGGATTCTTCCTCACGATAATATTTGGTCACATCGCGCATGACCGCCAACGTCTCCGCCTGCATTGCCCCCGCCGGAAGCTGGATCATACCCATAATTGCGCCCTGATCCTCTTCGGGAAGAAATGAAGTCGGAAGATTGACAAGCATGGCGCCGACCGCCGCTGATACCGCGACAAATACCGCCATCACAACAACGCGAACGGAGCGTTTCAGAAGGAAAGACACAATATTCTGGTAGCGCTTGCTTCCTTTTTCGAAAAAACGGTCGAACCAGTCAAAAAACTTATAGGAAAGCTTAATAATAATGCGGATAAAAAACAGCCTGGCAAACCAGCTCGTGGGCTCGACACGATCGTGCATATGTCCCTTTTCCACCGGTTTTAGCATCGTGGCGCATAGCGCCGGCGTCAGCACAATGGCAATCGTAAAGGAAAGCACCAGCGCGGACACCAGCGTGACTGAAAACTGCCGATAAATAACGCCTGTCGCCCCCCCGAAAAACGCCATCGGCGCAAATGCGGCGCACAATACCATCACCACGCCGAGCAATGCGCCGGTAATCTGAGTCATGGACTTCCGCGCCGCATCCCGGGGCGATAAACCTTCTTCCCCCATGAGTCGCTCGACATTTTCGACCACCACGATCGCGTCATCCACCAGCAACCCGATGGCAAGCACGATCGCGAACATCGTCAACATGTTGATTGAAAAACCGAACGCCGCCAGCAATCCGAACGTGCCAAGCAACACCACCGGAACCGTAATCATCGGGATCAACGTTGTGCGTATATTCTGCAAAAATATAAACATCACAATGAATACAAGGAAAATTGCCTCAAGCAATGTTTTGCGCACTTCCTCAATCGACGCCTTAACGAAAGGCGACGTATCGTATGGATAAACCACCTCCAAACCGGGAGGATAGTAACCCTCCATCTCCGTCAACAGATCGCGAACGCGCTGCGATGTTTCCATCGCATTACCGCCCGGAGCCAGGCTGATCGCCATAGCCGCCGCCGGCAGATCGTTGTAGCGCCCCAGATAATTGTACGTCTGGCTGCCGATTTCAACGCGGGCAACATCTTTAAGGAACACGCGCGAGCCATCCTGCATAACGCGCAACAGTATCCCCTGGAAATCCTCAACCGTCTGCAAGCGGCTTTGCACGCTGATCGTCGCATTGATCTGTTGTTCTGCCGTAGCCGGCGTTCCCCCAAGCTGCCCCGCCGATACCTGTACGTTCTGTTCTTGGATCGCATTGGTAACATCGATGGGCGTCAGGTTATATTTATAAAGTTTATTCGGGTCAAGCCAGATACGCATGGCGTACGAAGCGCCAAAAAGTTGAACGTCGCCCACACCGTCAAGACGACTGGCCGGGTCAAGGATATTGGCCGAAACATAGTCGCCGATATCGGAGTTGTCCATACTTTTATCTGTCGAGATAAACGAGGCAATCATCAAAAAGCTGGATGAAGATTTCTGGACACGAACACCGAGCCTCTGCACCTCCTGCGGCAATAACGGCAACGCCGCCTGCAGTTTATTCTGTACTTGAACCTGCGCAATATCGGGATCTGTTCCGGTTTCGAAAGTAAGAGAAACCGAAGCGCTGCCCAATGAATCGCTTGTTGAAGTCATATACAACAGATTGTCAAGGCCTTTCATCTGCTGTTCGATGACCTGGGTCACAGAATCCTCCACCGTTTTTGCGGAAGCTCCCGTATAGTTGGCGCGAATCTGAATGTTCGGCGGCGCAATGTTGGGGTATTTGGATATGGGTAATGTAAAAATCGAAATTCCGCCCGCCAGCGAAATAATAATGGCGATCACCCAGGCAAAAATCGGGCGGTCAATAAAAAAATGCGATACGTTCATCTATCAGTCTCCTGACTTCTTATTGCTGTTTTGTCAAAGTAGGCGATTCCGTTTTTTTCTGACCATTCTTTTCTTCTTTCACCGGTTCGGAATCCATAGGAATAGCCTCTGCCTCTTCCATGGTCATCAGCTTCGGCTCCACTTTGATATTCGTACCCCGCAGATTTTGCGCACCCTCGACGATAATTTTTTCGCCCGCTTTCAAGCCGCCCGTCACAATCCACTCTTTGCCATATTCCTTATCAACACTAATCACACGGTGGGCAATCGTATGGTCATCATTGACAACAATAACCTGCGGTTCGCCTCTTTGGGTACGCGACAACGCTTTTTGCGGAATCAGGATCGCCATCGCATCGGTTCCCTGCTCGATCACCGCGCGTACATACATGCCCGGCAATAAATCGCGATTGGGATTCGAAAATTCGGCGCGCAATGAAATCATGCCTGTCGTCTCATCGACGGTAACATCCGAAAACTCAAGATCGCCCTCCTGTTTGTAAAGCGTGCCGTCCTCCAGCTTCAGTTTTACTTTAACTTTGTTTTTATCGCCGACTTTTCTTTTCAAGGATCCCGCTTCAAAAGCATTTTTCAATCGCAACCAGTCAACGCTGGATTGCGTTAAATCCACATAGATCGGATCAAGTTGCTGCACCCGCGTCAGCATCGTCGGCTGATTGGCCGTGACCAAAGCGCCTTGTGTCACCTCCGATTTACCGACATGCCCGGCAATCGGCGAGGTGACGCGTGTGTAATTGAGATTGATGGTGGCGCTTTCCGTAGCGGCACGAGCAGCCTCCAGATCAGCAACCGCCTGTTTATACGTTGCCTCCGCGTCGTCGTAATCTTGCTTGCTGATCGCGTTGATCTTCACCAAATCTGCGTAGCGCTCGGCACGTGCCTTGTTTGTCGCCAAATAAGCTTCGGCCTTGGAAAAGGCTGCCGCCGCGCTGTTATATGTTGCTTGATAAACCGCCGGATCAATCTGATAAAGCACTTGGTCTTTTTTGACATCGGAACCTTCTTCAAACAACCTTTTCTGAATAATGCCGCTTACCTGAGGGCGGATTTCCGCGATCACATAAGGATTGGTGCGCCCGGGCAACTCGGTCGTCACCGCGATTTCCCGGGTGCCCACCTCGACAACACCGACGTTAACCGCGCCGCTTCCCATTTGTTGTTGTGCCTCCTGCTTTTTTTCGCAACCTGTCAGCACGGTTAAAACCATCACTAATGGGATCATGACTTTGATAGCAGTTCCTTGCATGTTAAACCTCAATCAGAAAAATTTATACAATTAATATTAGCCCGTCACTTTTTCCAGCAACTTGTTTCTTCGATTTCATTCCTGGATCAACGTCATCTTGTCGCCGATACGGCTTTCCCGTTCATCGAACATACTGCCGATTTCATCGGCAATGCGCTCGTCTACGGCAAGACAAAGTTTCTTCTTACTCTCAAAATGATAGGCAATCGATGAAATGTTGGTTTCGGCATCGGCGGCAATACGGCGTGTGCCCGCTCCCTCAAACCCATACTGATCAAATGCCGATAATCCCTCTGCGGTCAGGCGGTAACACATATCGTCTTCTTGCCGCGACACCTCGCTCGGATTTTGCCGGTTTTTCGGCTTTTCCCAACAAGATGTTTGGTTATTGTTTTTAAGCATGTGCCGATGTTACAGAAGGCGGATATAAAACCCGGTCAATCGATTGATTAAATCGGTAACAATACTGCACTTCGTCGCTTTTTTATATCCTGAAAGCATCGCCGCCGTGCGCACCGATTTTCCCCAACCGCGCCGAAAATAACCATTTACCCAACCATTCATATGCGAAAAAACTTGACGGCAAAGCGCTTTATTCCTGAACCTCTTCAGATACCGCCGCGATTTGTCTTTCGTCATGTGCCGGTCGCGGACGCCGCCGTCCGAACAAACCCGTTGTCCCTTTTTTCTTGGCAGCTGCTTTGTCTTTGTTCTCGTCATTCGCGATAGGCAAGGCGGTGTCCGCACCGGTCCTGGCCTCCGTATAAGCCTGTTTCTTTTTAACGTTTTTAGCGTCTTTCCCCACCTTGAAACGCACCTGCCGTTTCTTATCCGGTTTGATATCGCCTTCCGACTCCGGAGGCTTAGCGCTTTTTTTGGCCGTATGGTTCCTGGCACCGCCCCCACTCATACCGACCGATTTAAGCAACGTCACCAGATTGTTCGCTTCAAGCTCCAGTACTCCGCCGCGTTTAAGCACCGACGGCATGCCGATTACACCATAACGCGTGCGAATCAAACGACTGACCATCAAACCGAGCGTTTCAAACATCCGGCGCACTTCGCGATTGCGCCCTTCCTTGATCACGACGTGATACCAATGATTGCTGCCTTCACCGCCGCCGTCCGTCAATTTTTCGCAACGCGCCGGGCCATCGTCCAATTCAATACCACGCAACAGTTCCTGCGTCTGCTCGCCGGTAAGTTCACCCATCACCCGCACCGCGTATTCACGATCAATTTCATAACGCGGATGCATCAACCGATTCGCCAGTTCACCCGAATTGGTAAAAAGCAACAAACCTTCGGTATTGAAATCAAGGCGGCCGATAGAAATCCATTTGGCGCCTTTGATCGCCGGCAAGGCATTAAACACGGTCGGCCTGCCTTCAGGATCATCGCGCGAGACGATTTCGCCCGCCGGTTTATGGTAAAGCAACACGCGCGGCGGCGGTTCGGAAAAGCGGATTTTGACCGATTCGCCGTTAATACGCACCTCATCGCCGGGCCCGACCTTCTGCCCGATCTCCGCAGGCATGCGGTTCACCGTAATCCTTCCGGCAATGATCAATTCTTCCATCGCACGGCGTGAGCCAAAACCGCACGATGCCAGCACTTTATGCAGGCGCTGCGGTTCGGAAAAAACCTCGTCAGTGGTCTTCTTGATTTTCGTGGGAAGCGTTTCCACAAAACCCTGCATCGCCAGACTCGATTGGTGAATCTTCGGCGTGCCGGCTGAGGATCGGGCTCGCAAGTGCAAGCGGCGCTTCTGCGGCCTTGGCTGGGGCATCAGGCATCTCCAATAAATGTGAGGAATCGAGCTCGGTCAACGGCGGCAATTCCGCCAAAGAACAAAGACCGAGATCATCTAAAAACTTTTTCGTGGTCGCGTAGAGCGAAGGACGTCCGGGCGTTTCTTTATGCCCGACCGCCTCGATCCATTGCCGGTCTTCCAGTGTTTTGATCATGCTGGAAGAGACGGCGACGCCGCGAATCGCTTCAATATCGCCACGGGTAACCGGTTGTTGATAAGCAATAATCGCCAGCGTTTCCATCACGGCTCGCGAATACCGCGGCGGCTTTTCCGGCGACAAGCGCTCAAGGTATGCCTGGATGTCGGGTTTGCCCTGAAACCGCCAGCCGCTGGCAACGCTCACCAGCTCAATCTGCCGGCTTTTCCACGCTTCCTTAAGATCGTTCAAAAGATAACGAATAAATGACGCCGAAAGTGGCGGCGAAAACAGTTTTGCCAATTGCGCAACCGGCACCGCTTCACCGGAAACCAGCAAAATCGCTTCGATCATTTTGCTGTAATGAGCGATTTCCTCGGTGGTCGCCGAATGCTCGTCAAGCGCTTTGCCGTCGATCTCACACACCGAACCGTCCGTTGGCAAAACGTCCGGTTCAGCATCTGTCTGCGGCAAATTAAAATCAGCGGCGTTTTCAGCCGCCGGTTGTGTTTCCTGTTCGCTCATACATTAATATTTTAGGATAACGTCCGATCAACGTTTCCGTTTTTGGCTCAGTATTGATGATTTCTTCCGCTTTAACGACGGATGCCTAAAGCGGTTCTTCGTCGTTCAGCACAAAAGGCGCTTCCCGTTTACTTTGTACGTAGATCGGCGCATAAGGCTCTGTTTGCGCAATTTCGATCAACTGTTCGCGTGAGAGCTCAAGCAGCGCCAAAAATGTTACCACTAAATGGGGCAAATCGGCGTTTTCCGCAAAAAGTTTTGTAAATTCGCAGTAGTCGCCGTCATCCAGCAGTTTGAGTACGCGGCTCATTTCCTCGCGTACCGACAACTGTTCGCGGGTAATCAGGTGGTGCCGGTTGGCCTTGGCGCGTTGCACCAGCGTTGCCCAGGCGCGGCGTAAATCCTCCGGTTCGACATCGGGCAAACGCACCGCTATCGTGCGGTCAAACCAGATGCGCACCACCTCGAAATCTCGCCCTTCATGCGGCAATTCATCCAGCGCCGCCGCTGCGGCTTTCATTTGCTCGTATTCCAATAACCTGCGAACCAGTTCCGCCCGCGGGTCTTCCGCCTCGATACCTTCAATCGCCGGCGGCTTGGGCAACAATAACCGTGATTTGATTTCCAGCAGCACGGCAGCCATCAGCAGATACTCCGCGGCCAATTCCAGATTGTTGCGCCGCATCATTTCGACATAACCAAGATATTGCTTGGTCAATTCCGCCATGGGAATATCGAGTACGTTGATGTTCTGTTTACGAATCAAATACAGCAGAAGGTCGAGCGGCCCTTCAAACATCTCAAGAAAAATTTCCAGCGCCTCCGGCGGAATATATAAATCCGTCGGCAGTTCCGTAACCAGCTCGCCGTAAATACGAGCGACCGCTTTTTCATCGCCGTCCGCCAAAGGCCGCGGCAAAAGCATTTCCCCGGCTACCAATACATCAATATTGGCTGCACCGTTCACCCGATACCCCGGTCATAAGACAGCCCCATCGCTTCACGGACGTCACGCATCGTCTCAACTGCGGCCTTACGGGCGCGATCGCAACCGTCCGTCAGGATATCGCGTACCAACGCCGGGTTGTCGAGATAACGCTGCGCCCGCTCCAAAATCGGTGCCTGCTCGACGACGATCGCATCAATCAACGGCTGCTTGCAATCCAGACAACCGATGCCTGCCGTCGTGCAACCTTTAGTCACCCAACCGCAAGTGTCGGCGTTCGAATAAATTTTGTGCAACGACCATACCGGGCAACGCTCCGGATTGCCGGGATCGCTGCGCCGTGCCCGTGCCGGATCGGTTTGCATCGTACGGATTTTTTTAGTCAGTGTCTCCGGCTCTTCACGCATGAAAATTGCGTTGCCGTACGATTTCGACATTTTCTGCCCGTCCGTACCCGGTACTTTCGGCGTTTCCGTCAACAATGGCTTGGGCTCAACCAGAATCACACGGCGCGCGCCCTCGAGATAACCGAACAAACGTTCGCGATCGCCGAGTGATAAATTTTGCGTTTCTTCGAGCAATGCTTTTGCCGCATCCAATGCCTGCTCGTCGCCGCGCTCCTGGAACGCATCGCGCAGCTCTTCATAACGTTTGCCTTTTTTGCTGCCCAGCTTTTTCATTGCCGCCTGCGCTTTTTCTTCAAAGTCAGGCTCACGCCCATAAAAATGATTAAAACGCCGCGCCAGTTCACGCGTCAACTCAAGATGCGACACCTGATCCTCACCTACCGGCACCATATTGGCGCGATAAATCAGAATATCCGCGCTCATCATGACCGGGTAACCGAGAAAACCGTACATCGACAAATCACGATCCGCCAGTTTCTGTTGCTGGTCCTTATACGTCGGCACGCGCTCCAGCCACGCCACAGGCGTCACCATACCTAAAAGCAACGATAGCTCCGCATGCTCCAGCACCATCGACTGCACAAAAACCGTCGATTGATCCGGATTAATGCCCGCCGCCAGCCAATCGACCACCATTTCAAAAGCGCTGTCGGCAATCTGCTCCGGCGTTTCGTAATGCGTGGTCAATGCATGCCAGTCCGCGACAAAATAATAACAATCGTAAATCTCTTGAAGGCGCACCCAGTTTTTGAGTGCGCCGTGATAGTGCCCCAAGTGCATGCGCCCGGTCGGACGCATCCCTGATAAAACTCGGTCGGTAAACATAGCGAAAAGGTATGTGTCAAAAAATAATATTAAAAACCGATCAGCTTGTGAATGACGGTCAAAACAATTCTCATGAACGGCTGCAGAATGGCGCCTAATGCCCCGCTGACTAAAAGCAACAACAAAATCCAGATACCGTATGGTTCAAGCCGTCTGTATTGCGTCGCGTATTGCCAAGGCAATACCGAATAAAGAACGCGGCCGCCATCAAGCGGCAACAATGGAAACAGATTTAATACCATCAGCAAAACATTGACGTAAATTCCGTAAGTCGCCATCGTGGCCAAGCCGGCGGACAGTACTCCCGGGAAAAACAGCGCTATTTTGCCGACCAGCGCCCAACCCACCGCCATGGAAAGGTTCGATAACGGTCCCGCCAACGCTACCCAGCGCATATTGCGGATCGGATCTTTGAAATTACCGGTATTGATCGGTACCGGCTTCGCCCAACCAAATATAAACGGTGGGAAACCCGCCGCCTTCGCCATTAAAATCATCGTGCCCGGCACCAAAATCGTACCAACAAGATCAATATGCTTGATCGGGTTGAGCGTAATCCGCCCGAGCATCTCTGCCGTGCGATCGCCATATACTCTTGCAACATAGCCGTGCGCCGCTTCATGCAGCGTGATTGCCAGAATGGTCGGGATAGCAATCAGAACAATTGTGGTCAGGTCAAAATTCATCGGCGGTATTTTACCGTACCAAACCTAGGTACCGTAAGCTTGCTTCAATTATTAAACCAACACGATTCCCAAAGCATAATCAACGCTTGCATAAACTTTACGTATCAATGCATTACGGCAATTTCCGTAATTTTTCCGTTCGGCTTTCCTGAATTGCTCCTACGGCGTTTACCTGCCGTCCCACAAAGCCAACCAATTTCTGGGCATGAACGGCCTGCCGACTTTTATCGTCAACGATGCTATCAAGGCGCCGAATATTCCGCGCTGTATCGAAGAATACCAAAGCACACTTGGCGAAGTGTCTTTGCTATAACCTCGATTCGAAATTAAACATCTATAACGCCATCCGGGATTGGTTCTCTCTCGCTGATTACCTGAAAATAATGACTTGCCAGGCTTCGATTTTCGCCGCCAACGGCATGGTGTTGGCCGGGCTGGTCGAAGGCAAAACAAAATACGGCAAAGTTATCCCGGCTTTTTTAAGCTGGCACACGCCAATACGCGCCGCGGTTTGCCCGTTAAATGCGATCAGGCGAAGCGCAGGCAATGTGCCGATTAAATTTGCAAGCGGATTGGGCATGATGTTTTTCAGGTTCTGGTCGAGACTGCCTTGCCGCTCCGCGCGCGCCACCACATCCCACAATCCGATGCGATGTTTTTTAAGGGCGCTTAAGCATTGCGCATATGAGCGCTTGGGAAAACAGTCCTCGTTGAGCACTGCCCCCATAATAGTCCAGAAATGATTGCGCGGATGTGCGTAATACGCTTGTGCCGCAAGCGACGCCGCGCCGGGCAAACTGCCGAGGATCAATACGCGTGTCTGCCGCGAAGTCACCGGCGCGAAGCTGGCGTGTCGTTCCAAGATCCGGGAGTTTATTTTGCCGGTAAAAATTTCAGCGGATCAACCGGCTTGCCGTTTTCGCGCACCTCGAAATGCAACTTCACTTGGTTGGCGTCGCTGTTGCCCATTTCCGCGATCTTCTGACCGCGCGCCACCTGTTGCCCCTGCTTGACCAACAACTCTTTATTGTGCGCATATACAGAGAGGTAAACATCGTTATGTTTCACAATGATCAGATTGCCGTAGCCGCGCAAGCCGGAACCCACATACACCACACGACCGGCCGCGCTGGCGACAACAGGCTGCCCAATGGCGCCCGCGACATCAATACCTTTCAGGCTGGCGCTGTTGGAAAAGTTGGAAATCACTCTCCCCTGCGTCGGCCAAGTCCAACTCAAACCACCGACGGTAGCTGTCGATGCTGCTGCCGGCGCTGTCGTCGTTTGCGGCGTCGTTGACGTCACGGCCTGCGGCGAAGTCGTTGTTGTGTTTGTACCCTCTGCAGCAGTCATCGCCGCCAATTTCTGTTCAGAATAAGGTTCTTTGATGGCTTTCGGCGTCATTTTTACCGCGCCATCTGTAGACGCTGCCGCCGCCGCTCCCGGCGTTGTCGTG
>QMCD01000775.1_pt1 | contig 21636 bp, 17 predicted proteins | sample 1821841 | NCBI WGS metagenome assembly QMCD01 (sample SAMN01991225, study PRJNA193472) | Termite gut metagenome, whole genome shotgun sequencing project. | isolation source: worker | host: Macrotermes natalensis
GCGGACCAGTAAAAACCATACTCGCCGTAAGCGCCGGCAACGCCATCGGTATAGCTGCGCCGACCTGAGTTAGGGAAGAATAGTGTCTTGCCAGTGTCTCCTCCGTTAGGAGTAACCGTAAACCCATTACCAGCACCACTTGCCCAACCAACAGCCGTGTAACCACCCGCACTGCCATCACCATCACCGTTCGAAGAAGGACTCCAACCCGAAGCATCGATCAAATCCGCAAGGGGCAAAGCCCCTCACTCATGATGATATGGCTCGTTGTGGAGGATGGGGAACGCGCGGGACAGTTGCTCGGCAAAAATCGCACGGATAATTTGGTGCGAGAAGGTCATGCGAGAGAGCGACAGCAGCTCGTCCGCCCGCGCGTACACCCCCTTCGGAAACCCATAAGGCCCGCCGATCACGAAACACAACCTCCGACCACCCCCCGCCAAACGTCGCTCCAACCACCCCGCAAACTCCAACGAAGTGTACTCCGGCCCCTTGTCGTCGAGCAACACAACATGATCCGACGGCTGGAACTGCGCTGCGAGCCGCTTGTCGTCGGGCACCACGACGACCGAAAACTTCACCCGACGGCCTATCCGCCGGGCGTACGTTTCCACCAGCGCCGCGATCTCCGCCGAGGCGGTCTTGCCCACGACTATTAAATCGACACTCATATCATCACCGCCACTATCACCGCGAATAGATCATCGCTCATCGGTGTTCCACTCGCCGTCGGCCCCGGTGTAAATCACGGGCCGCGCAGGCTCGACCGACTTCAGCCACTGGTACGACTTGTACATGTTGTAGCCGTTTCCCACGGGCGGCCCTATTGCCCATCCGACAATGTTGGCGCGGTTGCGGTTGCGATAGTACATCGACCGCTGTCGGTCCAGAAACACGTCGACCAACGCCGGATCGTTCGCTTCCACGGGAATGGCGGCACAGTCGACGATCATTTTGCCTTCGCGTTCCCAGCGGTCGTACTCGGCCTTGGTGGCCGGAGCATTCAGGAACACCACGCCGCCGCCGACAAGAGCGTCGTGGCTATACATTTGCGCGGCCTCGAACCCCACGCGAAAGGGGATGTACTCGGTGTGCAGCCCGCCGTGACGCACGGAAACGGTCACGCGATAGAGGGCCGGACTCTTCGCCGTATACCGATAGCGCTGGGTGCCGGTCACTTTGTGATAGAACCTCACGGTGTCGGTACGCTGTCCGTCGATGGTGACGTCGCGGAAAACAAAGTCTTTCAGCTGCCCCGCGGGGTCGTAGATGTCGTACCCGAGGGTGATTTTCTCGGGCATGTTGTAGCCGTTGCGCACCACGACAGCGAGGTCCAGAACAGCGTCTCGCACCTCGTCGTCGTGGTGTCCGCTGGCTATGAAGTCCACCACCCGGATCCTCGGCTGCGAGAACAGGTAGAAGCCCTCGGGTGCTCCATCGGCAGGCATGGCAGCCGAAGAAGATATAGAATTAGAAATAGGATCCCCCACCGACCGCACCTCGAAGACGTTCATCCCCTCGCGTAGCAGCGGGGTGATCGTAGCCTCCAAAACGGCCGGCCGGTCGTTAACGAACAGCTCGAAATCTCCACTGAACAGCGGATCGCGCACAAACACTTCGCGGTCCAACCACAATAAAGGGATATCGACCGCCGCCACCCCGTCCCGAAACTCCAACGGACGATAATATTTCGACCCCGCCATCCTGTCGCCATCCGCCTCGGCCCTGATGTCGTAGCTGACAAATTCCGCCCTGTACTGGGCGTACACCGAAGAGCAGAAGAGAGAGAAAACAAACAAAAAAAACGCTCGCCTCATAAAATGTGCCATATTTCGAGCAAAGATAGAAACTTTTCACTAAATTTGCACAACCGCAACGGCAGTGCGACTGTGGCAGGAGTGTTTGCCAAGCTGCCGCGTATGTGGAGTGAACATAGAGACAACGAAAAATAATGATTACAAATACACGGACATTGATTTCCGTCGCGCTGCGTGGCGAGGCGACGGGCAGCGAGATAACGGTCAAGGGATGGGTGCGGACCAAGCGGGGTAACAAGAATGTTGCGTTTGTGGCGCTGAACGACGGGTCGACTATCAATAATATTCAAATAGTTGTCGACGTTGAAAAATTCCCTGAGGAGTTGCTGGCGCGGGTCACGACGGGGGCTTGTTTGCGTGTGGCGGGAAAATTAGTTGCCAGTCAGGGTAGCGGGCAGGGGGTGGAGGTTCAGGCGCGTGAGATTGAGATTTATGGCGAGGCCGGGGGCGACTATCCGTTGCAGAAGAAGGGCCACTCGTTGGAGTTCCTCAGGGAGATCGCATATTTGCGGCCGCGGACGAACACTTTCGGGGCTGTGTTGCGGGTGCGTCATGCGATGGCGTACGCTGTGCATAAATATTTTAATGATAACGGGTTTTACTATCTGCATACGCCGTTGATCACGGCGAGTGACGCCGAGGGGGCGGGTGCGATGTTCCAGGTGACGACGTTGGATGTTAACGATCCGCCGCGTATCGATGGCCGTGTGGATTATAGTCACGATTTTTTTGGGAAGCACACGAGCCTCACGGTGAGCGGTCAGTTGGAGGGAGAGTTGGGGGCGTTGGCGCTGGGTCAGATTTACACTTTCGGGCCGACTTTTCGGGCGGAGAACAGCAACACGCCGAGGCACTTGGCGGAGTTTTGGATGATCGAGCCCGAGGTGGCGTTCTACGGCCTGCGGGAGGACATGGATCTGGCGGAGGACTTTTTGAAGTATTTGATTCGGTATGCTTTAGACAATTGTGCCGACGATTTGGCGTTTCTGGAGAAGATGTATGATCCCGACCTCTCCGCTCGCCTGAAAGGCGTAGTGGAGGAGGCGTTTGTGAGGCTCGATTATACCGACGGTGTGGCTATTTTGGAGGACGCCGTAAAGAACGGGCATAAGTTCGAGTTTCCGGTGAAGTGGGGTTTGGACCTCCAGAGCGAGCACGAGCGGTACCTTGTGGAGACGCACTTCAAGAAGCCGGTGATCCTCGTGAACTATCCGGCGGCTATCAAGGCTTTTTACATGAAGCAGAACGATCCCGACGCGCAGGGTCGCCAGACGGTTCAGGCGATGGATGTGTTGTTCCCGAGGATTGGTGAAATTATTGGTGGGAGCGTTAGGGAGGAGAGTTTCGAGAAGTTGCGGGAGAAGATCATCGCGCTGCAGATGGATGAGCGCGAGTTGTGGTGGTATATGGATACACGCCGCTGGGGGAGTGCTCCTCACGCGGGCTTTGGGTTGGGATTCGAGAGGTTGATACTTTTTGTGACCGGGATGGCTAATATCAGGGATGTTATTCCGTTCCCGCGGACGCCGAAGAATGCGGAGTTTTAACCATCCGGCGACCACTATTTTTATCTTTTCATCTTTTCATCTCTTCATATTTTCATGTTTTCATGAATTCATGATTGACTTATCGCAAAAGCAACAATTAAGGTTGCAGCAGACGTTGTCTCCTCAGCAGATCCAGATGATCAAGCTGCTGGAGCTGCCGACCATGCAGTTGGAGCAGCGCATTAAGGCGGAGATCGAGGAGAACCCTGTGTTGGAGGAGGACGAGGAGAAGGAGCGCGAAGAGCGCCAGGACGATGGCGAGGCGCCGAAGGAGATCTCGGTGGATGAGTATTTGAGGGAGGACGACACGCCCGGGTACAAGATGCGGGCGAATAACTATTCGAAGGACGACAAGCAGTTGACGCCGACCATTTCGGGCGGTCGGTCGTTGCATGAGTATCTGATTGAGCAGCTGGGGTATAAGAATCTGGACGAGCGGGAGATGACCCTTGCTCGTTTTTTGGTTGGGTCTATAGATGAGGACGGGTATTTGCGTAGGGACCTGGAGGCTGTGGCGGACGACATATCGTTCATGATGGGTCTTGAGACGGACGAGAACGAGCTGGAGCAGATACTTTACGTGATTCATGAGTTGGAACCGGCTGGGATCGGGGCGAGGGATTTGCAGGAGTGTTTGGTGTTGCAGTTGGAGAGTTTGTCGGGGGATAGTCCTGAAAGACGGATGGCGATGAAGATCCTGACCCATTATTTCGACGAGTTTACGAAGAAACACTTCGAGAGGTTGATGGGACGGCTGGGGGTGGATGAGGAGAAGTTTCGGGATGTGTTGGAGGAGATCATGCACTTGTCGCCGCGACCCGCGAATTTGTATTCCGAGGGTGGGAGCGATGCCATTCCTTATGTGACGCCCGATTTTTTGCTGGATGTCCAGGGCGGCGAGTTTTTTTTGAAGCTTAATTCGTGGAACATTCCGGAGGTTAAGATCTCGAAGCGTTATGTGGAGATGTTGCGGGGGATGCAGGGCCGCAAGAATTTGAGCGAGACGGAGAAGGAGACGGCGCAATTCGTCAAGGGTAAGATCGATTCGGCCAAGTGGTTCATCCAGGCGATTCGCCAGCGTCAGGACACGTTGATGCGGACGATGACCGAGATATTGGAGTACCAGCGGCCATACTTTTTGTCGGGCGAGGTGAGCGATTTGCGGCCGATGATCCTCAAGGACATTGCGGAGCGAACGGAGCTGGACGTGTCGACGATTTCGCGGGTGGTGAACAGCAAGTATATTCAGACTCCGTATGGGATCACGCTGTTGAAGGACCTGTTTTCGGAGGCGATGTCGACGGATGATGGCGGCGAGGTTTCGAGTCACGAGATAAAGCAGATCCTGCGCGATTGCGTCGAGCACGAGGACAAGCGCCGTCCGATCAAGGACGAGGCGTTGATGGAGATTTTGAACGCTAAGGGTTACCGGATCGCGCGGCGTACTGTGGCGAAATATCGGGAGATGTTGGGCATTCCGGTTGCTCGGTTGAGGAAGGAATTGTAGGGGGGTATTGAGTTGTTTATACTATTTTGTTGAGATGAAATATGTGATCAGGGCGGCGAAGTACGCTGTGAAGTTGGCTTTTGTGTTGGCGTTGTTTGGGTTGTTGTTGAGGTGGGATTGGTCGGCCGAGCCGATGAGGGTTAGGTTATTTTTGGGTGCGGTATTGTTGTTGTGTGCATTTTATCCGTTGATGGAGTTTGTTCGGCGGGATGTTTTTGTCGGCATGGACAGTGGCAGGGGGGCGATCGTTAAGGCGCTGGAGGCGGGTGGATTTAGGGTGAAGTGCGAGGACGCAACCTCTATCCGGTTCGTGGGGCAGAGTCTTGTGCGGCGCATTTGTTGGCTGGGCGAGGAGGCGGTCACGGTGACGCGGAACGATCTCGGCGGTGTGACGGTGGAGGGTCCTCGGCGGTTTGTTGCGGAGGCTCAGCAGCGGATACCACTGTATTTGAATAATGCGGAGTGAGTTGCGGCAGCGGCCTTGACTGTGGCATCGTTGTGGGTTCTTTATGTTTTTGAATGTGGATGATGAATAAAAAACTGAAATATTTGATTTTGGTTGTGTCGGCTCTTGTGATCACTGGGGTCGGCACAGCGGCTTACAGGGCCGATTTCAAGTTGGGTCGCAATGTCGAGATGGTGGTCAACATCATGAAGGCGGTGTTCCTTTATTATGTCGATCCGGTGGATGCCGACACGTTGGGCAAGGGCGCGGCGGACGGGATGTTGGCCGAGTTGGATCCATACACGGAGTTCATACCGGCGGATGATAACGATGCGTTCGAGTTGATGACCACGGGCAGGTATGGTGGGATCGGGTCTGTCATTCGGCAGCGGGGGGACGAGGTATTGATCGCGGAGCCGTATCGCGGCACGCCGTCGGACCGTGCGGGGTTGGAGATAGGGGACGTGTTTGTGGAGATAGAGGGAAAGAGTGCGAAAGGTATGACCACCAAAGATGTGAGCGACGCGTTGAAGGGCGAGCCGGGGACCGAGGTGACGATCAGGGTGCGGAAGCTGCGGACGGGCGAGGTTGAAACTTTGGCTATCCGTCGCGAGGTGATCGCGCTGCCGTCGGTGCCTTTTCATGGGGTGGTGAGGGACAGTGTGGGGTATATCCGGCACAGTGATTTTACGGAGGGGTCGGCTGCTGAGGTGCGGGCGGCGTTTCTGGATTTAAAAGCGAGGGGTATTAATGGGCTTATACTTGATTATAGAGGTAACGGCGGAGGGATTATGCAGGAGGCGATCGAGATTTTGGGGATGTTCGTTCCGCGGGGTACTGAGGTTGTGAGTATGCGCGGCCGCGGAGCCGGTACGAGCCGCACGTATCGCACAACGGCGGTGCCGATCGACCTGCGTATTCCCATTGCGGTGCTTGTGGACGGCAGTTCGGCGTCGGCGTCGGAGATCGTTGCGGGGGCGTTGCAGGACCTGGATCGCGGGGTGCTGTTGGGTCAGCGGACTTTCGGCAAGGGGTTGGGGCAGAGTCCGATGCCGCTGGGTGACGGGGCGACGTTGAAGATCACCACGGCGAAGTATTACATCCCGAGCGGCCGGTGTATTCAGGCGATCGACTATTCCACGGCGGACAGTCTGGGCGGCGGACGGCCGCATGCCATTGCCGACTCGCTCGTCAAGGAGTTCCGCACAGCTGGCGGGCGGAGGGTTTATGATGGCGGGGGGGTTATGCCTGATATCCGGTTGGAGCCCGAGTACAGTAGCCGTTTTGCGTATTTGGTTTATGCTAAGGGATTTGTGGACGACTTTGCGGACCGTTGGAGTGTGGAGAATATTTCGAGAGACGTTACACCGAGTACATTCCGGCTCACGGACGGGGACTGGGATGAGTTCGTCGCTTTCCTGGCCGACAAGGATCTGGACTATGAGTCGGCCACGGAGCGTGGTTTGGCTTCGTTGCGCAAGAGTGCCGAGGCGGAGCGGTTGCTGACTCCTGAAATTACCGACCATTTGGCGGCGATCGAGTCGGCGTTGGCGGACGACAATGTAGAGAATTTGCGGTTGTATCGGCCGGAGATGGAGCGAGTGATTGAGAACGCGATCGTGTTGCGTCGCCACTATTCGGCTGGTGTTGCGCGTCACAATTTGGGTGTGGACGGCGAGATCGTTCGGGCGGTGGAGTTGTTGGAGGATGGTGCGACGTACCGTGAGATCCTCACATCGCGCGACACCGATCGGCGGTAGACCACACGGTCATTCCGAGCGAGCGCTTCAGCACGACGGTGGTCTGTCCTATACATTTTCAGTTCGCCGACGGCGGGGGACCTCAGTCCACCGCTTGGGGCGGCGGCGGACTGACGAGTTTTCTGCGAAAACTCGAAGTTTTGCGTCACGCAGCCGGGATTGTGTTGCTGGATTAGTGTCGCGTTATCTAATTATCTCATCATCAAATTATCTTATCATCCGATTGTCAAATCTCTTACATATCGTCTCTCGCAGGTGGATCATTGCCGGTTTGTGGATCGCGGTGATGGCATTGTCGTTGGGTTGGATGGCGGTTATTACGTCGCAGTTGCGGGCTCGTGAGGAGAATTACGTTCGGTTGTGGGCTCATTCGATGGCGCGGTTGGCGGATGGGGAGAACGATCCGTTGGCGGCGTTGATCCTGGACGAGGGGAATACTATTCCTTTCTTGATATTGACGCCTGGGGGCGAGGTGGAGCGGTCCCATTTGATCAAGCGGTCTGTTTTGGAAGACCGCCGCAAATTGGATCGTAAGATTTCGCAGTTGGCGGCGGCGAACGAGTTTATCACGATCACTTCTTGGGACGGGAGCCAGCATTTGGTGTTTTACGGTCGTTCTCGGACGTTGATGTTTTTGGCGCTGTTTCCGTTGGTGCAGTTGGTTGCGTTCGGATTGTTGTTGTGGTTGGGGGTGTTCACTTTTCGGACGAGCAAGACGGGTGAGCAGAACCGGGTTTGGGCTGGTTTGGCGAAGGAGACGGCGCACCAGTTGGGCACTCCCACGAGTTCGTTGCTTGGTTGGGTTGAGTTTTTGAAGAGCCAGCCGGTTGATCCCGAGGCGGTGGCTGAGATGGAGAAGGACCTCACTCATTTGGGTAAGGTTGCGGACAGGTTTTCGAAGATCGGGTCGCAGACGCCTCTTGAGCCGACGTCGTTGAACGAGTTGGTGGGCGACGCGGTGTTGTATTTTCGGAAACGGATCCCGCGTAATGTGTCATTGGACTATAATGGGCTGGCACTGGCGCCGGTTCGCGCGCGGATCAATCCGGCGCTGTTCGAATGGGTGGTCGAGAATTTGTTGAAGAACGCTTTGGACGCTTTGCAGGGCCAGGGCCGGATCGAGGTCAGGATATGGCACGACGCGAAGTGGGCCTATATCGACGTGCGCGACACGGGTAAAGGGATTCCGCGGGCGAATTGGAAAAAGATTTTCGAGCCGGGGTTCACGACCAAGACGCGCGGTTGGGGATTGGGTCTGTCGTTGAGTCGCCGTGTGGTTGAGGATTACCACAAGGGGCGCATTTTTGTGGCGGAGTCCGAGGCCGGTGTGGGTACGACGATGAGGGTGACATTGAGGTTGTTTTCGTGAGGTTGCTGTGGGGTTGCTGTGGGTATTGAGAATTGGTTTGGTTTTTTCTCACTGTTGGAGGAGTGATGAATAACGTTGTGTTTCAAATATTTACGCTCGTTTTCCTGGGCTTTTACTGCATCACGCTGCATCTTTTTCGCATGCCCGGCGGCGAGAACCGCCAGCCTCGTGTCCGGTTCGTATCGTTGGCGTTGGTTTTGTGCGCCATGACCTTCGGCCTTGCCGCAGGTAAGGTTTTGTCAGGTAGTTTTGTGAGCGCCAACCCGTTGTGGAGTGACATAGGGCCGGGTATCGGCGGTGGCGACTTACAGGGTGTAGGGTTGTCGTCGGGCACGCGGCGGCTCGCCGGCATGCCGTGGTTGACGGAGGTCCGCGGGCTGGTCGGCGAGGAGTGGTTTCCCGTAATTATCGTTTTCGGAGTGGCTTTGGCGGCCGCTGCGGTGGTTGTTTTGCAGACCGGCATTCTCCGGGCGGCGGGCGCGCTCACCTTCTCGGGACCGGTGACGGGTGAGATCATCGAGGCGAAAAAAGACTCGCTGGCCATCCTTGCGCTCGTTCTTGCGCCGCCCGTGGTGCTCTTCACGGGAGTCAATCCGATCCGCGACCACGTGATGGTCGTGTTGGCGCTCGGGGCGATGGTGGCGATGGCGGGCGTGTTCGTCGTACGCACCTCGAGGCTGTTTCTAAAACAAAAAATTGCCTTTTTGATTTGGTTTTCCTATCTTTGCACCATCGAAATCCTCCCCTTGGCGGCCATTTTTTTGGTCTTGTGATTGTATTTTGTTTTGAACCGGTTGGGGGAATTGGGTTTGTTTTAGATTGTATTCGCTGATGTCGAAGATCAAACACGTGCTGGTGTCGCAGCCGGCACCCGCCATAGTTGAGAAGTCGCCGTTTTTCGAGGTTGCGGCCAAGCATGGGTTGAAGGTCGATTATGTGCCTATGATACGTGTGGAAGGTGTGGACGCGAAGGAGTTTCGGGGGCAACGGGTCGATATTCTGGCACATACGGTGGTGATTTTTACGTCGAGAGGGACCATCGATCACTTCTTTCGGGTGTGCGAGCAGTCGCGGGTCACGGTACCCGAGACGATGAGGTATCTGTGTTATACTGAGGCGATTGCGCTCTATTTGCAGAAGTATATTGTTTATCGCAAGAGGAAGATATCGTTTGCCGACGGTACTTTCCGCGGGTTTATGGAGCTGATCATTAAGAACAGGGATGAGAAACTGCTGCTCGCTTTGACGGAGCCGCATAAGCCTGAGATAGTGCAGACGCTGGAGAAACTGAAGGTGAAGTTCGACAAGGCCATCTTTGCGCGGACTGTGTCGAGTGATCTGTCGGGGGTGGATTTGGGGAAGTACCAGATGGTTGTGCTGTACAGTCCGGCCGATGTGACGTCGCTCGTGGAGTGGGCGGGTAGTGGCGGTGTTGGTATTGACAAGTTGCCTTTGATTGCTACTTTTGGGGACGGGGCAACGCGCAAAGCCATGGAAAGTGGGCTGACCGTCAGTGTTATGGCGCCTACGCCTGGTGCACCGTCGATGGCGCGGGCGATCGACCTTTTCATCGGAGATCTGGCGGCGGGGCGTACTGCGGCACCGGTTGTGCTGACCGAAGATAAGAGTATCGAGGAGTTTGTCAAGGCCCAGCAGATCAAGGAGATGCGGCGCAGCAAGGCCAAGAAGAAGCCTGTCGCATAGGGTTTTGTGCGCTGGGTTGTGCTATGGCTTTTGTTGTGTGTTGGCTGGGCGCTGCGCAGCCAATTATCTGATCCTCAAATCATCTCATCTCATTATCAAATTATCTAATTATCTCATTGGAAAAGTTGCCTAAATCTCAACGTCTTCGCGGGGAGAAGCGTATCGGGGTGTTGTTTGCGGAGGGAAGGCGCGGTTCGGTGGAGCCGGTGAGGTTCGTTTGGGCGGTTTCTTCTGCCTCAACTTTTTCCGATTCTTTAGTTCCCGACTCTCAAGGTCAAGCGGGCGACCGTGATCTGTCACCCCGAACGAGGTCGAAAACCGACGAGGCATCTACCTTGCATACTCAGCGCCCCCTACCCCCCCAGGGGGGCGCTGGCGACTTGCAGGGCAAGTCGGGAAATGTGAGCGTGTTGTTTTCGGTGCCCAAGAAGATGTATAAGCGGGCGTGGAAGCGTAATTTGCTGAAGCGGCGGATGAGGGAGAGCTACCGTCGGCTCAAGGGTGCGTTGCTCGAAAAGGCCGTCGAACGGGGTGTGCAGTTAGATCTGGCGCTGGTTTGCGTCGGCCCGACTGTTGGCAAGGCTGTAGACAAGGCTGTTGGCAAGGCTGTAGACAAAGCTGTTGGTTCGGCGGCTGTCGATAAAAAAAACGCGGCACGACCTTCCAAAAGTGAACCTTCGAGATCACAGATTCCTGACTTCAAAACGATTGACAATGCGATCGAGCGGATTTTGGAGAAGATTATGGAGCGGCTTTAAGTGGCTGGCTGTCAGCCCGTTAGTGGCGCTGGTGAAGGTGTACCAACTGTGCATATCGCCGTTCTTTCCACACGTGTGCCGCTTCACGCCGACGTGTTCGCAGTATGCTGTGGAGGCGCTGCGCAAGCATGGCATTTTCAAAGGTAGCTGGCTGACTATCAAGCGAATAGCCCGCTGCAACCCTTGGGGCGGCTCGGGCTGCGATCCTGTACCATAACCTTACCTTAATTTTGCACCAACGGAAATTTTACCTAACTTTGACACTCCAAAGTCAGGTCTCGTAGCTCAGTTGGATAGAGCAACAGCCTTCTAAGCTGTCGGTCTCAGGTTCGAATCCTGACGAGATCGCGAAGTGACACGGAAGGAGCGAACTTGAGCGTTCGAACCGACGCCAAGCCGGGAGCAGAACCGAGCTTGTTCGGATTATGCTGAGGCGCGAAGAAGGAGAACGAAGTTAATCGCTTCGAGATCACTTCGTTTGCAATAAAAAAAAGGACAGGCACTTGTGCCTGTCTCTTTCCTTTCCGGGCCCGAACCGTCGGCCCTTATGCGTATCTACGCGCTATCGGTTTACTCACGTTCGATAGCCTCGATCTTCGGTTTTCCATTTATCGGCGCATGTATCTTCACGATCGCCTTGAAAGGATGGGGTTCCTTTACGCTGGGTTTTCCGGTGCACTGGAAGCGGTAGTTGGTTCCGTTCACGACCTGTTTCGACACTTTTTCGGGCGTGTACTCGGCACCGACGAAACCCTCCATTGCCTGGTCGAATACTTTCTTGTCTGCAGCAGTCACTGCTTCGAACGGTGTCCAACCGCCTGCATGATTGTTCATGTTTTCTCCTGTCTTCATAAGTAAAAATGTTTTAAGTTAATAATAAGAGGTAGTTGTGTCCGTTTTTTACTCTCAATAATTATGCCTAAAACACTTCATACTGGCCGGAGTGACGAATATTTTTATTATATATTGTGTCGATAAGTTAAATATTTGATTACTCGATGCTGTATTACTAAAATATTGCCCCATTTTTGTTTGACACGGCATCGTCCCATCAGGAAACCATCTGAGATACCTTCGCCCCCCCCCCCAAGACCCCACAAAAGAACACCCTAACCCGCACAACACGCGCAGTTAGGGTGTTCTCTTAATCAAATCCTGTCGCCGACAAAACAACAGCCTCAATCCGGCAAAACAACAACCGGACACAACACCGATTATCTCGGCACGCACCTGATCGGCAGAGCCACGTTCTTCGACACAGTCTGGATCATAACCCGACCGTTGTCGTTGAAGTTGGGATACAAAACGTAGCTCGTCTTGTCGTTCGGGTTGATCCAATATTGCGACATATTAGTCACCGTGCCATACGTCACGTACTTATTGTACGTACCGCTACCGTCCCTGTATCCCGACACGGGCAGATATATCCGCATACCCCTCGGGTCGCTCGTGCTGCCCGCGAACTGGTAGTGGCCACCGTTGACGGTACCTCCGCCCGGAAGCTGCCATGCCTGCATGGCACCGAAGTTCGAGCCTGCCGCCACCACGATCGAGCCCTTGGGAGTCACCACGGTTGTCGACGTACCGCTCGGCGTTTTCCACGGACCGTCACCGTCGCTGCGTCCATCCGCAAAGCTACACGGGTCGCCTATACCTGTGGTTTGGTTGTTAGCCGCGGGATAGTTGTCGTTCCGATCGTCGACACTGGGGATCTGATCCCAGGTGGATCCGGCCTCGGCGATATCTTCGACATTGTAATAAGGCGCACCCCAAATTATATCGTCCGTCGGGCTGTACGGAGTGGCTGCATTCGCCGCCCCCTGATAGGTGCTCAACCCGACCAGCGACCCGCGCTTGAACAGCGCGATATAAACAGTCTCGGTAAACACAGGGCCGTACTCAGAGTAGGTCTCCATGTCGGTCCCGGCGAACTCCTTCGAGCCGCGCAAAGTCAACAGACCCGTCTCGGCGCCCACACCCAGCACTCCCGGAGGAGCCAACATACCGATACGGCGGTCGTATGCCAGACTCGGGTGTCGGTTCGAGCTCGGAACAGTCCAATAACCCACGTGCACTTCGTCCTCGACCGCAAACCCTTCGGCCGACAGAGTGATCTCGATCCGGCGGTCGCCGTTGATCTGAGCCGGAAGGGTCACTCCCGAGATCATCGACATCACAACGCCACGGGTCTCGCTCACCGGCGCACCGCTATACGCCGTGCTGCTCAACAGGTTCACCCTGTCGCCATTGCCGTTCAACTCATGAATATTCACCATCCACGAGTTCTGGTTCGTCAGCGCCGTGAAGGTGTAGCTCTTCGGAGCCAGGTCCTCCAGCTTCAGCAGATCATAACCCGGCATGTCGTTCATCTGCGAGTGCAGCTGGCGGCTCCACTGCGTGATGGTGATGTCGCCCGGCACGGCACCCAGATGCACATCGTCGTAATCCTCGTTCACAATATCCACCAGCGACGTACGCGAAGGCAACGCAGGGTTGACATCGGTCCACGGCTCCACCGCAACCTCAAGTATCGCACTCTTGACTATCTTGTCATCGAAGTCGGGATCGTTCTCGTCCACCGGCACGAAGACGCGGTCGTCGGCCACACCCGTGTAGACACCGAACGGTCCGGTCTCGTTAATCCTCAACTTGATCCAATCCACACCGCTCGTCGCGCTCCACCTCACGTTGTCCGCCACCGCAACACTTATCGGCGGACTGTCCGTCGACCCTTCAACCCCACCCTTCCAGTTAATCGCACCGTCGTCGGCAACCTCGCCGCGGCTCCACCTCTGTTCACCGATACGCAAGGTGATGTCCGAAGTCTGCGTACCCGGCTGCAGGGTCGAGAAGAACGCCATCGAGAAGTCCCTCGGAGCGCTGTAAGTGTGATCGTCGGTACGGAACGAATAGCGGTGGATCTTCTCACCCGGGTTGGTATGATCCATGACGATCTGTTCGGTCAAACGAGCGATATTGGCATCGGTCATGTGACGCACGTCGGGTGCGACTCCGATGTTGGAGAACATGTCGACCTCCACGGCTGCCGTGTGCCACGGGAAAACATACCTGTCGCCCATCATCCTGTCGACCTCCTGACCCGGAGTCCACACGTTAACCGAGCCGGCGTACGTCGCCCTGAACCAGAAGCCTTCGAATCGTTCGTTGGCAGGCGGAACAATGATGTCCACACTCTCGACAGGCAGATCGCCATACAACCCCGCCTTGTCGCGCACCGAGAACGTGGCGTCGTACGACCCTTCGCCGCGGTCGAAGATCACCTGCACGTCGAAACGGCGGTTGCTCTCGTTACGCGGGTCGTAAGAGACCAGCTCGCCCGGAGGCAAAAGGTCGATCTTGTTCGCCGACCCGTCCCTGGTACGTGTAACCGCCAAATGCTCCGGTATTATATTGGTGTACACATACACGGGCTCCACGGCACTCACCACGGCGGCGTTCGACGGACGCGGAACCGACACGGCGTCGCGGTCGATACGTATATAAGGAGCCTGCTGCGTAATGGTGTAGTTAATAACCCTGCCCCCCGCATTTGTACTGAAAATGGTAATCGTCGCAGTCCTGTCCGTAACCCCGTCCTTAGTCTCACCGTACTCGAAAGGATCGATAACAAGGTCGTGCTGATAGTAATAGTACCCGCGACCGTCCACATCCGAACTCAAACCGCTCGTATCACCCAAATGGATCCACGCCGCCGGACGGGTCACCCCGTTCACCACCTCGGTCGCCTCGATAGTAGTCCGGTAAAACGACACCACCTCGATCCCCAACGCCTTCCCCGCGCTCAGCCCCTCCGGACCCAGGAACGTGCCCTGGCGATCCGCCAGCGACGAATACTCGTTAGTCCACCGTTGATCCACATGATAGTTGATCCGCAACGTACCGCCCGCATGGATCACCCAATCCACCAACCTCGCCGCCGGATCGTGCGTAGCGCTGACATTGTCCCGCGGATTCTCGATCCGCAAAATATACTCGTCGTCAGCCGCCTCGCCCGGACTAACCCTTATCAACTCGTACTCGTACCCCTTCCCGTCGATAAACACAGGACTATCAACCGAAAACTCAGGCGTGTCGCTGTCGTTATTCCGGTAATAAAACTCAAACTCGGGAATGTTCGTGCGGATCCTCATCTCCTCAACCCCGCCCCTCAACGGACCGAACACGACGTCCTGACGGTCGATGGCAAAATACAACGGACCGTCGAACCACACGTTGCTGATCGAACCCTGGTCCCAATCCACAACACTCACGCTCATATTCATCGCGTGAGAATTGTAAGCAGTCTCCACCGTGGGCTGGCCTGTCGAAATAACACCCTGGATACTAAAAGAATACAGGCGGTTGCGCAACACGTTGTCGAACGTCTTGTCGTTGCCGAAGTCCACCCGATAATAACTCAACGGCTCCTCGGCATAATTCCCGTTCCCGTTCTGGTCGTACCGTCCCTCCACAACCAGCGCCATCCTGTTGCGGTGGTCGCTATCCCCGCCACCCATGACGATATCCGCCTCGGGCACATAGATATCCTGAGTCGTGTAGAGCCCGTCCACCTCGTACCGGAAGTTGGCCTGCGACGCGGGTACACTCAACCCCGTGGCCCCAACCGGAACCGACGGCGCAGTAGCCTTGGGCGAAGCGGGAAACGAAAAGTCGACGTTGCGCAACACCGGCGCAACATTATAGCGGTTGTTCGGCCTGACAACATACACAGCCGTCATCTCAAAAGGAATAGCCTTCGACGACGCCTCGCCCGTAGGTCCCGTCAGCCCGTTCCACGAAAAAGTTCCGTCGTCGGCCCTCGTGTGCTGACCCACCCCGATGTCGACCCTGGCCACCGAGCGCATCAGCGGCACTGTCCTGTCGACCACCATGCCAGGCATAACCGTCACCAGATCGCTCTCGCCCCACATAGGTATCCGCGCGCCGCTATTCATAAACAACGGTGCCGAAATACCCTCGCCGATCATAGGCATGATCTCGTTGTAACGACTCGCCCCGCCCGGAATGTTCTCGGGAATAAACCCGATCGTCCCCTCCAAAATGTCCTCGGCATTGGCCACAAGCACCAACTTCACCTGCGACCCCTGAGGTACCGGCGGCAAACCAACAGAGTACGAACTATTGACAAGCATCGCCGCCCTCTCGATAGCCAACAAACGGTCGGCGGTGTCAAACATCAACACCCACATATTGTCGATAGCCTTCTCGTCGTCGGCCGTCAACCCGCGAGTGCTCCCCGTGGGACGGAAATCCCCCGGCATCCTGAGGTGGATCACAACCTTCGCATCTCCCACCTCTCCCCCACCCTTCGGAGCAAGATCGACCTTGGTCCCGGCCACACAACCCGCAACAACCAGCCCGACAACAACAACGAGCAAAACAACCCACAACCACGAAAATATGCTCCCCAAAAACGTAACAATCTTCATAATCGCTCTTTTTAGTGAGCAGACGGGGGTTCAATCCCGCCTGCCCTTTACATTGGACGTTAAAACATTTAGTACTAAATGGTGGTCACACATAGCACTAACAACCTGCCCGCAAAAAGATTACCGAGCCAGCGTAGCGCCGTACGAACCGAAATCCCAGTCGACAACGTTAACCTTCACCGTCAGATCGACATCCGCAGGATTGGGAGTCGCATGGAGATTCCCGGGAGTGAAAGTCAACATGGTGGTGAGGTCGAGCCCGTCGGCATCGCCACCGATACGATAACCCTTACCCGGAGCAAAAGCGGTCACGCCGGTGTAGCCCGTCACAGTAAGATAGTACTCAGCCGCCGGATCGACGCTGTCCAATGCTTCACCGGAACCATTCTGGGCTTCCACACCGGTCAGCTTGACAATAATGCGGGGAACATCGCCTGGAGCCAGATTGTAACCCCAAACCACATCGTTGCCCGGAACAGCGATAAGATCTCCCGTAGTATCGTCGGCCTCAAAAGCAGCAGCATCGTCCTTCAAATAAGTAGGCACCGAAGCCAACGCGGGAACACTCCTGTTGACAGTCGAAGCTGTCTGACCCGTAACCAACTTACCATCGTAAGCGAACTGTGCAAAATAGTTGTCGATATAAACACCGGCAACCGTAAAGGCGGTAATCCTGTTACCCTCGCCATCAGCACCACCCCTCACTGCGAACAGTTCGAGACGAGAAACCACCGGTGCGATGCTCACGTCAACAGTCGCCGTGTCGCCAGACACGGTGATAACCTTTTCGCTGCCCCCGACGTTGGCCAAAACCACAGTCTTGTACGTTGCCTGGCTCGGGTTCTGGGTCTCGATGTCCGATACAGCTTTCTTCACCTCGTCCAAAGTGTTGTAACCCGTAATGCGGGCAACATCGAACGCGGGAATGTTAGCCACCACATACACGCGAGCGTTCGCGGGAACAGACTCGACCACCTGTCCCGCACCGTTGGTCGGAGTGTTCACGATAGCCTCGGCCTTAACCAACTGAGTGGGCGTACCCACAACGTTGCCCAAAGCGTTGAAAACAAAGATGTACGAACGAGACTCAACCAGATTGGCAACCAACTGATCGGTTTCGCCCGCAGCCTCGATCGCACGCGTGTTCTGGCTGCCGTCGCTGATCATGATGGTCAGATCGACCATCTTCTCCTCGCCCACCGAAGGCTCATAGGTGTCCTTAATACACCCCGTCAGCGACATGGCTACTATAGCCGCCGCTGCCAAAAAAAGTTTCCTCATCATGTAATTTTTAGTAATGATTAAAATGAATAATTAATTGTCTGCTTGATTATTATAGTCGGCCTCTCACAGTTTCGACACCATACAAACGCAGCGATTGGACTTAGAATTGTGTTGGCCTGTTATTATGCGCGCGCGCGAATATATAACATGCTGCAAAAGTATGTGGTTTTTTTGAGAAAATACGCATTCGGAAACTTTCTTTGCCTTTCGAGCCCGTTTTTTTGCCGGTTTGCTATTTTTTTCTTACCTTTGCCCCCACATCGCGGGGTGGAGCAGTTGGCAGCTCGTTGGGCTCATAACCCAAAGGTCGGAGGTTCGAGTCCTCCTCCCGCTACACAAATAACCGAGGACAAGGCCCGTCAGGGTTTTGTCCTCGGTTATTTGTGGTGTGGTTGAGGGAGAATTTGGAGAACCGACGACAAGCCGAGCGCAGAGACCGCTTGCGGGCTATGTCGAGGCGCGAAGGAGGAAAACGAGCTTGCGTAGCAAGCGAAGTTAATTCTCCTCCCGCTAACCCTCTCGCTACCATGTCCTGCAATCTCGACTTTTTTTCTTATCTTTACCCCTCGAAATGGACAAGGTCGGGGTCATAATCGTGGCCGGAGGGGCGGGCTCGCGGATGGGTTCCGTTACCGGCAATAGCGACGGTGCACTGCCGAAGCAGTTCATGATGCTTGGCGGGCGGACGGTGCTGGAGTGGAGTGTGGACGCTTTTCGGCGGGCCGTACCGGGGGCCGAGATCGTTGTGGCGTTGCCGGAAGGGTTCCTGGATTTTGCGCCGGAGGGCTGTCGGATGTGTGTGGGCGGGGCGACGCGGTTTCATTCGGTGAGGAATGCGCTGGCGGTGCTGGGCGGTGATCGCGAATGGATCGCGGTGCACGACGGGGCGCGACCGCTGGTGTCGATTGAATTGATAGTCAGTGTTTTGCGAGTGGCGATGGAGCATGGATCCGCGGTGCCGGTCGTTCCGGTGACCGACTCTGTGAGGCGTGTCGATTTTGGCGATGAGGCTACGGTGGGCGTTGTGAATGGTGAAATTCTGACGGGGTCGCGGCCTGTGGACCGGTCGGTTTTGCGTGCGGTTCAGACGCCGCAGGTGTTCCTGGCGAGTGTGTTGCGCGGGGCGTATGAGGCTGCTGGTCGGCTGATTGCGGGTGATGACTGTCCGGCTGCTGAAGTATCTGCGGGCAGGGGGGCGGAGTTCACCGACGACGCAAGTGTGGTCGAGGCGGCTGGTTTCGGCGTCACTTTATGCCAGGGAGAGCGGCGGAATATCAAGATCACGCACCCCGATGATCTTGTTATAGCTAATTTATTTGCCTGCAATTAATTACTCAATATATTTTCGGCCCGCCTCCCGCCCCAAGGGCGGGCCGACGAGTCGCTCCGGCGACTCGAAAGTAGATAAAATTATGACGCAAGAACCCGATTTGTTTACGGCGGCGGAGCCGTTGGATTTCAGGTATCGGCTCGACCGGCGGGCAAGGCTCGCCACGTGGATCACGGCAGGGTTTATCGCCGTGGCTATCACCCTGTTGTGGCTGCTTTCGCCGGGCAGTTATCTGCCCGCGTGGTTCTCGTCGATAGCGTTCGCAGTGTTGGCGCTCGCGGCGCTGTCCGTTCCGCGGCGGATCAGGGTGACAAGCGCCGCCGTGGAGATCCGTTGCGTGATCGAAATAACCCACATTACGTATCGACATCTGAAGGACATCAGGCGCGTGGAACCATCTGACCTGAAGCCATTTATGCCCATTTTCGGCAGCCCGGGTTTCTTTGGATATTTCGGTTATTGGCTGGCGCGCAAAAATTGGGATGTGGTGAAGGTGTACGCCTCGCAACGCCGCGGGTTGGTGATGATCGAGGACCTGTACGAACAGCGATATCTGGTGAGCGTGGACGAGCCCGACAGGCTGATCGAGGCCGTGAGAGGGCACATGTCGGCGGATAAGTAGATGTAAAATGCCACTTTTTTACCATTCCGCTTTCAACTTTCAACTATTTTTTCTATCTTTGGGCACAATGTCTTGTGGACGCTGATGCTCAAACTTTTACTCGCTCCCTTATCGTGGATTTACGGCGCTGTGGTGTCCGTGAGGAATCGGCTGTACGATGGGGGCGGGATTCGGGCGGTTAGGTTTGATATTCCGGTGCTTTGTGTGGGGAATATAACCGTCGGGGGGACGGGGAAGACTCCTATGTGCGAGATGTTGGTGGGGCACTTTCGGCAAAGTCACAACGTGGCGGTGTTGTCGAGAGGGTATAAGAGGCGTTCGAAAGGGTATTTGGAGGTGGAGGCGGGGATGTCGTACAAGCGTACGGGCGACGAACCGAAGCAAATTAAGTTGAAATTTCCCGACGTTGTGGTTGCTGTTTGTCGGGATCGGGTCGAGGGGGTCGAGGCTATCAGGGAGGCGCATCCGGAGGTCGATCTCGTTATCCTCGACGATGGGTTTCAGTATCGGAAGCTCGAGCCGAAGCTCAATATTCTTATGGTTGACTATACCAGGCCGATGGACAAGGACCGGATGCTGCCGCTGGGGCGGTTGAGGGACAGCCGGAAGCAGATCAAGAGGGCTCATTATGTCGTTGTCACCAAGTGTCCGCGGGGGATGACGCCGCTCGACCGGCGGATCATCAGGAATAATTTGGAGCTGCTGCCGTTCCAGAATTTGTCGTTTACCCGGATCGTTTCGGGGGATCCGTACCCGGCGTTCGCGGATGCCGGGGGTGTTGGTGTTAGTGCCAGTGTTAGTGCTGGTGTTAGTGCTGGTGTTAGTGTGGGGGCTGGTGTGGGTGTAAGTACTGGTGTGGGTGTAAGTACTGGTGTGAGTGTTGCTGCCGGGGCGAAGGTTGTGGCCATGGCGGGGCTGGGAAATCCGGGGCCCTTCGTCGAGGGGCTGAGGAAGAAATACGACGTGGTGGGCGAGCTCCTCTTCGGCGACCATCATCCCTATGTCGTGAGGGACCTGCACAAGATGCAGGCTATGTTGGCCGAGGCGGGCGAGGGGGCGGTTATTGTCACCACAGAGAAGGATGCCGTCAAGCTGGGCAGCGGGGCGAAGATTCCTGCCGATCTGCGGGCGAGGATCTTTGTGCAGCCCATCGAGATGGGCTTCATCGAGGAAACCAAGCACGATTTTTTCAAAAAACTGGAATACGATGTTAGAGCGGATCAAAAAAACAGCTTCTTTTATTCGAGATAGGGCCTCTTTTTTTAGCTCCACCACCGAACCCGCCATTGGGATTATCCTCGGGACGGGGCTTGGGGGGCTGGTGGATGTGGTGGAGGTTGTCGATTCTATCGATTATGGGGATATTCCCGGGTTTCCGGTTTCCACGGTGGAGGGGCACAAGGGGAGACTAATTTGGGGCTATTTGGGGGGTAAGAGGGTTGTGGCGATGCAGGGGCGGTTCCATTATTATGAGGGATATGATATTCAGGAGGTGGTGTTGCCCGTGAGGGTGATGAAGTTTCTGGGGGTGGAGACGTTGTTCGTGTCGAACGCCAGCGGGGGTGTGAATACCGGCTTTACGGTGGGGGATATCATGGTGATTTCCGACCATATTAATCTTATTCCTAATCCGTTGGTGGGCAAGAATATCGACGAGCTGGGACCGCGGTTTCCGGATATGCACGATCTGTATGATGCCGATATTCGGGCGCTGGCTATGCGTGTTGGGAAGGATATCGGCATGAAGCTACAAACCGGGGTTTATGTCGGGGGGACGGGTCCGACCTATGAGACTCAGGCGGAGTATCGTTATTTCCGAACCATTGGCGGGGATGCCGTGGGGATGAGTACCACGCCCGAGGTGATCGCGGCGCGGCACTTGGGGATGCGGATTTTCGGAGCGTCGGTGATAACCAACGTCGGGCTGAGTGACGAGGTGGGCGATCACGAGGATGTCCAGCGTCAGGGCGCTGCCGCTGGCAAACGAATGGCCGCCCTGTTCGCGGGAGTTATTGGGAGGTTGTAAACATATTTATGTTAGTC
>QMCD01000947.1_pt2 | contig 21634 bp, 44 predicted proteins | sample 1821841 | NCBI WGS metagenome assembly QMCD01 (sample SAMN01991225, study PRJNA193472) | Termite gut metagenome, whole genome shotgun sequencing project. | isolation source: worker | host: Macrotermes natalensis
TTTAATGGAACAATAGGCACTGTGTACCAAAATGCAAGTAGTGGATATTCAAGTGATTTTAGAGATAATCGCCCCGGAAATCCTCTCGAAACTTACGCAAGAAAAGTAGATTTAACAAACCACGTTATTCATGATGCAGATTTATATCAAAGCATTCTTGCTGCTGCACGAGATGAGGCTCAAAAGATTTATGATCAAACAGAAGTCCCGCTATCAACAACAGGAACGACAATCATAGGTACCGGTGGCTTAATTGATGTTGGTGGAAGTGGGCAATATGTTGCTCCGTCTAATGGTGGTATAACGATTACTTTTAGTGCCGTACTTGCCCTTGGCAATGCCGCAGTATTAGTAAATGGAGTCGAGGTATTTAATAGCTCTGTACTATCAATACTTTCAGTTCCACCGCCGGTAACAATTAGAGTAAATAGCGGAGATATTATAACCTCAACAGGCGCGCTTGGCCTACTATCATCGCTCAATGTTACATTTTATCCAAATAAGCAACTATAAAAATCTATACGTAATAAACTATTAATCAGCGCGTTTAGAAATAGGCGCGCTTTTTTATTGCGAAATATTTGGAATTTAATATTTAATGTTGTATCTTTGCCTTTGAATTAAAACATAAACTATGAAAATTATTAGTAATAAGAAATGGGGAGAGATTCAAGAAGAGATTCTTGCTCTTAAGAAAGAAAAGCAGCAACTACTTGCGCGAGTTACGACTAAGACAAAAGAACTTGCTGAGGCTGATAAGAAATCCGCAGAAGCACAACTGTCGGTAGCGGCCGCAAACAAAACCACTAAGAAGTTCGAGGCCATGTATCGCGAAGAAAAAGCAAAAAAGGAAATGGTAGAAGAAAAGCTGGCAGAAAGTATGCGTATGGAGAATATTATTCGGGAGAAGTTTGAGAAGATAGGCTTCAATGCAACCCCTTCGTCATTTGAACAGTCTGTAGTAGCCGAAACCAAACTCCGTAAGTCTAATGCTATTAAAACCGCTAAGAAAAATGCGACTTCTAAGAAAAAAGCCTAACTCCGATGTATTGCGGTTCGACCTCGGCGGATTCGAGGTGCGAATAACCGATGAGCGTGTCGATATTGAGACGCGAGCAAAACTTTGGAAGCAGGTATTCTACAAGAATGCTTGGGAATATGGATTTTTCTGCTGGCTACTTGCACCGGAGCTTATCCCGCAGCAGGAGGCAATAGAAGGCCGTAATGTCGATGAAGACATAGAAACCGCACGGCTTCTGATTACGGCCATGTATGCGACTTCAGTCGGAGTTTGTCATGATGCGGATTTCGTTAAGGAACTGTATATTCTTTTGGAAAAGAAAACACAGGAAGATGTGGTGCAGGTCTCGGATGAGCAAGATACCAAAATTCTTGCTGAAGAAAAGGCGCTACATGAAGGCACGGTAGAATCCGTACAAGAATTAACTAAAATACGAAAAGATGGAAATAACAAACGCAGAACTCGGAAAGATCGTATCTGAGGCAATAGAATCTGGCAAGCTGACAACGGTAAAGCGACAGGAAGAGATTCGTAGAGTATCGAGAACAAAGATACTTTCTGATCCGAGATACATTCGGCTCTGCAAGTTGGGGTCGCAGATTATTCTAATAGATACTGAGGTATGAGAAGGGTTAAAGATATAGTATGGCTTCTGGAATGGGGATTGATTGTGGTATTGACGGGAATGATTATTACAACTATTTGGGCTGAGACCTTATTATACCAGCGCGACGAAGCTCGATTAGATGCAAATCAATTCTTCGGCGAAGCGCAGGCGCTCCGAGATAGCCTGCAATGGCATAAAGACCAAGAGCGACTCCGATCACAAGAGGAAGAAGATAGTCTCAATGCGCTCATACAGGCCCTAATCATGGTTGAAACCGAGGGTCAAGTCGATCCCGAGAAGGCGATTGGCGATAGCGGCAAGGCAGTAGGTGTTTTACAGATTCAGCCATGTGTAATCGAAGACCTGCGAGTTGCTGGATACAACTACTCTCTCGGAGACCGATATAATCGAGAAAAGTCTATCGAGATGTGGTTGAAGTGGATGGAGATATGGGTGCCCGACAGAAATCCGCATGCGCTTGTGAAAAAACACAATCCACGACTATCTTGGGCACAACACGAAAGGATTATTCAACTGATGGAAGTTATTCGTGATGGGAATTAGGGACGCGGCGAGACAGAGTAAGCCGAAAGAACAGGTAAAGGTAAGACTAAACGTATGTGGAAACTGTACTGAGAAAAAATGGATAGAGAGTTATGCCGATCAAGAAGGACAGCCGATACTTCTAAGTTGTCCATATTTTAAGGCCGCTCGACTAAGAACAGCAAAAAGTTGTGAACATTTTAAACAGGAATAAAGATATGGAACAAGAACTAAGACATTATCGGGTCGGCGGAAAGCTAACGCACCACGGGGTTGAAATACTGCCCAACGGAAGGGATATTGAGGTATATATATCTCGCATCCAATTTCATGATAAACTAAATGTAGGCGGTCGAGAAGAACAAGGCGTATGGACGGCCTCCTTTTTGCCCAATCCACATACAACGCTTGACATAATTCTTAATAGCACCAATAGAAAGCGGCTCGCAAAACTCGCAAAAACACCCTACCTAGAAACGGTTAAAGATTTTCCTATCCGCCTTACTCAAGAAAAGACAAGAGATGTACGAGACGGTGGAGAGACAATGGGATTACGGGTATCGCTAATTCCTGCAAAGAACCCTATCAGGACTGACATTAGGCAATCTTCTAAACCTACACTTCCCATTGAAGGAGAAGCATTCGACAAGGTTAAAGTGTATCTCGATGGTGGAGGACGGATCGCAGAGGTTGAGAAAAAGTGGATAATAACAGACGAAGTAAAACAAAAACTATTCATTAAAGATGGATCAGAAGGAGCTTAATTGGCATCGCCGCCGCGTAGGGCTTTTTACGGCATCAGAATTATGGAGGCTTATGTCTGCCTCGGGAAAGTGGACGAAGACCAATAAAGATTACCTAATCGAAAAGTCCTATGAAATAGAGCGAGGAATACCTTTAGCTCCACCTGATAATAGCAATTTTCGCGAGGGCAGAAAAAATGAACCTTATGCAGTAGCGTGGTGGAGAGAGCATGAGTGGAGCAGGGGCCATCTGATACATTGTGACGTTGACCTTAGCGATAAAGTATTTTTTATACGATCCGAAGGATTTGGATTTTCCCCTGACGCATGGGTTTTATCAAATATTGCTCCAACCTCTGACCAAGTATTTAGTGGATGGAATTGCATGCAGGTAGCGGTTAAACATGGATTAACTGAACTCGTTGAGATAAAAACATGCACAGGGACAGAGGAAAGGAGTAAGATATTTAGTAGCGCCGTTTCGTATGACGCGAAGAGGGCGAGAGTTATGGATGAACATAAGTGGCAGATTGTTGGATATTTTCTTGGTTCTAGTTCAGTACAAGTAGTCCATGTTCTAAAATATGACAGGCTGTCTGAGGATGATGAATTGGATGACAGGAGCCCACTTGATGAGAGCCGAGGTATAGTCTTTACGTTTACACGCGAGGAAATGGTGGGAGAAATAGGTATAGCGTGGAAGCGAATAATATTTGCGGCAAACTATCTTAGGACTAAGGCCGACATTGAGAAAATACAGGGGGCATGGGACGAAGCCTATCCGAAGCCGGGATACGAAAAGAACTTAGAAAAGACAAGTGCAACATTACTATGATTACTCTCGATAATAACTTCTACTGCACCCTGTCTGATAAAATAGTAGGCAGTCTCGACTTGGGTGGAGAGTGTAGCGGAAACTTCTCGTGGGAAGGCAAGAAATATGACGTGGAAGCAACGGTAAAACTTCGCTGCTATCGGACTCCAGATGGGCCCGATTTAAATCCTATAACTTCTGTAGCATTCTTTTGGGTTGAAGTGAAAACAGTTACTGAGGCCGGTGAGGCTATAAATGATTTTGATTGCGATGAACTAAGAAAATGGATTTTATATAATGAGTAGGAAACAAATAGAGAAGTATGGGATAGTTTACCAGGCAGTGGACGGTAAACATGTCGAATACTGTAGGCTATACGGAAATCAAAAACTCATGGATATGGATGCCTATGACATATCTCCACGCGATCCTAAAAATGGAGACATAATAGATGTTATTGGGAATAACGGAGAGAAAACTAAAGCAAGATATGAAGATGCTCGACAGTAAAATAACATTCCCGATTCTACGAAGACTTATCTCAGTATAAAATTTGTATTTCTCAAAAACTTTTAATATCTTTGTAATCACTAAAGAGGTTATATTATGAATCCGAATACAAGAGACTTGGTCAACCGCGAGGAACCACGGCGATCTAATAACCCGCCGAGTGGGTCTCTTGTTTCTTTTGACAATATGGAAGAGGAATGGAGAGATGTTGTTGGATATGAAGGGCTATATATGGTTAGTTCTTGCGGTAGAGTAAGGAATAATAGGAGAAATAGAATATTGAGACCAGCTTCGAGTCCTGAGCAATATTTAACAGTATCGCTATGGAAAGGAATAATTCAGAAGACATTGCGCATACACCGTTTAGTTGCAGAGGCATTTATTCCTAATCCCCAGAATAAGCGATGCGTAAACCATATGAGCGGCAATAGGATAGATAATAATATAAGCAATCTCGAATGGACGACGCATGGTGAAAATCTGCTACATGCATATAGAGAACTAAATAGACAGCCACCACGAACGTGGGCAGGACGGACGGCAGAATTAAACCCTAATTCCAAGGCGATAATACAGATAGATACCACAACTAAAGCCATAGTGGCAGAATATCCATCCGCAAAAATGGCACAAGATATTACCGGCATACATAAGGGTAATATAGGAATGTGCTGTAGAGGCATACGTAGGATTGCTGGTGGATTTATATGGAAATTTAAATAAGTATGAGACATAGCAGCATTAATACCAACATTTCTTTTGGAGTCCTACGGGGCATTCTATCTCTATGCGAAATACATTATCGTAAAGGAGTATGGGATGCACAACGACAAGACTCAGAATGGGTTAAGGAAATTGCTATTCGCGATGACAGCTACTCTACGTTGCGATACCTCAATGGAGATGAAATACAGTTAAAGCAATATAGAGGTTTTGATGTATATGTAGATAACCTTATCGCGATGTGCCGGGCATTTAGAGCAGACGATCTTGCAGCTTATATGAGACGCGATGTGGCTCACTGGGTATTGCGGGAAATATGTGGCTTGATGGATTATCAGTATAGGAAGGGCTTACTCCATGGATGTGAGATACGAGATTTCGATAAAGCTAAAGCATTCTACGAGAAAACAGGATATGGAAATAATCATCAATTCCTGTTTAAACGGGGAATAGAAAAAGCTACTAGACTAAATTTATTTCCATACGCAGACACGATAAAATCACGAATTAATAAGATTCATATAGCGCGAGAAGCAGGCGGATACCTCACGCGAGCAGATAGATTTTCTGATATGGTAGGCAAGGCAATTTTTGAGGAAAAGAGTAGACTTTACGAAAAGCGTGAAAGGATAAAGAAATGAGCCAGACGATCACGCACCGCTTTGAACAGATAGCCGGAGATAACCGCCTCGGCCTATTACTGCCAGAGTGTTGGGATTATCGCAAGCTACTCGACATGCCTGCTGGAGCCAAGGTGTTTGACCGGGATGGTGATACGGGCCTGCTACTCGGAGTAACACAGATTAAAGCAAAAAGTCCAATTGCAGATACGATAGCTAAACTCCTATATAGACAGCCAATAGAGATAGTCTTAGGACGAATTAAAGAGCGGTATAGCGAGGTGCCGGAGAATTTGATTTTTTGTGTAATAGAGCTTGATAAAGATGACAAAGAAAGAAGAACTTGCGAATGAATATGCGCAAATGTCGGAGATGACAAAAGACCGGCGCGAAATAGAGATAGCCTATGAAGCATTCTTGGCCGGGTGGGGTGCGAGAGAAAAGAATATGCTTGATGTTCCGCATCCGAAAGTAGTTGCATATAATGGATACTTAATAACGATAGAGGAATAATGGTAATGAAAGCACGAAAATGGATACTCATAGACAACCAAGAATGCCTCGTTACAGACTGGGAATACGAAAACTTAGTGTCACATAGGGAGTGGCTTAGCAATTTGAGTGTGGACGATCCGGTTTACGCAGAGGCATGGAAAGATTATCGCGAGAAGTTATGCGCGATTGAAGGCCATAACGATCATCGGAAAAAGTTTTTGGATATTTTTAGTTACAGTTAATATGGCAAAGCAATTTCATTATGAGGTTATAGTCCAGTGCAAGGATGATGAAATAACATCCATTGCAGCAGCTTGCAAAATTGCAAGAGCCGTTGGCGATGTCGTGGTTGTTAAGTTTCGGTGGGGAGATAATATTTGGGCATATCCAGAGAGCAGGGATGCAGACCTATTCGAGATGAGACAGATAAAAGAAGAGATTCGAAAACTAAAAGAAGAATAGATTATGTACAGAATAGAAAGAACCGAATCCGCAATCAATGACCTTATGAATAAGGCAATGCGGAGCTTCGATGAGGGAAGCGCATATCCCGGAATGAGTTATGAGCAAGGAATAGTTGACACTATTCTTTGGTTGACCGGACAGTCTAATGATAATCCTTTAGAAGATGAATGATCTGGAAATGATGATCCAGCAGTTTATTGGATTTAATGAGGGAGTAGTTACTGGAAGTATTACTGCGCTCATACGGGCCGCAGGCTTAACAAGAGACGAGTAGCTTCAGATGCGAGAAAACAGTCTTGCTATTAGTCCTTTGCTGCCTAAATGGATTAAGGAAATTAATGATTATTTTGGGATATGAAAGTAAGAGAGAAAGTAAAAGACTATGCTCGCGTCTATAATTTAACTGTTAGAGGTATGGTTGAGCAAATATTCATAGATGGAGCAGATTGGCAAGATACTGAAAATCGTATCCGTGCATCCCTCTCCTTCCGTAAAACCTGCGACTATTTTAGAGATAACTTCGGAGAGATGCTATGCCGAAGGCCAAATCTCAATCCGAGCAAGTGCGATATGTCGTGTCAAATGGGGCAGAAATTTTTAGATATTTATGATAATGAAAAGTAACCGAGCCAAACTCGCAATAAACTCTCAGGCAACATTCGAGACGGTTCGTGGGTATGCCGTTGAGTATCCGGTAGTAGTGCAGGCTATTTACCAAGCGGAGGAGGATGCGGAAAATCGGGCTATTCGTGCACGACGTTTAAGCTGTGAATATCGCCGTATATCAAATACCTGTATATATAACGGGTCTCACGAATGTCAACTTGATGCCGATCCGTGTAAAAACTTTTTAGAAATATACTATGATAAAGCTAAATAAACACGTCTACACAGAGCGAAGAAAAGAAGATAGTTTTTGCAGTGAGTGTCTGCACATGCTCGAAGAAGATCCAATGGGCTGGGGATACTGTGCAATGCAGGATTTATATACATTTGTGCGACACAATGAGTGTGCTTGCGATATGTTTAAGGTGAAAGGAGAAGAAGATAATGATTAACTTCGAGTACATAAAAACCCCACTCCATCGCTATACCTTTGAGATGAAGCCGATGCGAGATTTCGTTGAACGACATAGTAGCGGAAAAGTCCTGAATCTTTTTGCGGGGAAAACACTTCTGGCGCTCGACGAAGTACGGAACGACATTGATCCAGATATGCCAGCCGATTACCATAATGACGCTCTATGCTGCGTAGAATCAATGACGCAGGCTGAGATGAAGTTTGACACGATTATCCTAGACCCACCCTATTCCTATCGTAAAAGCATGGAGATGTATGGAGGCAGGAAAATGTCGAGATTTAATGCACTTAAAGACGCTTTGCCAGCGATCCTTAATCTGGGTGGTAAAGTAATAACGTTTGGGTATAATACGGCAACTATGGGTTCGAGCAGGGGCTTTTCGCTGGAAACGGTTGCGGTATTTTCTCATGGTGGGGCCATTCATGATACGCTTTCCGGGATAGAAGTATATGACATATAGAATAATAAAAGGAAGCAGTAGGTGGGTTATACTTACTAATAAATGGGCAATAAAAATACCATCATTATATTCTTATCGCATGTTCTTGATTGGCTTGCTTGCTAATATGCAAGAAGTCTTATTCTCAATGACTAATGATGTCCGCTTATGTCCTATTTATTTTTATATTATCGGTGGTTTTTGTGTAGTTATGCCAAGAGTAGAACCTATTTCTGATGAAGACTATAGCATAACTGACCTTAAGATGTTTTGCAATAATGGAGATATGATTATACCAGTAGAATTGAAATATAATAGTTTTGGATTGCTTCGCGGAAAGCTTGTAGCGATAGACTTTGGATAAGATGACATGCATAATACTACATAAATACCAACATCGTATTCTCCTGCCAATAGCAGCGATAGAGAATAATATCGACTTCATACTTGGGCTAAACCAAAATATAGAAGTTATTTGTTCCGAGGGAGAAAAGTGTAGCGTTAAGTTTTCGCACGAGATCCACGTCTTGTCGAAGGAGTTTTCTGAACTACTGGCAGAAATATACGGGCCGCGAGTCGATCTGCTCTACTTTCTTCGGACTTGGTATGAGCGATGTCCGGGAATGAGTGAGATGAATTTTATTTACTTGGAATTAGAAGAACCGTTAAAAGAAGAATAGATATGAGGCAACCAGAAGAAATAAATATCCTACTGTCTTGCGAGGAAAGTCAGGCATGTTGTGAGGCTTTTCGTAGGCTCGGATTTAATGCGTTTTCAAACGACATTCTTCCAGCATCTGGATTGCTACCGCAATACCATATACAGGGAGATGCTATTGATGTTATGTACTCTAAGAAATGGGACGCAATAATATCATTTCCCCCATGTACAGATTTAGCCGTTTCTGGTGCAAGATGGTTTGAAGAAAAACGTCGTAATGGAAGTCAACAGCAGTCTATTGATTTTTTTATGGAGTTCGTAAAGCATCCATGTAAAAATAAGTCGATTGAGAATCCAATAGGCATAATGTCATCATTATATCGTAAGCCAGACCAGATAATACAACCCTGGATGTTTGGGCATGGAGAGGTAAAAGCAACTTGCTTATGGCTATTTGGGTTTCCTAAACTCATTCCGACCAATATTGTCTCTGGACGAGAACAACGAATATGGAAATTACCACCGACAGAGGATAGAGCGAAATTGCGGTCTCGTACCTATCATGGAATTGCGCAAGCAATGGCGCACCAATGGAGTCAATATTTAATAGAACAGATATGACTCACCGAGAACTGTGCCTGATTGGAGCTAAATATATGAAAAATCATGGCCTATATCCATTCCATCGTGCTCAGTATGTTGTCTGTGAATTAGAGCGTATTGGAGAATGCCCGGATGTATTTGGATTTGGAGGAACAGCAACATTACTGATCGAAGTAAAGGTTTCGCGTTCGGATTTCCTATCTGATAAGAAGAAGTCATGGAGAATTAGTCCGGCGCATGGGCTTGGCGAAATGAGGTCGTATCTATGCCCTACTGGCATGATAAAAGAATCCGACCTTCCTGACTGCTGGGGATTATTGTACTCCGATGAAAATGGCAAAATAACAGTAATTAGGCGACCTGAGTCTCAGCCATATAACTCTCGACAAGAAATGCAGCTTGCCACTTCTATTTTAAGAAGAGAAGGTATAACTCCACGTATTTTTAGTTATAAACAATATAAGACAGAGCAGATATGAACGTAATAGAACTTGCACAAGAGTACGCCGAAAAATACTGTGAAACAAAATGGGGCAATGGAAGTATACGACGAGAAGCATTTATTGCCGGATGGAACGAATGCGCTGAACATAAAACTATGCAGGCCATAATGCGTGATTCCGATCTCGAAATATTCCAACGTCGAGTAAAGAAAATGCCAGAAACAATTTCGCAGTCATTTAAGAAACTAACGGGGTCGGATAAGCATAATCGCTACTATCTTGCCGAATGTGGATACTGCGGATGGTGGGGAAGCTCGCGATTACTTGAAGGTGGAGGATTTCTTGCTGGATGTGATGACTACGATGATGTCGCGTGCCCTTTATGTGGGTCGAATAATATTGAAAGTAAAGATGAATAGTCATGAAATTATTAGCAAAATTACTATGCCGTATCCCCGGGCACAAGACTCCAAATTATAAGATTTGGGCAAAGGGGAAATATGGATATTATCCATGTGGGGGTGGAGCAAAATTTACCCTTCGATATAACATATATAAGGGGCTAATATGTGCAAGATGTGGAAAGATTATCTCAAAGGAGAAGATTAAGTCGAGGCTAACTCGTCAAAATGCAGAATTATTTATTAAAAAATATAAGTAGATATGTGTAACTGTAAAACTCAAGACTTTGGGCAAAATTCATCCGTAAATCAAGAAGTGGTCGAAACGCCCTATTTTATCAAGGACTATTTTAAAGATGATCCATGCTCATCGGATAAATCGCGTATTTGTATTGATAAATGCCTTGTCGAAGAGATAAAAGAATTATGGTCATATGGAATTATAACTACCGGCTGTTGCTGTGGGCATAATTCTGAATTACCTCCTTATATTGGAGTTATAACTGCTCATATTCCTGTAATGAAAAAGTTAGGCTATAGGGTTCATTATAGTCCTTGTCGGCCCGGAGACGAAGATAGTTTTTATCCTAAAACAGTTAAATATATGAGAACAAAATGTGATGCATGCGGCGATGTACTGGTAATGTGCGAGAACTGCGAAACGACTATTTGTCCGACCTGTGGAGATATGTCGGAATGGGTACAGGATAGCGATGGTGTTGATATTTGCCCCGACTGTTATGCTGAGTTAAAGAATTGTGAAGATTTTTATGCTGAGGATGAAGATGATGACTAAGACTAAAATTACTCCAGCTACGATAGTTGAGAGATTATTGCCTCAGCTATAATATACGATGGAAAGAATTTTTACAACATCACAAAGAGCAAGACTATTATAATGAGTATTGCCTCTACTGTAATAATGCCGAGGACGTTATAAGGACATTGTTTGTTAGATACCATTTTCAAGAAGCACTCGAAAATCTTCTTTCTAAGCAAAGATTATTATGTGCCGACTATTTTGGATCATATAATATTATTAATGCAACATCACCACTGGAAGAGATATGAGCATTCAGCCGCGTGCATATCAGCAAGACCTAATAAACGGCATCCGTAAAGCCATGAGAAAAGGGTTTAGGCGGGTAGCTTGCTATGCCCCTACTGGTTCTGGCAAATCTATTCTTGCAGCGCTAATAGCAGTAGGGGCCGCTCAAAAAGGAACAAGATGCCTAATCCTAACACATCGTGAAGAGATTTGCTTTCAAGATATAAAAAAAGCAGAAGTTATTGGATTAAAGCCAGCCATAGTTCATGCGAAAACAAAGTCTATCCCTGACGCAAATCTATGTGTTGCCATGAGTCAAACCATAGCTGCGAGAATACAGAAACATAAGATATGGGCAGATTGGTTGTCTTCATTTCAAATAGTAATAGTTGATGAATGTCATCGCCTTGACCATCAGCGAAATATTGAATCATTGCATCCAAAAGCAGCCATTGTAGGACTTTCCGCAACACTGCTTAGGTCGGGCGCAGTTCCACAGCTCGGAGAAACTTACGAAGCGATAGTAGTTGGAGTAAAACCCAAAGAGCTTATTGAGCTTGGATTTCTCGTTCCAACCAAGAACTATACATTTACTGCACCAAAACTTGATGATATTTCAGTATCAAGAGGAACCGGAGACTATCATCGGGTGCAACTTCAAAAACGATTCTCGGATAGAATACTATATAAGGGAGTTGTAAGCGAGTGGCTTAGACTCGCGCCCAATACTAAGACCATTGTATTTGGAGTCGGAGGAGAACAGGTAATACAGCTGACACAGGAGTTTATGGCTAATGGAGTTAAGGCCAAATATCTTCTATCTGGTAAATATCCCGATACAGATAATGAGTTATCAGGTAAACGTAGACAAGTATTAGATGAGTTTGAGTCTGGAGTATTTGACGTACTCGTCTCATGTCAAATGGTAACGACCGGCTATGATTTCTCTGCACTACAAACAGTAATCCTGGCAACAGCAACACAATCATATACTCTCTATCAGCAGATGATTGGGCGAGTAGTAAGACCACATCCAGGTAAAGAATTTGGAATTGTACTTGATTTTGGTAACTGTCTTGCAACTCATGGGATTGCTGAAGCCGAACCAGTAATGAGCCTCTGGCACTCAATAAGCACACCTGGCCCAGCTCCCGTAAAAAGCTGCGAATGTGGTCGATTAATTCCAGTGTCGGCTCGCGTTTGTCCTTTTTGCGGTAAAGAGTTTTTAAATGATCGCCAAACATACGAGGTACAGTTAAGCGCCTTTCTCGAAAAAGAGAACGAAGCACAGATGTCGTTACCAGAATGGATAGCACACAAAGTATTGGTCGAAAAATGGTCAAATCCAAGGCTACTTGCTACTATATGTAAGCGAAATCCGGGGCGAGAAAAAGCCGCATTCATGGAAGCATTACCACACCTTCGGAGTACTACCGGAGCGCAGATAAGCGAAAAATACTACTACTTTTTAAAAAAGAATGTGCTCGATAAAGATCGGCGCAGACGAAAGTAGATTTGTATTTTACGAAAATAATAGTTATCTTTGTAATGTCTGGTAGCGACAGATAGTAGAGACTTAACACCTCCCTCATCTTGAATAGCGTCGCTACCGCTATGATAGATTTGGGAGGATTGTTTTTTAATTATGCAAATAAGAAGTGATTTGGTTGGTCAAAAATTTGGCAGACTCACTGTTATTGCTTTTTCTCATCTCAGTAAGCATCATAAGTCGTGTTACTTATGTAAATGCGACTGTGGTAATAACTATATTGTTATTGGTAGTGATTTATCGTCTGGTAGAACTCGCTCATGCGGATACCTACAAAGAGAAAGCTCTATTAAAAGAGCTACTATTCATGGATTATGTAAACAAGTACCAGAATATGAAGTATGGAAGTCGATGACTAAGAGATGTAGAAACATAAAGAATAAAGACTACCATAGATATGGAGGGCGAGGAATAAAAGTATGCGACAGATGGATGGATTTTACAAATTTCTATTCTGATATGGGTAGAAGGCCCTCATTAAAACATTCTTTAGATCGGATAAATAATGGAGGAGATTACTATCCTGAAAATTGCCGATGGATCACGCATAAAGAACAAATGAATAATACATCGAGAAATCATTTATTAAATGCTTTCGGAGAGATAAAGGCAGTTGGAATGTGGGCTGAAGATAATAGATGCGCCATTGGATATAGGACACTATTAGCAAGGATTAATAGAGGATGGGATACAGAGTATGCAATAACAGCAAGACTGAACTCATATAAAAATAAGCCCTAAAATTTGGAAATTACGAATTTAATGTTTAACTTTGCATAAAATTAGATAGAGAAATATGAAAACAGTAACAGAACTTATCGAACAGGCAGAAAAATACTGCAACGAACAGTGTGGAAGCGGAGAAATTGTAGCGCAACAGGCTTATATCTCTGGCTACCAACAGGCTCTCAAAGATATACAGGTAAGTATAGAATGCCATAAGGCTTATGATGAAGTGAGATACGAAGCCCACTCTATATTGATGGATGACTACGATTGTGGAATAAAGCATTTTAGGGATGAGTAAAATTATTATCCAAGAAAAGCGAAAATTCCGCAACCATAGCCACGGAGAGGCTCGATTACAAAGCTCTCTTGTTCGGTGGTACCGTAACGAATACAATGGCAAAAAAGGCAGTCTAATCGCTATATTCAATGAAAGCAAGACAAGCATGGAGTCAGCAAAGAAGTTATCATTGGGTTTAGCTAAATCTGCCGCTGATCTTATTCGAATAGATGAACATGGACGCTGTTGGGGCATGGAAATTAAGGATCCGGGATCATGCCATTCTGTCAAGCATTTAACGGCACAAGCAGAGTGGTTACTATCGGTTCCATTTCAAGGATTTTTCATAGACTCACTCATCTCTTTCCAATCCGTTATTCTGACAGGTAGCGGCGGAATTACACCACAGCAAGTTCTCGCTTATCTATCAACCGTAAAAGGATCGTCAATAATTTGGGATTCTAAAAAAATATGTGGCGAAAATTTGGAGTTTAATGTTTAATTGTGTATATTTGCAGTATAAAATAATAAAATCCCGACCCCTTCGGTTAATGGGGCGCTAAGGAGTGATATGCGTATAAGATTCCGCTCGAGACAACGTGATAGGTAACAGTTGAACGTCAGTGTCTACTGAAAGAAAGACATGGCATAAAAATCCCTAAATCTGGTGATGCGGGTTTAGGGAGCAAAGTTAAAATAGATAGACATGATACCAAAAACTGATTGCTTTATAAGGTTAAATACTCAGGAGCTACGAGAGTGGATGAGGGACGTGGGCATAAGTATGTGTCCTTGCTGCGAATTTGAGGATGCGGAGTGGCTTCAAGTTGGTAGGGATGGAGCACATTCTATTTCTAATGAAGAAGAGGCGCTATTCCTATTCGAAAATACTAAGTCAATCGACTGTGGTACTAATGTTAATCTGTTTAAAGCCTTAGCAGCCATGAATGATGAGAATGACTATATGCAGTGGTTTGTAGATCGCGTTGGTGGCGACGATGAATACGATCCCAGTGGAGACTATGGATGGTATTTATGTAAAGACACTAAATTAAGATGTGCTGTCGATTGCTATTCAAAAGCTACTGCCGAAGAGATACTTAAACACTTTCCCTAATGGTCGAACGCTTAATAAAACAAATTCCAGCGCCGATTCTCAACCCAGAGGATGGTATAACAAAGCAGGAGCAGCAGGTTTTAGAGAGCTATCTATTTTCTAATACCCCACTTCCTGATCTTTGGCGACTATTTATTAATTGCCGAGATAAAAAGGATGCAGTAGTACGAAGAGAGTCTACAGAGTTCATCAACTCCCAGAGCGCCCAAGAGTATCTTGAAGACAGGAAGCGGCAGTGGGATGCGCTGATGATGGGAGAGAAAAGTGTAGATGAAACTGTACTCGACTCGCAGGGAGAATTTACAGCTGAGTCGCTGCGTAGAATCAAAATGGATGCTTATTCTCTTGCTCTTGAAGGAGATAAAGATGCGCTAAAGACTTTGACATCGTTCGTACTTAAGCAGTCGAAGGCCCAGCTTGAAGGCGTCGCTCCTATCCGTGTTTTAGCTGAACGCTGTAGCGACGGGTGTCATTATAAGGACTTTTATGAAAAACTAACCCCAGAGATAAAGACTCGCGGTGAAGCAGTAGTTAAATACGACAGGAAAACAGAATCAGTAATAATCCCATAAAAATATGCAAATTAAAGGTAAAGTAAAAAACATCCTCGACATGAGGTCTGGGCAAGGACAAAATGGAACATGGCAGTCTCTCGATGCCGTGATTGAACTCGATGGTGACGGGAAGTATCCCGAACTTATTGTCATAACATTTTCTGGCGAAAAGGCAGTAAGCGCAGAGAAGGAATTGAGAGAAGGATTAGCTATTACCGTAGATGTCAATTTTAAGGCGAGAAATTGGCAAGATAAGTGGTTTAATAGTATTCAAGTGTGGAAATACCAGATCGACCAACCCATAAGTGCATCGGCGCCAGTTCCGCAACCACAGATAAATGCCGGGCCTTCGCAAGCCCAAGACGATAGCAATGATCTGCCATTTTGATATAACAAAGGCTCCTTTGGGGGCCTTCTTATTTTAAACTATCTATATTGTTGCACAAACTGGCTAAATTTGCATTATCTCACCACTCCCAGTACCACGCATCCAATAAAAAGCAGACTGTCTTAAATCACCTAAAAATGACCAATTATGGAATATCAGGTGTGTAGTACTGAAATGTAGTTCGTATTCGATCCCGTTGCCTCAGCGAAAGCTCGTGAAATTCCGCATATAGGTTATTCTTTCGTCGCACAAACTTAAATACTCGCCTACATCGCTCAAGTAAGGGAATAATTTGCTCAGGGTCATCGCCTGGAATCGGGTCTTTTATGAGCGACGATAGAAACTCCCCATGCCACAGCAATTCATTCTCCGACCAGTAATACTGAGTTGGTAACGGTTCAGTGGAGCTTGATATAGGGCTACCGCTCATCTTTTTCAAACTCCAGCATGAATACTAAGTTCGCAGCGCAGTGGGCCAAATGCGACAACCCTGACTCAGAATCAGTCTTCTCACCCTTCTTCCATGCGGTTAAATGTCTAAGTGCTGCCGCATAAAGTCGGTTTTCCTGTGATCTAAGGCCACGCCAATTCTCGGCACCATATTTGTCCGCACCATACTCTAAAACGCGAATTATGGCCTCTATTGGGTAAATAGGTAGTAAATCCCATCTATATTTATTAATGTCATGCTTTAGGCAATCTCTAACAACATCTATTTTCATATGTTTTGCCTCCTGACCAGCACTTACTTTAAAGGTGTCTTCCATAATAGTAGATGATTGAGAATCAGAGTAGCTAATAGATGATATATCGACAAAATCGGGCTGATTGGCATGTCTCCATTCACAAGGAGGAATTGCTTCGTCCGGCCAACTCTCAATGCTCGCAAAGTAAAGATCGGATTCAGGGGGCACACGGAGAATATAGTGAGTGCTTCCACTCTGTCCGAGATATTCTTTGCGGAATCCATGATAGCGAGCTAAAAATTCCCTAATATCATCAGCGCATAATAGGCTATGTGCGCATGTTGTTAGGTACGTAGCGCTCTCTTTCGTCTCGTTCCACTCTAAAACCCCCGAAACACTCGTCCCCCATTGCCTAATAGCCTGGGTATGTGCATCTCCAAGACATTCTGCAGAAATTACTGCCTCTTTACCTTCTTGTAAGGTTATTTTATATTTCATCTATATCCGTCATTTTCATTACCATTACTTTACTTCCATCTTCGTTATTGTCTACTCATATAGATTCAGCCCATATCGCAACGCCGTTCGGGTCGTACCCCGAGATATACTTCACCTTAGTCTTCGGAATATTCTCGTCAGACCGTGATCTAACACCATTTTCATCGGAAGTCATCCTCCATCCTATAAAATGCTTTACCACGACATAGAACCGCCGTTTCTCCATTGCGCCGAAAATCCTTTCAAGGAATCTGCTGCCTACCGGAATGTCAGTAAGTGCGCTTTGCTCATAAATAAATTTCGTCATACCTATCTATGTTTTTCACATAACAAAGTTAAGCTATTTTCTACCATAAAACAAGTTCATAAGAAAATTTAATACGACTAAAATTCTGCATTAGTTTTTCCAATTACTCGTCTATGGTTCCATCTCCTAAAATGAGGTGTTCCCAATATCCATATAATCCAAATAAAAGTCCCAACGCCATCCTCGCCAACTATCCAGTAGTCGTACTTGATCTCAAAAAGGCGCATCAGTCCAAATCTCTTTTTCATCTCCAAAACCTTTTGGTACTATTTCAGTTTTTTGTATCTTAGGCATAACTCTTCCACCACGAGCTAAAACGTTCCTGTAGCCCGAATAACACCAGCCAAATATGCCCTGTATCTCCTCTCGGAACATTTCTTGGCGCCACTTTTCATTAAACTCGTTATCTATGGTTTTAACGTCAAAAACTATAGCCACGTGCTCGCCATTTTCGTCAGAACCAAAATTAAGGCCTATAGCAGAACGCATTTCATCAATTATTTGAACCGGAAGATCTGACTGTGCTCCATTCAAGCCCCAGTATGGTTTTCCAACATCAGTCAATAGACTCCACCCGATCACATCCTGCAACATCTGTCTATCTGCTGGATTAGGCAGTAGTCTTCCCCATATCGACTCCCATCTTGGGCACTCGGCACGGGGAGAATAGTCGTAGGATAGCGCGATAGTGACTCCTAATTCGGGAGAGTGTCTGTGCCAATCTCCGGTTTCTACTTCTAATACACCATTAGTAAACGATAACATCCTCTTTGATATAGGTATAAAGTCGGCGCTATCCTCAAAAGTAGCACGCTCCCATATAAAATCTACTGCACTCTCTACGTTTATACGATAATATGGAGGAATATATCTCTCTTCCAGTACGCTTCTAACTATCCCAAGTAATTCTTCTTTAGTGATTTTAGCGTATTTATTATCGTTAAAAGCAAATAACAATCCCCCAAAAGCCCTAAAATGAGATTTTTTCATTGCTGCACGAAAAGCAACGGCTATTTCTGCGATAATTACCGTATTAGGCTCACCGCTCTTAGGAATAGAGGGTAACTTAACCGTATCGCATAGATATTTTACCAACGACCTCATAATCTTTTGTTTTTAAAAAGGTAATTCAACCGCTTCTTCGTTATCCTTAACTATTTCTTCTGCTATTACATTAGCCTCATCATACCAAGGCGCACGCCACATGGTTGAAACAGTAGTATGCTGTTTTTGGCCATCACGACTAAGCTTTCTAATCTGCTCATTTTCATCCGAAAATTTTATTCCCCTATGTTTACCATAGATACACCCGGCAGACCTTAGCTTTTCTGCTACAAGAGTGCTGTGAAAATTACCAGGCATCAATGTACTCAATCCCTTTATAGTAAAGTGGGCATAGCCACGGTCGCGTAATTCTTCTAGGGCCTCTTCTATAGCAATTTCTACTGGCGACTTTGAGTTTTCCATTACAATAGTCCATGCCTCCGTCCTTAGCCTATCCATCTTAAACCATAACCTACCCCTATCTACCCATTCTTCATTATCCCAAGGCTCCATTTTCTCTAATCTCCACCTAAAAGCTGGAATTTCAGCCTCTACCTTTGCCCAAAATTGATCATGATCCTCTTTTTTGCTAAGTGATGGTATTGATCGAATCCAGTAGCGAGTATCTTCCTTTGGTATATTTGCAAAGGCAGTATCGTTATTGGTGAGAATAATTATATGGCAGTATGTATTAATAGTCTTTCTCGTTGAGAGTAACTTTACCTGCCGTTGCCATTGCCTTTAGTTTTTCTGCAACAGTACCTACTGAATGAACCTCCTCAAATGCGCACACCAGTTTAGTATAATAGTCATTAAACCCTTCGCTTAGAACACTAGCATCTGCAACCATCACTACTTCATCGCAGAATAATCGAGCAAGAAACTCAGCAGCAAAAGATGTCTTACCTGTTCCCTGCTCTTTAGAACATAGGGATAATATCGGAAGAGAATGTCCCGGATGCTGCCACAACATCCGTAAATATTCCAGTCCAGATCTAAACTCATCTCTACTCTCTCCAAAAATATGCTTAATCATCCCATCTATGGTTGGAGTACCACTGTCTTCAGCGTGCTCAATCGCTGCTATATATGGATAAAAGTTAAATGACGAGTCTCGATACTGGACATATCTACTGCCATGAGCCGGTATAAGCGTAGCTCCGGTAAATAATGGGCAGTTAGTCCTGGCTGCCTCACTATACCTTTCAGTAGCCCTACGATCTGGTAACTTCATCCAACGATAATCCCCCATAGACATATAAAAATCTCCACTAATCTCTATTAACCGACCATACTGTGTCCAATCAATCTCCTCCAGTGGATCGTGGCTTCTTGCGCGAGGCGCAGAAACATAGTAAATCTCTATCTCTCCTTTTTCGTTCATATTATACCCGTGCTTGCGGGCATCATCCTCAAACTGACTAAGCGTACATCCCTCCATCTCCTCAACTGAGTTTAGTGCCTCGCAATAAAGCTCGTCTATCGGCATTAATAGCTGAGTTCTACCAGTTGCATCACGACTATATAGCTTGCCTCGCACATACTTGGAAAAAAGTGGAGGATGCTGCTTCTCTGTCGGTGGTGCGAAGAAAAACCTTATCATGCCGTCTTCCGTTACCGTAAAGTTTCTCTCTTTAGCATCCTCTATAAACTGCTCAAGTGTACATGTAGGATATGCTCTACCCTTATCCATTACCTTTCGATGCATAATAGAAGCCTTCTCTTTCTGCAACATCTGGGACTGACCACTTGACAACATACCCTCTTTATCAGCATATATGCCAAATGCGCTCTTAGTTATCTTCGCCATCGCGTACCTCCTTTATTGCAGTCATTACTTCCTCTCCCAAAGCGCCAATTACAATCACCCCGCTCTTTTCATCTATACTCCGTCCAAAACCTAGCTGATTGGCCGCCCCTATGCATTCACAAACCGAGTCAGATACCTCTTTGGTTATCTCTACCGTAGATAAGTCTATCCCAAACGCAGCCTCACCGTCATTTGCGGATCGAGAACACTTACTAAACACCTTAAGCCAAAACATATAGTCCCCTATGGATTCAATAGCTCCTCCAACATGATTGCCCGGAACAACACCCAGCACCTTGCCTCCGATAATCCTCTCCGCCTCTTCTTTAGACCACGCAAAAACCTTGCCCTTAGCGTGCGCATATAATCTTAGCCTCCTCATCTTTTCCCTATATATATCCATGCCGTTCCTGGATGTCGCTGCTCACGCACAAACCCCTCTGCGGCTAATATCTTTCCAAATTTCTTTACTCCACAAAGGGGTCGACTATTCTCCAGCGCCCATTCTTTATACCACTCATAAACCTCGGCAAGTCGAATCGGAAGCGAAGCCTCTGCGATTCCAAGATCGACAATCCAGTCTCTTATTACTTTTTCCATATCACAAAGGTAGCTGATTTTTCGCAATAATCCAAATATTGCCACGAAAAAGTAGGTGTGTAGCTAAATATTTAGCTACATGTAGCTATTGTTTTTTTAAAATAGCTACACTATAATACAATGTATATAAGTAAGTTACGGCCATTTGTAGCTATGTAGCTAAATTTTGAGCCTAACTTTATATATATATACGTAAATGAATTAATTAGCACCATACAGGGTCTTATTTAATTATTTTTACTTCTCACACAATAGTTCTACTTAAAAAATAGCTACATTAGCTACAAATAGGTATAATAATATGATTATTAGTTAGTTATGGTGTAGCTATTCTAATTTGTCATTTAGCTACAAATAGCTACAAATTATGTTAATTTACTGCGTATTAGATAGTTGCATTTAGCTACATGGCTTAAAAACATAGTCAAATATGGTCGGGTATGGTATTGCATACTGGAAAATATGGGGACGAGGCGGATTTTAAAATAAAAAAAATTTTGTAGTCAGACAACGCATTTTGAGGGGGTGTCTGGATATACCCCCCCCCACCCCTATAATCCCCCACCGGCACCCGCTATGAGATTGTTTGCATCACAGTATGGGTGCATACTGTGTGCAAAGTTGAGACAATAGGCATTCGGGACGCAGAAAGGATCGAAAACGGAAAAATGAGACACATCGAAAAATCCACCTCAAACTAAGGTCTTAGTTATAGTGTTATTAAATTAACAGTAATCCCACCAAAAACATTGCATAACACGCACATAACTAATTGAATATCATAAACATACGCATTGCATTCAATACAATATAATATTGCAACAATGTATTACATAGTAGTAATAATAATAAAGTAG
>QMCD01000776.1_pt1 | contig 21633 bp, 19 predicted proteins | sample 1821841 | NCBI WGS metagenome assembly QMCD01 (sample SAMN01991225, study PRJNA193472) | Termite gut metagenome, whole genome shotgun sequencing project. | isolation source: worker | host: Macrotermes natalensis
TCCAGCGGTTTTTGAGCTGCCTGAAAGGCCGATATTCATTCCCCTCTCCATTGAGAGAGGCTTAGGGTGACTATGGAAGATGCCCCCGCGAGGCCGGAATGCTCGTTGAAGGCACTTTCCAAGGACAGGCGATTTATTGTATACTGAGGTGTTTTGATAAAGGTCGATAGCTCCCATTACTTTTCCTTCAAGCATGTTTTGCCGCCTGACCGCCTGGCTCGATTCTTGGAGCGACAGCTTTAATCCGATCACGGTGCGCGACTTACGGCGAGGGATACGGCTCTGTGAAAACGCCACGTTAATCGTGCTGGTCCTTTTGACGCTTGGCTTTGTGGCGGCCTTGCTCTTGGTGGACATGGTTGACGGTGGCCAGTTGCTGCCGGAAAAATTGCGGCCGGTCGTGGAGCAAGAATTCAACTTTGCCGAGTTGAGCCGCGACAATATGGCGGGGTTTCTGGCCGTTTTTCCTGTGGTCGTCTGCCTCTATTCCCTATTTTTATTCGTGGCTCCAAGTTGGAACGGCCCGAACAAGGCACTACTCGAAGACGAATTGCTCCGATTGGTTCCGCTCTCGCCCCGCGAAATCGTGCATGGCTACATGGCGTCCTCTTTCATTGCGACCCTGTTTGGCATAAGTTTATGCCTGCCCTTTGTTTCCGTTGCCTATTTAATTGGCCATGCTCCGCTTTGGCCGCTGGGAGCATTGTTCGGACTTTTTCTCCCATTTCAGGTCATTACCATAGTGGATATTGCCTTTTCCGCGCGAATGAAAAGCAAGTGGGACAACATACTGATCCTCTTGGCTGTCATGCTGTTGTCCTATTTGACCATCGGTCTGTGGGGCATCGGCATCATTTTGTTGCACGGGGTTTTCGGTACACCTTGGCCGCAAGATGATCCCGACTTTTTGTTTTTTTCGCTCTGGTGCTTTGCGCCCTTGGCACTGCTGGTGATTGCCCTCGTGTTCTATCGACTTGCCCTGTATCATTACGCTCGGCAGAGAAAGCCGTTCTGGCGATCCGTTTTGCTCAACTGCGGCGTCTTTTTGTTGGTCAATGTAATTCTGGCCGTGATTTATCTGGGGCTGGCCTTGGCCTGGGTAATGTTGTGAAGATCAAGAATCATCTTCCAAGACCTCGTAATAATCGTTCTCGTCGTCCTCGTCTTCCTCCGGCTGAATCACCGGCCTGAGCGGAATGCCGCGACGATTCGAGTTTGCCTTTGGAGACGCCTGCGACGTCAATGCCTTTTCCGTGACTTGAACCGCCGGTTGAATTGCTCCGCCGGAATTTGCCCGCCGCCGCCAGTCCGCCAGTGTCATCACCACCTCGCGCGGCTGCGCCCCGTTGTGCGGCCCGACCACGCCGTCCTCGGCCATGAAATCGATCAAGCGTGCCGCCCGGCCATAGCCGATACTGAAACGCCGCTGCAACAGCGACAGCGACCCCCGGCCTTCTTGAATAATGTACTCCACTGCTTCGTGATAAAGTTCGTCACGAGTATCCACTCCCGCTGTTCCGGCGGTTTGCGGGTCGGCATCGGGATCAAGGGCGATGAGTTCTTCCGCAAAATCCGGTGCGTCCGTGCCGATTTCCTCGATAATGGATTCGATTTCCGAATCGCTGACAAACGTACCCTGGCCTCGCACGGTCAAGCCCGTGTTCGGCTGCAAAAACAGCATGTCGCCGTTGCCCAAAAGCCGCTCCGCTCCGACGCGGTCCAGCACCACTTGGCTGTCCGTGCGCGTGGCCACACCGAAAGCGATCCGTGCCGGCAAGTTCGACTTAATCAGGCCGGTCACGATGTCGACGGTCGGTTTTTGCGTGGCCAGCACGAGATGTATGCCAACCGCTCGGCTTTTCTGGGCCAAGCGAATAATATGCGTTTCGACTTCCTTGGCGGCGGTCATCATCAAGTCGGCCATCTCGTCGGCTATGATGACCAGATATGGCATGGATTTCGGGATCATGTCCCATTCTTCAAACGTGCAGCCTTCCATGCCCATGCGGCGGCGCAGTTCGTTTTCCGGCAAATTGTTGTACTCGCTAAGTTGACGCACTCCGGCGGCGGCGAGCAGTTGATAGCGTTCTTCCATTTTTTCGACAGCCCAGCCCAGTATCGCCTCGGCCTTGCGCATGTCGGTCACAACGGGGTGCATGAGGTGCGGAATCGTTTTGTACGGCGTCAATTCCACCATTTTCGGATCGACCATCAGCATACGAACTTGTATCGGGCTACGGGTCATTAACATAGAGACGATGATCGAGTTGAGGCACACGCTTTTTCCGGTTCCGGTGCGACCGGCGATGAGCAGATGCGGCAATTTCGTCAGATCGATCACCATCGGATTACCCGACACGTCTTTGCCCAGATAAATCGGCACGGCCATTTTCTCCACCGCATCTGGCCGCTGCTCCATGACATCGCGCAGCCTGACCATTTGCCGGTGTTCGTTCGGCAATTCCACGCCGACCGTGTTTTTTCCGGGAATCGGGGCCACAATTCGCACGCTCGACACTTTGAGGGCAATCGCCAAGTCATCGGACAGGGCTTGGATTTTATTCAACCGCAATCCCTTGGCCAAGCGAAGTTCAAACTGCGAAATGACCGGTCCGGTTTGAATGTCGACGACTTCGACTTGCAGCTTGAAATTGGAAAAGGCCTCCTCCAGCGCAATGGCCTGCCGCTGAACCGTGTCGAGATGGATGTCCTGGTCATAAATTTCCGGCGGCGTGAGCAATTCGTTGGACGGCAGTTGGTAATCCTCCTGCCGGGTGACAGATTCTTCGACGGCAAATTCTTCCGTATCATTTGCCGTTGCGATCTCCAGCGTTCTGCCGCGGGCGGCTTGTAGAGCCATGCGCGATGGCCGGGCCGCATTTATCTGTGGCTGGTTTTCCCGTAGGGAGGTCAGGCCGGGAGAATTTTCGTCGATCTCTTCCACAGGCGATTCCGAATGCAAATCCGAGGACGATTGTTCCGCCCGCGTTTTGGTCCATTTGAGACGCCCAAGCATCCACAGCAATGTCCGGTCGGCGCACAAAATCAGCCCGGCCAGCAGGACACTGAACAACAAAACCACGCTGCCGGCCCGGTGAATGACGCCGTCCAGCAGCCAGATCTCGCTCGCACCCAGCCAGCCGCCGGGGCCGATCTCCGTACCCGGCAGCCCTATTCCCCAAACGGCAAGTTGCCGCCCCGCCATGCCGGACAGACCAGCTAGGCCGAACAGGACAAGGCATACTCCCAATGCTCGCAGGAAAATTTGATCCGGTTTCGTGCCAATAAAACAGTGACAAACACCAAAAGAGAGCGGGAAAAAGAGAAAAAAAGATGCAAGGCCGAATTGATCCAAAAGCAATGCGGCGCAAAACGTCCCGACCGGCCCGGCCAGATTGTGTGCGTTGGCTCCGGTAAAACTGACAAGACTGGCAGCCAGAAAGAGCGTCACCGCTGCCAGTACAATGCCGATGAATTTTTGTCCAAGAGTGTTCATAATCGATGGAACCTCCCCCTGTCCATCGACATCAGACGGGCCGGTCTTTTGAAAAAAGATTGCGACCCCTACAATACGCGATACAATCAAGAATGATACCGCTTCGCCGAGGCGGCCAAACGAAATACGCCGCCACGATTTCAACGACTGTTGAGTGGGTTTTTTAGCAGAGCCGATCCACGACAAATCGGGGCGCAGTCTCCGACTTGTAAAAAACAACCATACTGCCCGCGTTTATCAAATTCCCGCCACCATGTCGACGAACTCAGGCTTAAGCACCGTACCATCGCTGATGATATGGTATTTCAGCCCCACGGACTGCAAGGCGTCATTGATCTGCTTTTGCGTTTTCTGCACCGCATTGTCGGACGCGCCCGGCAATTCATATTCGCCGTGACGGTTGATGACATCAATGGCCTCCCACGTTTTGCTGCTCACAGGCTTGATTCGGCCATCGGCGGAAATAATACAGTCTTTGTCCGAGCGTGAGCACCACAACGGAAACAGGTGGCTCTTGGTCACTTCATGCCGGACGTGTTCCGGCGAATCGGAATGGACACGAATGACGACCCTGCCGTCCAAGACATGAATGTCGGACAGTTCCGCGTTGTTTTCAAACTCCAAAATATGTCGATAGTGCATGATTGTTCTCCTTTTTTGGGCAAAAAAATAACAAGCTCGCAACGTAAAGCACTGCAATCATTTCCGTGCTTGCTCTTTGCTGGCGTGGTATTCTAGCAAGTTTGTAAAATATGCAAGAGGTAAAATCGGAAAAAACGCAATTTTCAGACACAAAAATAAAATGCTGTACGCGGAGCCTGATTTTGCTACAATGGCGTCATGCGATGCCGCCCGATACGCCGCTCGATTCGATTCAAAATGTGGATGGTGCTCTTCCAGCTATTTTTGCTCGTCGCCATTCTAGCGGCAACGGTGCTTTACGCCGTTCGACTGCACAAAGATCAGGTACGTGATGTGGCATGGCGGGTCAATGTCCTGCCCGTCGCAGGCCAAATTCGTGACGAAGTGGTCGAACTGCGGACCGTCTTGAGCGAATTACGCGGGATTCGCCGAACGCGGCTGTGGGTGCCGCTTGAGGTACAGAATGACCGGTTGGCCTTGGAAACCGAATTTCAGAAAATCCTCTTCGCCGTGAAGCGGAGCTACAACAATTATCAAGCACTGCTCGAAGCGCGCGTGGCCGAGGTGGGCGTCGATCAGAATTTCGAGCAGGAATTTTCCACGGTACATGACATTCGCCGTTCCGTGCAGACCTTGGATGCGACCGTGGCTCAGGAAAACTGGGCCTCGACGGAGGCATCCCTCGAAACTCTCGACGCACTCGACGACCAACTCCTGAAACTTCAGCGTCAAGCCGACACTTTGCCGAATTACCTGCATGAAGAGCTTCGCGGCTATTCCCACACGATGAGGCGGCAAGCTCGGTGGCTCAACGGCATCGTGCTGCTGGCCGTTGCCATCTCCGCCTTGTTGACCGTCCAGTTGATTCGGCAATCGTACTTTTGGATTTTCAAGCCGCTGGGCGTACTCATTGAGGGGTCGCGCAAAGTGGCCGACGGAACGTTTCAGTACCGGATCGTTTTGAATTCCAACGACGAAATGGCCGAACTGGCCGAGTCCATGAACCGAATGACGCAGCATTTTGAAGAAATTCGGCAAGAGCTTGACCAAAAGGTAGCCCAAAAATCGCGCGAACTTGTCCGTAGTGAGCGGCTGGCCAGCATCGGCTTTCTCGCGGCAGGTGTGGCCCATGAAATCAACAATCCGCTCATGGCCATTTCGACCTGCGCGGAATCGCTTCAGCGTCGTATGCCCCCCCTGCTGGAAAATGGCGGAACCGATCAGGATGGCGTGGTTCGCTACTTGAAAATGATCGAAGAAGAAGCGTTTCGCTGCAAAGAAATCACGGAAAAACTGCTCAGCTTTGCCCGAAGCGAACAAAAGCCCGGACAGCCGACGGATTTGACGCAGCTTGTTCGTGACATGGTGGATATGACCCGACAACATGCGACCTTCAAACGTAAGGACATTCACCTTGAACTCCCACCCTCGCTGGTCATGACGGTCAACCCGCAGGAAATGAAGCAAGTCGTGCTTAACCTGCTGACCAACGCCTTGGCCAGTACCACGGAGGAGGGGCTTGTCACCGTTGCCTTGACTCAGCAAGACCAGATTGTAGTTTTGTCGGTGCAAGACGATGGCATAGGAATGGATGCGGACACGCTGCAAAACATTTTTGAGCCTTTTTTTACACGCCGTCCGCAAGGACAGGGCACGGGCTTGGGACTTTCGATCACGCACCGCATTGTCGAAGACCACCGTGGCCGTATTAGGGCATTCAGCGACGGCCCCGGTCGCGGATCAACCTTCGTGGTGGAATTGCCGATGCGGGCCGTTCAACCGCCGCAGTCGATGAAAAACAGCTAGATCATTTCAATAATTCAAGGCTCTTGCCTCGCATTTCATGGAAATTTCATGAGTTTTTTGACGATTGGGAGCAGGTTTTCACGCCTGTGGTTATACCGAAATTCTGTTTCTTTTAAGTGGAGGATGAAGTTTTTGCAGAGCAACCATTGAACTTGGCCAGCCGCTTTTTCATAACGACAAAAAGGCTTCAATGCCGTTGACATGCGACTTGCCTCTGGTAAATTTATTTTCGTTATGGAAAACTCGATAATGATCGCAATCGTTCAAAATCAAGCCGTCATAAGCCTTTCAACCGTCCGTGTGAACAGTTGATCCACTCAGTATTTTCCCTTGACTTACAGGCGTCAAACCCTCTTTAGGGCAATTTTGTACGATTGCAACGAAGCCCGTTCCTTCCCGTTTCACAAAACCAAATACCGGAGTTTTGCCGACCGCTCCGCGACTGCGTTTGCCGGGAGGCGGACAGCCTCTGGACAGGGACAAATGAGGACAACCCCAAAAAGAGGTTGCCCTTTTCGAACGATTATTCACCGCTCATTTCTCATCATTCTCTACGGATGGACTTGATCTAAATGGGTGGGGGCCCAAAGAAAAAGTCACTTCGTCACGATCATCATGAGTCTCAATAATAGGCGAGGGCCAAGATTCAGTCACAGAAATATCAATACTTGGTGCTCCCCGTGATGTTACGAGATACAAACCATTTATTCCGAGCTCAGCATCAACTCCAACGCTAAGAAGCGGTGAACCATTGTCGGCACAACAATTAAAATACATATCACCATTCGCGGACAGTCCAATACGAATTTTCCCATTCATGGATTGGTCCATTATACTAATGGTAGGGTCATTCGTAGCATCCAGAATAATCCTCGCCCTTCCTTGCTCATCAAGTATTACAAGTCTGTCTTGTATGTCCATATTGATTCCCTGGAGGGTTGTAAAAACTGAATTTACACTACACAAATGTTTGACATCATGCATGCCCGTGGAGATGGGGCACGGCGGACTGAATGCCATGCGGAATGAACAGCACAACGCTTCCCAGCGTAGCGACCACGCTGGCGAAAGTCAAGCAATTCGGAAAATTTTTGGAGGAATTTTCAAAAACGCACGCAGAAACCGGACAAGGCATCGCACAGCCAAGGGCGGGAAGGAAGGCGTGCATGTCAGGGCAGGAACACAACGCCATTGCAAAAAGAGAGCCTCGCGTAACACACCATCAGGCAAGGCGTCAAAAAAGTTGCGAGACAGGGATTCGAACCCCGACTAAATGGTTCAGAGCCATTCGTGCTGCCGTTACACAATCTCGCAATAGCAATTTCGCGGACAAGAAAACTACAGGCTCAGCCCGGCCTGCCCGCGAAAACTACCTCCTCATTGTAGTGAAAATCAGGTCTTCGTCAAGCCCCTTGCCGGAGGAGGCGAGAGGCTGCGTGGCATCCCGGCACTGTTGGATTTTGATGCCTCTTTCCGTCCCATTGCCTATCCGTTATAATGTTTCACCTATGGCTGTCACGCTGTACGGTGATAGTTGTCTTTTTGTAGCGACCGCCGGGAGCGGTGATGCCGTACACGAAGGTTTGATTGGCTCTAAAGGGTTTTGTTCTCCAACAACTGCGAGTGATCATGGACAAAAAAATCGGCTTTATCGGAACTGGTCAAATGGCCACCGCTTTGGCGTTGGGCTTGGTGAAATCTCAAATGGTCAGGCCCGAAAATCTGTTCGGGTACGACATCAACCCGTCAGCCGCGGCCCGTTTCGCTGAATTGACGGGGGCTTCGATTCCGCCGACGGCATCAGGTTTGATGACGGCGTCTGACGTCGTTTTTCTGGCCGTCAAGCCGCAGCAGATGCCGGAGGTGCTCCATGACTTGGCCGCCGCCCACGCACGGGATGCGGGAAAATCCAATCCGCTCTGGATCAGTATCGCCGCCGGCATTCCGATCAAAACCGTTTTGAAAGACCTTGGTACCTTAGCCCGCGTGGTACGAGTCATGCCCAACACGCCCTGTTTGGTCGGTGAGGGCGCAAGCGGCTTTTGTGTTTCGGAAGGGGCCAGCGAGGAAGACGTGAAGCTGGCCACGAGCTTGCTGGAAACGGTGGGTATTGCCGTGCGTTTTCCAGAACGGCAACTCGACGCCGTGACAGGCCTTTCCGGCGGCGGCCCCGCCTTCGTGTACATGATGATCGAGGCCATGGCCGACGGTGGAGTTAAGATGGGTTTGCCGCGTGACGTATCGCTCAAATTGGCGGCCCAAACGGTGCTGGGGTCGGCCAAGATGGTGATGCAGACCGGCGAACATCCGGGCATTTTGAAAGATCACGTTTGCAGTCCGCGCGGCACGACGATCAGTGCCGTGCATTCGCTGGAGAGTAGCGGTTTTCGGGCCGCCCTGATCGACGCCGTGGAAGTCGCCACACTCCGTAGCCGGGAAATGGGGGCAGAGTGACGGAACGGCGAGTATACGCTAACAAAACCGTTCCGGCCCGACTTGTTTTGCGACGACCGTGACGCCTTTTTCTGTGACCGTGAAGCCTCGTTGCAAATCCCGCTGGTGGTCATAGCCGATCATCACGCCGGGCGGGATGTCCACGTCCTTGTCAATAATGGCGTTACGAATCCGCACGCCACGTCCCACGTTGACGTTGGCGAACAGAATGGATGACTCGACGCGGGAAAAACTGTTGATCCGACAGCAGTGGCCGAGGATGGAATTTGACACGCGACCGCCGGAAACAATGCTGCCCGGACAAACGATACTGTCCATCGCCAAGCCCGTGCGGTCCGCCCCGGCAAAGACGAATTTCGGCGGCGGAAGATTCGGATGATAGGTCAAAATAGGCCAGCGTTCGTCGTAAAGATTCAAAAGCGGGTCTACACTGACAAGGTCCATACCTGCCTCAAAAAAGGCGTCCAGCGTGCCTACATCACGCCAGTATTCCTCCGTCTTGTTATTTTCATCCATAAATGTGAAGGCAAAAATACGGCGGGTGTCAATGACGGAGGGAATAATGTCCGAGCCAAAATCGTGGCGGCTTTTCTTGTCCTCGGCATCGCGGCACAGCACTTCGTAGAGGAATTTCACGCTGAAAATATAAATCCCCATCGAGCCAAGGCAGCGATCCGTCAGGCCGGGAATCAGTTTTGGCTCGGCGGGTTTTTCTTCAAAGCCGACGACCCGGAAATCGTGATCGACTTCCATGACGCCGAACCGGCCACGGGCCTCATCGGGGTGAGTCGGAATTGCCGCCACGGTGGCATCGGCTCCGCTTTCAACATGGAAGGCCAGCATCCGGGCATAATTCATCTTGTAGATGTGGTCGCCGCCAAGGATAAGAACGTGCTCCGGCTGCTCTTCTTCAATCGCAAAAATGTTCTGGTAAACCGCGTCCGCCGTGCCGAGGTACCAGTTTTCCGCAATGTATTGCTGCGGCGGCACGACATCCACGAATTCCCCTCGCTCGCGGCAGAAATAGCGATTCCAGCCGTTGGAAATGTGGCGATTGAGGCTCATCGCCTTGTACTGTGTCAGGAGAAAGATGCGTCGCAGACCGCTATTGTAACAATTCGACAGCGTAAAATCGATGATGCGATAGGCCCCGCCGAAAGGCACAGCTGGCTTGGCTCTGTCCCGTGTGAGTGGTTCGAGCCGTGCTCCTTTGCCGCCTGCCAAAACGACCGCCAAAACCTTGTTACGTTGAATGCGCTGACGTTGCATGAGCTGATTCATTATTTTGGGCGTACCAAGAGACGGCCTGGAATACCGCGATCCCGTTGGTCGCCGCATTTTCAGTCTGCGCCGCCGGTCTCCACAATTCCAAACTCGCAGGAAAGGCAAGCTGCCTATGTTTTGCGTCCCATCTATCGGACTATTTTATCGCATCTTACCTTGTTTTTCAAGTATGCCAAGAGTTTGGCCGCGTTTGAAATTTGGGATCGTTCGCTTAGTGGCCGCCGATTTCTCAGCGGTCGGCTGCGGCATTCCGCGCATTGTACTTTATCGAAGATCAATGATGCGATGCACTCCCCCAATCGTTCAGTGTTTGATAAAATTTCTTGGCACTGGGGCAATGCGGATGTCGGGCGGCATTTTCAATGGAGAAGCCATACTTGGAAACCATCGCCCTTGCGAAAGTAACTTTTCCGCCCGGCCCGCGTTTTTGCAATAAAGCCGCGATTTCCTTGACTCGCTCAAACGGTTTATCAAAAGTTTTCTCCGGGAAATTTTCGACAAATCCCGGAGTGTTGAGCCAATGCCTCATTGCTTGAGTGTCGGCGAGAAACCACGCTTCCAGAGCTTTAACGGCGATGAAAACCACATCAATTTTCTCTTCAAAGCCCTCAGAAAGAATACGTGTACGCACGACTTCTGTGCTGTCTTCATCTTCCAAGTCGGTTAGGACGACGATTCTATCTGGAGTATCGCTATTCTCCGTCAGACGTGCCAAATGATTGCCAAGATATTTGGGCAAAAGATTACCGCCACCTCCGGCATTGATGACCGGATCGACAATTTCAACGCCGATACTTTCGCACCAAGTACGAAACGATGGCGATTCCAGCAAAATTTTTTCCGAATCACCTTCGACGATGAAACCGACTCTCACCACGGCAGCCCTCCGTCGAACATGTTTTGCAGCCACGCCTTGTCGTTTGGCATTCCTTCGACCGCATCGGCACAATCCCGGCCTAGCCGGAATTGCGTGCGACCGTCTTCTTTGACCCCGAAAAAAAGCTCTTCCGGCTTGGCATTGCGGACAAACGATTCGTTGTGCGTCGAGATGAAAATCTGGTGCTCATCGCTGGCATGTTCGCGGAAAAATGCCGAAAGCTGTTCAATGGCATAAGGATGAATCCCGCGTTCCGGCTCTTCGATCATCGTGATGCCGGGCTGCTTAATCCGCGTCAACACCGCCGCCAAAAGGCACAGGACATAGACCGTGCCGTCGGAAATCAGGCCGGCGGGAAAAGGGCGATCAATACCACGCTCATGGAATGCCATAGCAGGCTGACCATCCAGAGGATTTCGTTGCAAAACGACTCGCTCTAATCCAGGGACAATCATGTTCATCCACTCTGTGACTGTCGCAAAATCGTTCTTGCGCTTTTGTATTTCCTCAAGAACTGATGTCAAGTTGCGGCCATGTTGATCCAAAAAATTTGGATCAGTCACCTTTTCACTTGGTAGTACGGGGAGAAAAGGGTCAAAACGATAAATGTAATAGTTACGAAGCCATAAATCATATTTGCGGCGCATTTCAATGCCATTGAGAATAGGGTGCTTTTGTGGAGCGTAGCTTCTCGTGCCGTCAAGTCGAATATACATGTCCTGCTGTAGCAACGGAGCCTCCACCCCTCCCTGAATATAGAAAGCCGGAAATTGAACTCCGCACACAAAATGAAATGACTTGGTATCCTGTTCTTTTCGTTTCACACAATGAATCAAATCATATCCGCCGAAACGCCGAACGGCTTTGGTTGCGCCGTCGTCAATGACCGTCGAGGCGAATTTTAGGGCATCGAAAAAATTGCTTTTCCCGGAACCGTTAGCTCCGGCGAACACGCAGTAGTTCGGCATATCGGTCAACGTGATGCTGTCGATACTTTTGAAGCCGCCAATTTCCAAGCGTTTGATTCCCATGACAAAACCGGGGCCACCATCCCCTGCCCGTAGTATGTTTTATTTATCCCAGTGCTCCGTCGACAATTTTTCTCGCCTCGTCGAGAATCCGCCGGAGGTGCTCCTCGCTACGGAGCGATTCGGCGTAAATCTTGTAGATGTTTTCCGTGCCGGATGGCCGGGCAGCGAACCAGCCGTGTTGCGAGGCAACTTTCAAGCCGCCAATCGCCGCCCCGTTGCCGGGGGCGCGAGTCAATTTTGTAACAATCGGATCGCCTGCCAAATTTTCCGCCGTAACTTTTTCCGGCGTCAAATTTTTGAAGGCCGCCTTCTGCCCCGGCGTGGTCGGCTGGTCAATTCGTACATAAAAGGCTTGGCCGAACGCCTTTTCCAAGTCTTGATAATGCAAACCGGGGTCGCGGCCTGTCTTGGCCAAAATCTCCGCCGCCAGCAAATTCAAAATGATGCCGTCCTTGTCCGTCGACCACACCTTTTCGTTAAAACGCAAAAAGCTCGCCCCGGCACTCTCCTCGCCGCCAAAACCGAGCCGTCCATCGTAAAGGCCGGCGACGAACCATTTGAACCCGACGGGCACTTCTACGAGCTTTCGCCCCAGTTTTTCCGCAACACGGTCTATCACGGCACTGGAAACGAGCGTTTTGCCAACGCTTGTTTCGGGACGCCAGTCACGATGCTGGAACAGATATTGAATCGCAACGGCCAGGTAATGATTCGGATTCATCAAACCGACGGAAGGTGTGACGATGCCGTGACGGTCCGTGTCGGGGTCGTTGGCGAAGGCGATGTCGAAATCATCCTTCATTCGCACGAGGCCGGCCATCGCGTCGGGACTTGAGCAGTCCATGCGAATTTTGCCGTCATGGTCGACGGACATGAACGCGAACTGCGGATCGACGTTTTCGTTGACGACCGTGACGTTTATTCCGTAACGCTCGGCGATGGGCTTCCAATAATTCACGCCCGCCCCGCCCAAGGGATCGACGCCGATGCGAATGCCCGACTGCGCGATCGCCTTCATGTCGATGATGTCTCCCAAATCCGCAATATAATCATCTCGAAAATCAATCGGTTTGGCGTGCTGTAACGCTTTTTCGTAGGGCATTCGCCGCACGCCGTCCAAATTTTTGCGCAAATAATCGTTGGCCCTGTCCTGAATCCAGCCGGTCACATCGGTGTCCGCCGGGCCGCCGTTCGGGCCGTTGTACTTGATACCACCGTCCGAGGGCGGATTGTGTGACGGCGTGATGACGATGCCGTCGGCGAGACCATCGGTTTTGCCGTTATTTGCCTGTAAAATGTGCCACGAAATGACCGGCGTGGGCGTCCATTCATCTCCAACAGAGGCGTTGTCCTGTTGGAACACGACATGGATATCGTTGGCGGCGAGCACTTCCAAGGCCGTCTGTTGTGCGGGGCCGGAAAGAAAATGCGTGTCTTTGCCGAGAAACAGCGAGCCGTCATAATCTTTTTGTTTCCGATAATCGCAGATGGCCTGCACGACGGCCATGATGTGCGACTCGGTAAACGTGCCGTTCAATGACGTGCCCCGATGTCCGCTGGTTCCGAAGGAAACCAGTTGATTTGGATTGGTCACGTCCGGCTTGGTTTCAAAATAGCCTTTTTTCAGGGCTTCGAGGTCGACCAAAATTTTTTTCGGGGCTGGGCGTCCGGCGAGGGGATGTCGTGACATGATATGCCTGATGTTTAGATTTTACGGAAAAGTTTATTGAGGTATTTGTTGTCTTGTTAAAATCGTGGAATGCAGCTCAAATCGAGGGCAAGCACCCAGATGGTAAGTGTAAGAATGGCGGCGAGGCCTAGGTAACTGACGATCACTTGAAAGGTTTCATTCGGTGCTCTGCCGGTGATGCCTTCGTAAAGCAGGAAAACGACATGGCCGCCGTCCAGCACGGGGAAGGGCAAAATGTTGATGACGGCAAGGTTCGCCCCGATCAGGCACAAGAACAGCAGATACGAGCCAAGCCCTTTTTCCACAAACATCAGTGCCGCCTCGACAATCATCACCGGCCCGCCCAGCGCACGGGGCGAAACGCCGCCGCCGAAAAGTTTTTCGAGCGTTTTCAGCACGGAAAACGCATAATCAACCATTTTGACCGTGCCCAGCTTCATCGCCTCGCCGAAATCGTCGATTTTCACCTCGACCATTTCCGGTTTGATCAGTAAACCGCGTGCAATTTGATAGCGATCTTCCGAATCGACGATGGGCAAGTCGACGTTCTGGATCGTGCCGTCCGGCGTTTTGAGTTCCAAACGCACCGAGACAATTCTCTCCAGCATTTTAGAGCGCATCAAGAGTTGGCCTGGCGTGACCCGCTCCCGTTGGTCGCTACTGTTTTGGCCTTTATTACCCTCAACCGACTCCGTTTTCGTTCTAGCCGCCTTTTCCTTCTTGCTGAGCGGCCTAGGCTGGGCATCTTGCAGGAGTACGTCAAAAATGTACGGAATGTCTATCGCTTTGCCAACTTGCAGCAATTTGTAGCCTTCTTTGGTTTTTTGCGCAAAACTTGTTTTTCGGGAGAAAAACGCATCGCCGTTCAGGAAAGTCACAGAAACGACTTCGCTGCCGGACTGAATTTTTCCCGCATCCGAATCGGCAATGATCGGCTTCACCTCCCAGGACAGGCCCAGTGCGGTGCTGCCCAGAGGGTCTTTCATGGACAGGGCACTGAACGTGGGGAGAATCAATTCATCGGCCAGTTCAACGGCAACGGTCGTTTCCGTGCCGTCGACTTTTTTGATTCCCAGTTCGACGGAACGTTCGTTCTTGTTGACCTTCTGTAAAATCAACTGCGGCAGAGCCAACGGATCGTAATTGGCATCGCCGTCGACGCTGACAATCGTGTCTCCGGGCACAATACCTTGTTTTTCCGCATCCGAGCCGGGCAGCACCATCGTAATCGCGCCGGGCTGAAAACGCACGCCGATTTCCTTCATCGGGACGGCGGGCAACGTCACTTTGACGGGCGGTTGCCGCAAGTTCGTGTCCGGGTCTGGCGAAACGGTCACAAATTCCACATCCACCGGCTTGCCATAGTTCCGGTGCAGTGCTTCAAGATAGTTTCCATACCGATGAACCGGCGTACCGTTGACCGTTCCAATGCGCAAATTCGGCTTGTTCAGAGCCGCGAGTGCTTCTGGCGCGTAATACTTTTTCACGCTGGGGAACACCGGCGACCAGTTTTTCCTTGCTTCCTCGTCAGAAAACTTTTCGGGATACAACACATCCAGCGTTGCCAGTTGAATCACGCCAATCGACGGGGCCAGATCGGTTTCGCGTTTTCGCGGGGCGACCGTGATCTCGATTTTCTCCGTTGCGTCCGCAACGGTGGCTTCGGCGGGCCTGTTGATGCTCAGTTTGATGCCCCCCTCGCCGCCGACCATCGCCATGTTGAGGTCGGTGAACACGCGGATGGGCTTGCCGTCGATGGCCGTGATTCTATCGCCGACCTCAAGGCCCGCCGCCCAAGCCGGTGAACCGGGAACGATGCCGCCCACCGCCGGGGCCGTGTCCTTGAAACCGTACAGATAAGCACCGGCTCCGCAAACGATGGCGAACAGAAAGTTCATGGCCACGCCTGCACAAATGATCGCCAGCCGCTGTGGCACACTCTTCGCCAGATAACTGTCCGGGGCGTAGATTTGCTCGTTAAGCTCTTCAAGGGAACGAGTCGGTTGCGGATCACCCGGAAGTTCAGGCGACTGCGTTAGATTCCGGTCGTCTTCATTTTCGGCTTGTCGTGCTTCAGTTTGCTGTTTGGCCCGCTCCATTTCGGCGCGCAGTTCGCCGGGGTTGTCTTCCTGTCCCAGCATTTTGACATAGCCGCCCAAAGGGAACATGCCAAGGCCGTATTCCGTGTCGCCCCATTTGAAGCTGAAAAATTTCAGGCCCCAGAAATCGAACCAGATATAGAATTTGTCGCAACGCACGCCGCACATTCGAGCCACGATGAAATGACCGAACTCATGCACGACAATGAGCGTACTGATGCCCAAGATGACGAGAATGATATTGAGAGTCAGCGATCCGATGGCCTCCAGTGTCCAGCCGTTCGCCGCCGCAAAAAGGCAAAATTGCGTGCCTATTTGTCCAAAATCCATTTTTCCGTTTCCTTTCTGGCCCATCGATCCAGCTCAAAGAGCTTTTCGAGCGTCGGGCGTTGTTCATATTGGTGATGCTCCAGCACGGAGCGGCAAATTTTAACGATATTTTGAAAAGCGAGTTTATCGTCCAGAAAAGCGGCGACGGCCGTTTCATTGGCGGCATTGACGACAGCCCCGGCGGTTCCGCCCACCTCGGCCACTTCCAAGCCCAGCGCGATGGCCGGAAAACGCTCCATGTCAGCCGGGTAGAATTCCAGCGTGAGCGCGTTTCGCCAGTCCAAACGCAGCGCCGGCCCGTCGAAACGGTCGGGATAATTCAGAGCCAGTTGAATCGGTAAACGCATGTCCGGCGGACTCAATTGCGCCACGGTCGAGCCGTCAATAAATTCGACCATGCTGTGAACAATGGATTGTGGATGAATGACAACTTCGATTTTTGTGGCCGGTACTTCAAACAACCACCTCGCTTCGATGATTTCCAGAGCCTTGTTCATCAGGGTGGCGGAATCAACGGTGATTTTCTTGCCCATCTTCCAAGTCGGATGGGCCAGCGTACTTTCGACGGTCACTTTGGACAGTTCTTCGGTCGACCAAGTGCGAAACGGCCCGCCGCTGGCCGTAAGGATCAGTTTTTCGATGACGGCGTTTTGAAAGGGCGGCTTATCATTTCCTTCCCCCGCGCGCGGGAGAGGATTAGGGGGGATTTCTGTGCCCAGCCGCCAACATTGCAGAGCCTGCAAAATCGCACTGTGTTCGCTATCAACGGGAATCAGCCGTCCACCGGTTCTTTTGGCCAGTTCCGTGATGAGCGACCCGCCCATCACGAGCGTTTCCTTGTTGGCCAGCGCAACGGCTTTTCCTGCTTCGAGCGCGCACCAAGTGCTTGTCAAGCCGGCACTTCCGACAATGGCCGAGAGCACGACATCCACTTCAGGCCGCCGAAGAAGTTCGCATAGGGCGTCTTGGCCGAAAAAAACGTCGATCCCCTTGGGCAAATCTTCGAGCGGCGTGCGGTCGGCGTCTTCATCGGTCACGACCACCCAGCGTGGCAACGACGTGACATTGTGGCCATTGCCAAAATGAGCACTGTCGGAGGAAGTCCTGTCAGATTCTTTGGCATGGATTGAGTCGGCCACGCTACGGACGGCCATTTGCCGGATTTGCTCGACCAAAATGTCCGTGCGACGATGCACCGACAGCAACAGAGCCTCAAGCCTGCCTTCGGAGTGGGCGATCACTTCCAAAGCACTGCGGCCAATGCTTCCACTGGAACCGAGAACGGCCACACGGCGCGGCGTTTTTGTTTCGGACATTTTTTGGCGGGCGGCGGGTTTGCAGAGCGAAGACCATAGCGAGTAGTAAAGGGGGCATTATACCCCTTTTTTTCCATAGAACCAGCCTTGCCTGCCGTCCAGAGGTTCACGTCTGTGGCTTCGTTCCATGTATTTCAGGGATGCAGTTCAGGGACACAGTGTTGTTGTGTCTTCGTTGCTAGAATCCGATCTGTTTGAGCCAGTTTTCATACAGCCGATTCCAGCCCGCCGCAGGGCCTTTGTCGTTGCGGATGCCGTAGCCGTGGCCCCCTTTGACGAAAACATGCAGCTCGCAGGGAATGCCTTGTTCGTGCAATGCCATGTAGAGTTTCACGCTGCCCATTGAGCCGACGCCGTCGTCGTCGGCAATCGACAGAAACATCGGCGGCGTGTCCTTTGTGACGCGAATGTTCTCCTCAAGCGGAAGATCGACGCGCTTTTTGTCGATTCGTTCACCCAAGGCGTAGGCCAGATAAATGGGAGCCGCAAAGTCGGGCTTCGCAGAAATTTTGTCCGTTTCATCGACAGGCTCGTACACGCTCTCATCATAAGCCGTTGCGGCCATGAGCGTTAGATGCGCGCCTGCCGAAAATCCCATGACCCCTATCTTATCGGGGTTGATGTTCCAACTTTTGGCATGTTGGCGAGCCAAACGGATGGCGCGCTGCGCGTCTTGGAGCGGGGCAAGATGCTTTGGCTGGCCTGCACGGCGGGGAACGCGGTACTTGACCACGATGGCCGTCACACCAATCGAGTTGAGCCACTGGGCAATCTCCGTGCCTTCATGGTTATACGCTAAGATGCCATATCCGCCGCCCGGAAAGATGACCACACAAGTTCCTGTTGCCTTTTCCTGTGCAGGCTGATAAACGGAAAGCGTGGGGACGGTAACGTTGCTGATGCGGATGATCGGCATGGCCTCTTTTCCGGGCGTCGCCGTTTCCGGGTCAAGCACTCCCTCTTTCTCGCCGGGCCAGAGATTCATTTCCACATCGGGTGATCTGTCCTTCGCACCGAGATAATGCGGGTCCTCAGCCGCGGCGGCAACAGAACAGAAACAGATTGTCGACAGAACAAGAAGGAGGTTTCGCATGGGCATGTCCTTTACTTTTGGGAGGTGCTATTCATGGAAAAAAATGGCGGAACAAAAACAAGTCCTCTTTCGCCCGTGTCTCCGATTGTCAAGTGTCTTTTGCTCTTTGTCAATTCCCTGAACGGCCCTGTTGCAGATAGGACGGGAAACGGTATCATTGGGTCGTGGTACAATCAGTCGGGGCGACTGACAAATTTTTTTCATATTTTTTTGCAAAAACAGAGTTACCATGAGTCCTCTTGGGATGTTCGGGCCGCGGGGCGGTCACAAACGCCTGTTTGCTGAGTTGGTTCGGTTTCACGATTTGGATCGAAAAACCAAACTTCTACTCAAAGAAGTCGTTCAAAAATTGAACATTCAGCGGCCTGCCGAAATTTTCGTCGATCCTACGCATCTGACCAGGGCACTGAACTCGCCTGACTTTGCCGGGTCGGTCGATGATTTGCAAGCTCTGTACAAAAACTGGTTCGGAGGGTGAACTCCATTCCTTTGTCCCGTCCATGTCCGCACGCTCCATCATTCGGCTTTCGACCGTTTTTTTCGTCCTGCTTCTGCTCTTGGCCGGGGTCGGTTTGGCGGCGGGGTCGCTGAAATTATTGCTTTTCCAATTCGCCGCGAAAAGCCCGACGCTCCACGCCGCCGTCATTCGCGTGCCCGTCGAAAAGGCACTCGAAGAAACGTTGCCCTACGTTCCGATCAGAGGTGAACTCTCTTTGGGACAAGGCAAGCCGTCGAACATTTCAAGTTCCTGGTCGAATTTTCGCGGCGATAAGTTCGATGCAATTTATCACGAACCGATTAAGCTCCAGAAAAGTTTTGGCGCGGACGGTCCGAAAGAAATCTGGGGACTGCCGCTCGGCGAAGGTTTTGCCGGCCCCGCCGTTCGCAACGGGCGGGTTTACCTGCTGGATTACGATATGGAGAACAAGCGGGATGCCCTGCGCTGCCTGTCGCTGGATGACGGCGCGGAAATCTGGCGGTTTTCCTATCCGGTGGCGATCAAGAAAAATCATGGCATGTCGCGCACTGTGCCTGCCGTCACGGACAAATTTTGCGTCTCACTTGGTCCGAAATGCCATTTGCTCTGCGTCGATGCCGTGACGGGGCAGGAAAAATGGTTCAAAGACCTCAAACATGAATACGGAACCACTGAACCGGAATGGTATGCCGGTCAGTGCCCTTTGATTGTCCAACACAACGGCAAGGACGCGGCCATTGTCGCGCCCGCCGGGCCGGAAGTGCTGGTTTTGGCATTGGATTGCGAAACAGGTGAAGAGATTTGGCGCACGCCGAATCCGTTTGGCTGGGTGATGACGCATGTCTCCATCGTTCCCATGACGCTGGATGATGGTCGCCACACTTATGTTTACTGCGGTAAGGGCGGCGTGGTCGGCGTTGACGCGATGGACGGCAAAATTCTCTGGTCGACCACGGATTGGCAAATTGAAATTGCGACCTGCCCCTCGCCGGTGGCCTTGCCGGACAACAAGATTTTCTGCTGCGGTGGCTATCTGAGCGGTTCGGTGATGCTGCAAATTTCAGCGGACGGCGCGCAGCCCGGCCAATACCGATCCACCACGCTCTACCGGCTCAAGGATGCCATCTTCGGTTCCGAGCAGCAGACGCCGATCTTTTTTGACAACCATCTTTTCGGCGTGCGGCAACGGGACAAGGAATTTGTCTGCCTCGATTTGGATGGCAAAGTCGTTTGGCACAGCGGCGCGAAAGGCCGGTTCGGCGGCGGGCCGTATCTTTTGGCGGACGGCATGTTTTTGATTCTCGACGACAATGGGCTTCTAACGGCCTGCGAAGCGTCGACATCGGGTTTCAACATGCTTTCCCAGTCGCAAATTCTCGACGACCACGGCAGCTGGGCACCGATGGCCTTGGTCGACGGCAAGTTGCTGCTGCGGGATCAAATCTTTATGAAATGCGTCGATTTGCGGTAACGCCGCGTCGTGGTCACCGATCATAAAACTCGATTTCCTGTACGCAACAGCGAACGAGCGAGAGCAATCCGTACATGTGGGCCAGTTCATCCACCACCGTTGACGGAAAGGCCATCTCATCCGGCCCCATCTCCTTTTTCATCGTGGCAAGGGCGGCAAATTTGACGAAGGCGTCGAGTTTGTCGACAAGAAGGCGGAGTTCATCGACAGAAAACGGAAGGGGAAGGTCTGGAAGATTTTCGTTGGGATTTGGCATGGTGGTCGGCGAAGAAAATGAGTTGAGATTGCCGACTTCAAAAAAGCGGAGAACCGGCCCGAATACACATCCGCCTCCAAAACCCTCTGGAAAAGGGGCCGCACCGAATAGTACCGAACCGGCCCCCATAAGCGCATACCGGGAACCCGGATCGATACCATTCGTGCGGCACACCATTTTGGGGTACAACCGCAAAATATTTTCCAGATATTTTTGAAGGAAATGGCAGAAGGCAGCCGAAACCGCCTTCAACGTCGGATTGCTCCAACGCATCGTGGCCCATTCTAGCAGAATTGACGCGGCTGTCAATTTTTTGCAAAACAAAAAACCGACGAACATCAAATCCACGAACGGCGTTCCCCAAACGCGGTTCGTCGCCGGAATTTTTTATAATTCTCTTAAGTGGGTATCTTTTTTCGTCGACGAAAGTGACAAGCGTTGTATTGTTCGCGCGTACCGTGCCGTCCGAACAGCGTCTAGGCAACCGAGAGAATCTTTGTCCGAAATATTGATTTTGCTGCGGGCAGAGGATATACTGGCAGGATGAGGCATCGCTTGATTTCGCCGGACCGTGAAGTTCACCTTTCATGATTTTTAGAATACCTTTTTCTTCTGATATTTATAGACACATAATAGCCATTAAAAGAGATGTAAAAGGGTTGCCTTTATTTTATAGAAAAATACATTCCGAATATTCTACTGCTTTAGAGTTTGAATTATCATATAACAAACTCAAAGAGTTACAACCTCAATGGGAAAGTCTATGTAAATCATATGAATCTCATAACATAGAAGTTTTAAAAAAATCTATCAAATTCATATCTAGTATATTCCAAAACCTACTAAAGTTGAGAGCAGGTTGAAACAATATATTCTACTGAAACCCAGTGACACTCGAAGAGCTACATAAAATCCTTTTATGTGGCGAGTATTCAAGTTTCAGAACTATTACCCAAATATACAAACATTTTCTTTTTCCATTGCCTTACCCCCTTTTCGGAATTGCTCCCGGATAAAATGCTGTACATCGGAATCCAGATAATAGGTTTTCCGCTTGATTTGCTTAAATGGCAGTTCTCCCGAACTGCGGTAACGCTGCAAAGTTCGTTTACTAATGTTCAGCATCATACACACGTCTTGATTATCCAGCAATCCCTCGCCATCAACCATATACTGTGTCTTTTCTTTTTTGCTGACTTTTGTTTCAATCATATCAAGTTTTTTCATTATCCGCTCAATATTGGCGTCAAAATGGTTTCTATCTATAAACATACCGCCTCCTTTTCTTTTGCTGTTTTGAAACCGCGTTT
>QMCD01001369.1_pt1 | contig 21611 bp, 18 predicted proteins | sample 1821841 | NCBI WGS metagenome assembly QMCD01 (sample SAMN01991225, study PRJNA193472) | Termite gut metagenome, whole genome shotgun sequencing project. | isolation source: worker | host: Macrotermes natalensis
CGGAACATACGGCGACCCCCGAAATTCTTCAGCGTGTCAAATTGTTGGAGAAAAAGTTGGACAGCATCGAGCGGCTTGTCTCGCCCGACCGTCCCGTTATGGACAAACAGATGGTTTTGAGACTTCTTAAAATCAGGCCGAAACAGCTCAGCGAATTGGAACTGACAGGCGTTTTGACCTCGCATAAGGAGGGGCGCAGCGCTGTTTTCTATGAAGACGATGTGATGCGGTGCTATGCGAAGCAATTCACTTGGAAAAACGCCATCGAACAGGCCGCAAAACCCGTTGCCTCCGAATCTGCCGAACCGACAGTACCCGTCGAACCTGTCGAGCCGGATGCCGGGAAACCCGACGAGCCCGTAGTGCCCATCGAACCGGAGCCGGCCAGCGCCGTTTCGGATGAACCTGTATCGAAGGAGGATGTACATCTCATCGACATCGACGCTGCCGCCGCAATGATAGGCAGATCGAAATACGCCGTGTATAATCTCACCTCAAAAGACAGAATCCCTTTCATGCGAAAAGGGAACAAACTGCTCTTCGATGTCGAGGTACTTGAGAAGTGGATGGCTGACAATTCCTCCGGTAAAGGCAAATCCATTCGACGCGAACCAAAGGAGACTGGAGCCGGAACGGTTGAAGCCGACGGTCGCCGGCGAGTCGATATTCACGAAGCAAGCAAGATCGTGGGACGAAATCCGGGCGCCATTTATGAACTTAACCGAGGCGGAAAAATCCCCAGCCATAAAGAGGGGCAGAAAGTCTATTTCATAGCTGAAGAATTGACAGAGTGGGTCAAAACTCACCCACCACGCAAATACAAACGAAAAAATGAAACCGAAACCGCCTAAAGACCCGTTGAAGGCCGCCCGGAAAGGGAGCCGCGAGGCAGAGATAGGAATGTACGACCATCCGCTGCCCAAGCACAAGGTGCATACCTCGAAGAAACAGTACAGTAGAAAGAACGCAAAGGCTCGCCTCAAAAAGAATGAAGGCGAGCCTTTGGTTTATCTCAAATCATCCCCGAAATCAAACTCCAACTGATAGACTTCCGGGCGGTCGAGGTCTTGTGCATTGCTTACCGTCAGACCCATTAACCGTATCTTTTTCTGACTGTAATCGACTGCCGAGAGTAGTTCCTGCGCGACCTGCCGGAACGTGCCGAATTCGGTTATGAACCCTCCCGGAGTTTTGCTTCGGGTAATCTGCTCGAAGTCTTCGTACTTCACTTTGAGGGTCACAGTGCGCCCGAAAAATTCGTGCTTGCTGACCCGCCGCCAAACCTCGTCGGCCACCTCGCGCAGTTTCTCCATCAACACGGATGTATCGTTGATATCGTGCATGTACGTTTCCTCCGCGCCGATGGATTTTCGTATGTGGTTCGGCTCCACACGGCGATTGTCAATGCCTCGGGCAAATAGATAAAGTTCATGTCCGAATTTGCCGAAATGAGAGCAAAGGAAGGTTTCAGATTGCCGTTTGAGGTCGGCTCCTGTATGGATACGCAGACGGTGCATCTTCTCTGCCGTTGCCGGTCCCACTCCCCAGAACTGTTCGATCTTCAACTCCTCGACAAATGCCTCGGCCTCTTTATCGGTAATGACAAATAATCCGTCGGGCTTTTTGTAATCGGACGCGATCTTTGCGAGAAACTTATTGACCGACACACCCGCCGAAGCGGTCAGGCCGGTAGCCTCTTTGATTTTTTGTTTGATTTGCCGGGCGATGATGGTGCCGGACGGCATCCCAATCTTGTTCTCCGTCACGTCGAGATAGGCTTCATCGAGTGACAGCGGCTCGACAAGGTCGGTGTATTCGTGAAAAATGTCGCGGATTTGGTTCGATACTTCCCGATAGACCTCGAAACGTCCCGGAGTGAAGATTAGCCACGGGCAACGCTTGAGCGCCGTTTTCGACGGCATCGCCGAACGCACTCCATACTTCCGGGCTTCGTAGCTGGCGGCGGCCACCACGCCTCGCTCGCCTGGATAACCCACTGCTAACGGCTTGCCCCGGAATTCAGGGTTGTCCCGCTGCTCGACGCTGGCATAGTAAGCGTCCATGTCAATGTGGATTATCTTGCGCATCACTGCAAAATTAACGTTGTTTATCGGATATTTTATACCTTTGGATTATGAAACGACTAATCATCGCAGGTCGCGTTTTAGCAATTCTGACCATTATCGTCGGAATTGCTCTCGAAATCATATCATACCTTCCTGTGAGTGCGGAGTGGCCGGATACGGTGGAACAACGGCAACTCGTCCTCAGTTGCGGCTATATGATGCTGCTCTGTGGAATCCTATTCCTAATGTTGTTGCGCAGAGTCGAGCGGCACGCATTTCTACTGACGCCAATGGCGACTATCGGGATATTCACAGGGGCGTATGGATGCTTTGCCGTAAGCGGTATGTTGGCCAATATCGGGGCATGGGCGGTGCTGAGTCTTGGACTCGGGTTGTTTTGGATTACGATAGGTATTAGGGCAAAACACCGCAAGTTGTAGAAATTCGCGTCATCGAAAGACCGGCAAAGTTGTTTTTCGGACAAATAAAAAAGGCCGCCATAAATGACGACCCTGTAACGTAAGTCTCTCGACCCTATTTCTTGTCGGCCTCGACGGAATCCTTGCGGAATTGTTTCAGTGCCCCGATAAGAGCCAGAGCCGCTTTACGGGCGCGGGTTCCGGCGGCTTTGTTGCCTTTTTCGAGCTGAAGAGCGGCGTCCTTCTGGAACGCATCGAATGTTGCGCTGATGTTTTCGAGTTTGTCTTTCATTTTTTAAGTTTTACGGTTTATAATGCGTTTCGATAAGTCTCGAAAGAGTAGGGCAAATATAGCAAAATAAGTTTACGCGGCGAACTCGGCGCACAGGTCGGCGATGATGTCGCTCTCGTGAACGTTCTTGAAGTAGAATTTGAAGATAGTACGAACACTGTTGCCGGAGTGCTCGGCGATGATTTCCGGGCGGTAACCCTTTTCGCACATCATCGTGATGTAGGTCCCACGGGCGGAGTACCACGTTATCTCCTCGTCGGAACCGAGAAGTTTCACAATGCGCCGGAGTGTTTCATTGACCTCGCTGCACAGATACGACATCCGGTTTTTCTTCTTGGCGTGGGTCGTGTGCCTGGCCTCGAACATCGGCAGGACGAAATCACGGTAACAATCGGCGCTGTATTTCCTGGCTATCGCCTCGGCGCGCGGAACGAACGGCGGACGGCCTTTCTTCGGGGTCTTGATGCGCTCATAAGTGATTTTGCGCCGCTTCATGTCGATGCACGGCCATGTCAGATATGCGGCGTCTATCGGAGCCATCCCGCCGCAATAGAAACAAAACAGGAACAGGTCGAGATGGTAACTCTCCTCGTCGGAGAGCAGGCTGCGGTCCAGATTTTCCATCGCCATGAGCAGCTTCATCGAGATGGTTCTCGGAATCGGCTCCTCGCCCCGAAATTTCTCGACGGTACACTGAAAGACATCCAGGTCGGCTCCGGGGATATTCTTCTTCTCGGCTTTCTTGACCACCTGATAGAGGCTGTGCAGTTTCTCCCGGAGGCCGCCCTTGTTGCCCTTCTTCGCACCTTCGGTTTCGATGTAGAAAACGTAGTCCAGAAGGAATTTCTCGGTGATGTCTGTGAATTGCAGGTTCGAGAACGACCTGTCGTATTTCTCTCTTACGAATCGGGCGCATTGCTTCATTCGACTCATGCCGGCGTCGGCGTAAGAATCGCTCGGAACTTCGTGCCCGTTCTTTAGCTTCTGATTGCTCCGCTTGTCGCTGATCCACGCCAAATAGACCTGCTCGACCGTCGGGATAACGGTTTCGCGCAGCACCATCTCGCGGGGTTTGTCGAAGTAGTGGGAGAGGTCTTTGGGAGTCCATCTCACTCCCTGCTCATCCCAAGTGCTTGCGAGGGCCTGATAGCGGCTGATCTGGGATGCGAGGGCTGCGTTGTTGGCGGCGGCATCCTGTGTTTTGGGACGGAACCGCCGGGTTCTTTCATCCCAGTTTTTGTACGGTCCCGTCACTTTCAGGACTTTCGGGACTCTGTTGAACCCCGGCTTGTAGAAAATCATCGTGATTTTCGCCATGTCCGGGCGGTTCGGGTCGGGTTTCCCCGTGAGGTAGACATTCGAGTTTGCCATAATACACTGACATTTAGACTGTTTGACATTGCAAGTTCAAGCCTACAACCAAGGCTACAAAAGAGTAGCTTGGTGGTCAGAGTATATGTTTATAAATCTTGCCGGAATTTTGATGTTTTTCGATGCCTAATCAGCATAATACCAACTGATTAGAACTAATGCGACTTGATAATAATACGGCATTCTGACTTTTGCCATAAACCCGTTGATTATCAGCACACTTCTCGACATACGCATTATCAGCACTCGAAAATCTCACTTCTATACATATTCCTGGTACACCGACCAATAACTCAGACAGCCGATCTTTGATGTGGAGTGTTGCAGATAAGTCATACCCGACATATTCTTTTTCGGATTATGATAAAATAGCTCTTAAAAAAATGTATCCTAACCCGTTTTATTTATCCACGCCTGAACAATATTTGATAAATGATGTAACTGATATAAGAATTAATACCATAGACCAACAACGATTTCCAATAGAATCTGTAAACTGGACAATAGAAACAAATAATGTCGAAGTGGAAGTATTGTCTTCCACAAATAGTAACAATCTCACATTTAAAGCGACTCAAGATGTCCTAATGGCGGGAGGAACAATAACATTTACATGCACCATAGTCAGTGGAGGACAAACGAAGTCAATGACTATTACAAGGGAAGTATTAATAAACTATTTTCCTGTGTATAATTGCATAAAATTGTCTGACAACAGACCTCTGGGGGTAGATAATCATTTATTATATCAAGTTATTTATGCATGGCTTCTTCAAAAATCCGGAAATTATATTCCCAGGTTTAGATATACTGTGGATCGAAATAACTTCACAATCACATTCATGCCAGTGCCATACGGGGCTGGTTATCATGATCTGCGCGGTTTTATTGAATATACACAAATACTGATGCCTGAGCTTAGAAACCTTATTTACTCAAGTTTTTCCATAGATTTTCTATTCTCATACGGAGGTCTGTAAATTATGTAATACCAAACGCGAATGCTGACGTTCGGCAAGTCGACGACGGTCAATTATTTTGGAACATTCCAAGTGTGCGCCCTCCTCTACGATTAGGGGAGGGCTTTATTATAACCACTGGCGCGCAACCAGTTCAACTACAACAAAACGATCGACGGCCGCCACCACATCACCGCCCTCGCCGGTACCGAGGTGCGCAAACGGAACGCCGAGACCGAGAACAGGGTGTTGTACGGATACACCGACAGCCCCGCCATAACCTACGCCAATCTCGACGAGGTTAGACTGATCTCGGGTATCGGTGCCACCGTCGCCAATCCCACCATTAACAAGACGCTCTCCTCCGGCGAACTCGGCAGGGGGATCGTGCGCGAGAGCCTGCGTTTCTTCTCGCTCTACGGCAATTTCGCCTACGATTTCGACAACCGCTATGCCCTTAACGCCAGCATGCGTATCGACCAGGCCAACACGTTCGGCACCGGCGTTCGCTGGAAACCAGTCTGGTCGGCGGGCGCGTTGTGGAACATCTCGAACGAGGAGTTCTTCGACAGCAACGTCTTCGACCGTCTCGCGATGCGCGTAAGCTACGGCGTGACGGGTATGGTGCCCAACGCCAACATGGGAGGCCCCTACGACCTGGTACAAACCCTCCCCATGAGCAACTTCTTCCTGGGCAGGACCGAGAGCATCGTGTCGATAGCCTCGCCGGCCAACACCAACCTCGGATGGGAAAAGACGCGCAGCCTGAACATAGGCGCCGATTATGCGCTGCTGGGCGGTCGCCTGCGCGGTTCGCTCGACGTCTATTTCAAAAAGACCAACGACCTGATCGCACCCCAGACGATAGACCCCACACTGGGCTTTTCCAACATCAATGTCAACGTGGCCAACATGAAGAATACGGGTGTCGAACTTTCGGTCATCTCGCGCAATATCGTGCGGCGTGATTTCGCATGGGAGACGGCGTTCAATTTCGCCTATAACAAAAGCAAGGTCACCGACGTTTTCGTCGCACCGCTGCTGGATAATTATCTGAGCACCTACAAACCGGTCTTCGTAAAGGGGCGCGAGGCCTACGCCATATTCTCCTACCGTTATGCCGGCCTCAATGAGGAGGGCGAACCGATGGTCTACGACGCCGAGGGCAACACCACCGCGGCACAGATCCAGGACATCGACGCGCTGGTCTACTCCGGTACGGCGCAGCCCCCGTTCAGCGGCGGTATGACGAACACGTTCCGCTACCGCAACTTCACGCTGGAGTTCCAACTGCTCTTCAACCTCGGGCACAAGATGCGCCGCGACGTCGCCGATGCGAACGCCAACTCACGAGTACTCTACAACCAGATCGCAGGTAACCAGTCGCCGTGGATAAACCCCATCCACAAGGACTACGCCGACGCGTGGACGCCGGAAAACAAGAATACGCTCATTCCGCGCTGGTCGCCCGGCGGTCCCAGAACGACGAGCTCCTACTACCCCGCGGCCGACATCAACATCATCAGCGCGTCGTACTTGAAGATCGTATAGCTCAATGTAACGGGTATGAGGCTGCCGCCCGTAAGCTTATCGCTGGGCATGAGCGGCTGCACGGTGAGCGCCCAGGTCAACAACCCCTTTATCTGGACAAAGAACGACGACGGCATCGACCCGCGCTACATGAGCTACATGATTGGCCGCCGCCGCCGCCTCAGCTACGGTCCGGAGTATATGTTCAGGCTTAATGTTCAATTTTAAATAACACGCGACCATGAAAATATATATATTTGCAACACTTTTTCTTGCGGCGGGCCTCACGACCTCGTGCGATAAATTCCTCGACGAGCCGCCCACGTCGCAGATAACCGTGGCGACCACGGCCGACGACTATAAGAACCTGCTCTATGCTCTGGATATGGTCATGGGCATGGTGCCCGTTGAACTGCCCATGTTGGGCGACGACGTCTATTGGACGCCGTTCATGTACGATTACGCCGCCGTCAACCAATTCTGCCGCAGGGCCTATATGTGGGAGGACGAGGTTTTCGATGCGACCACCGTGCCCGAAAGCTGGCAATACCTCTACAAACTGATCTATAACTACAACAAGGTGATCAACGAAGTGACTGAAGTAAAGGGTGCGAACCCCGACTTGCTGAATGCAATTCAGGCCGAGGCGCGAATGTACCGTGCCAACTGCTACTTCATGCTCGCACAAATGTGGGCCAAGCCCTACCAGATGGCGTCGGAGACCGACCTCGGGGTGCCCATTCCGCTGGAGAACGACGTCTCCAAGCCTGCGGTGGCCCAATCCACGGTACACGATCTTTACCAATTCATACTCGACGACCTCGACGGGGCGATCAAATACCTCGCACCTTATCCCGAAGGCGCGTCGCGTTTCTATGCCTGCGGAACGGCGGCCCACGGCTACAAGGCCAAGGTACTCTTCTTTATGGGCCGCTACGACGATGCGCTCACCGAGCTGAACAATACCCTGGCGCTGGTCAAAGCGGGTGCGAATGACAACCCGTCGCTCCCGTACTCATTTCTGGATCTGAACACCGTCTTCTGGTACATACCCGGCGTGATGTCGAGCCTGCCGATGTACTTTATGGAGCCCAACCCCGAGTCGATCTACACCAACAGCCCCATGATTGATGCCACCAACGCCTATGGCAGCGGAGGCGATAATCAATTCTTCGTGCCGCAACACCTGTTCCAACTGCTCGACGAACCCGGCGGACTGCGCACCACGTGGTACTTCGGCTACATGTCGCCCGATCCCGAAAATCCGACCGCATTGTCCCGCATGGGCGGCTATTCCAACGTCGGTCTTTCGATGCCCGAGCTCTATCTGATGTTGGCCGAGTGCAACGTGCGTGTGAACAACGGATCGCTCACCGACGCGCTGGGCTACCTGAACGAACTGCGCGCGAACCGTTTCGATGCGACATACACGCCCCTCGACACGGACGACAAAACCGTCGCCCTGCGATGGATCCTCGAAGAGAGGCTGCGCGAATTTATGGGTTACGGCATCCGTTGGTCCGATATGCGCCGCCTGTGGGACGACCCCGTGGGAGGCCCCATGATAAACAAAACACGCACCCTGGGAACCGAGACCGCCACGCTCACCAAAGAGAGGCTCACGCTGAGGATCCCCGAATACGTCATGCGCTACAACCCCGAATGGACGCAGCACCCATAACCACGGCTTAACGAACAATTAAATAACAATTATGAAAAGATTACTTTTATTTGCATGCGCCGCCGTGTTTTATGCGGCATCGGCATGCGGCGAAACAGACGGCACGAAAATTACGGTCAGTGCGACGAACTACCCTGTCGACAGCATCGCCCTGGTATGGTTCGACGATGCGGGCGAACCCGTCAGGGAAACCGTGGTGCTGGAAGACGGCAAGGGAAGCGCGGTCGTAAACCTGCCCGAGGGCAAGAAGATTTCGCTCGTCAGCCTCGACGGGTCGAAGGGCATCGAAGTGCCCGACGGTGCGATACCGCCGCCTTCCGTTAATTTTTATGCCGAAAAGGGCAGGGTGGAGATCGCGTTCGACAACGACGGGTGGCCCGCCGCAACGATCACCGGCGGACGGCTCAACAACGACCTGAATAAATACTGGACGCTGATGGGCCCGCTCGAAATGCGCTCGTACGAGGGCACGCGCAAACTTATTGCCATGATGCTGGCGGGCGAGGAAGTAGGCCCCGACCCCGAGGCGATCGAGGTGAACGACGCGCAGGAGAAGGTGCGGAACGACTTTATCGAGGCCAACCCCGACAGCGAACTCGCGCTCGAACTCCTCAAGGGACAATACATGACCTTCGACAGCGACTTCGAGGCGCGCTACCTGAAACTCAGCGAGCGCGTACGCAACACGCCCGAGGGCATTGCGTCGGCCGAGAAGATAGCGAAGGCCAAGACGCTTGCCGTGGGCAACCCGGCGCCGCTGTTCACCAAGACCGACAAGGACGGCAACAAGATAGCGCTATCCGACCTGCGCGGCAAGTGGGTACTGCTCGATTTCTGGGGTACATGGTGCGGTCCGTGCCGCATATCGCATCCTCACCTGGCGGAACTCTACAACAAATATTCGCCCGAGGGGCTGGTCTTCATCAATGTTGCGATGGAGAGCGACAAGGATCCCGAGTGGCGCGAAGTATGGCTCAAGGCTATCGAGGATGACGGCCTTGTGTGGCAGAACATCGCCGACAACGAATTCCCCGAAGAGGGCAGCATGGTCGATGCCTACCAGATCAACGCCTTCCCGACCAAAGTGCTGATCGATCCCTTCGGCGCCCTGGCCGGGATCTTCCCGGGCGGCGACGTAGACGATAAACTCAAGGAGATCTACGGTAAGTAACCGTCCGGATTGGTTTTTAATAAACGACACCCCCTGCACCGTAAAAGTGCAGGGGGTGTTATGCAATTTGCCGTTGCGGGGGCTAAGCCGGTAGCCCACGCCTTATGTATAAACCTCAATTACCGAAAACTTCTCCGAGTTTGTCCACCACGGACTGCCCGCTCTGCTTTCCGAAAACGATCTCGCCGCGGGGGTCGATCAGGAACAGCGAGGGTATGCCCGTCACCCCGTAATCGTCGGCTATACTGCCACTGTCCTGAAGGTTCAGCCACGGCATCTGTTCTTCTTCGAGCGCCCCGAGCCATGCCTCGCGGTCGGTATCGGTCGAGATGCTGACCACCGTAAGTCCCTTGTCCGCATATTTTGCGGCAAGCTGCTTGAGCGTAGGCACGAACCTGCGGCATGGCTGGCACCACGATGCCCAAAAGTCCACCAGAATATAGTTGTCACCTGTGAGCAAATCCGTGAGGCTGTGCTCGTTACCTTCTGCGTCTTTAGCCGTAAAAACGGGGGCCGTACCCGTCTTGCCGAATATCTCCTCGGCCACGAGTTTCCCGTAATAGCTGTTTTTAGCCTCCTCCGACAACATGTTGTAATGCTTCTCGTTCTCGGGGGTTAGATAACTGGTGTGCGACAGCATCAGCAGGGGCCCCCAGAAAGTCCCGGTGTTCTCGGCGACGGCCCGATCGAACAATTCACCCATACTCCTGAAGAAATCAGCCTCGGACTGTTCGTAAGCCTTCCACTCGTCTCCCGCCCTGATCGCAGCCTGGGCATCTTCGTCGCCGGCCTGGCGTACCTCGCCCATCCTGCGAGAGAGATCTGCATATTTGGCATGGTTCTCTTCGAACATCTTGTTCATCGCCCCGCGCGGTTCCACGTACTTGCGTATATATTCATCGTTTAATTCCGAACCTTTGACAACCGGGTTTTCCAACGTACCTTCCAGCACGATCTTATCTCCGGGCCCGGCCAGCACGCTGAACCCCGCCCTCGTCCCCATCACAGAGACGTAGAACAGCATAGGCTCTTCGATGGCCTGCTCAAGAACGAACTCCCCGTTGGTGACGGTCGCTTCCGTGAGGGCGGCCTCGTTCTTATGGGTTGCGCCGGGTATGAGGCCGACCACGGTTCCGTCGGCCAGCCCCGCGAGTTTGCCGGTTATTACCGTCCTGTCGTCGTTTTGGGCGCATGCGACCAAGATGCCCAGGCATGCGCAAAGTGATACTATCAATATCTTTTTCATGAGAATTTGTTGGGTTGTTATTGTTTGTAGACCATGTGTACTATCTTTCCGAACCCCTGGTAGAGGTCGTGATCTTCGGGTAGCGTACCGGTGGCTGTCGTTTCGAAAATATACAGTTTCCCGGCCGTGCCGTCCCAGGTGGCGATGTAGAGCGTCTCCACGCCGTCCTTCACCTCCGAAGTCATGTAGACCGGTTTCTCGTTACCCGTGAAGGTGTAATCCACCGTGTACGATTCTCCGGGCACGTCGAAGTGCCCGATGCTGTTGCCCACCGCGAAGTAGATGAAATCCACCCGTTTGGAGCTCATCGCCATCGTGAAACCGTTGACCTGCGATGGCAGTTCTACGATGGTTTCGGCAAAGTTGTTGGCGGGTGTGGATACCGCGGTCGCGTCACAGCCCAGCAGCCAGAGCTTGCCGCCGCCGTCCTGCATCACGGCATTGATCTGGTTTGCCGTGCGCGTGAAGTCCATGTGGAGCATGGTCATTCCCACGTCGGCCGGGTTCCACGCGTCGTTCTGGGCATCGTAGGGATAATTCTCGATAGTCTGCCCCATCGTGCCGAAAGCGTACATGAAACGTTTTTGCAGATTATCGTACATGATACTTTGCGACGAATACGACATCGGGCCCGTCAGGATGAAAGGCGCCAGTTCGTATTCCCGCCATGAACCGTCATTATCCATCGGCGCCGGCAAGGACGGCCCGAAACCAGGCGTCCCGGGAAATCCGCCCGATACCCTGACATGGAACCGTCCGTCGTTGATAAGTCCCCTCCATGAAGCGGAGCTGTTGACATGCATAGCCTGCGGGTTTATAACATCCGGCGCCATGCCCGGAACGAACCATGCTGGCATATCGGAGATCTTCAGAAAGTCGATCCACGAGCACTCGGCGCCCTCTCCGTCCGTGAGCACGAAGAAAGACTTCGTACCGTAATTGTCGGTTATCTGCATCTGGTAACAGGGCGTCGGCAGGTGTCCGCCGTTGGGTTTGGAATATATCTCCCTGACAAGTTCGCCCGTCGGCTTGATCATCGACATATCGCCTCCCTGCGAGGTCTCTTCGAGAATGACCCACCCTTCGGTAAGCGTTCCGACCACCCTTATATCGTATTGCAGGTATGCCTCGACGCCGGTGTTCCTGTCCGTCACGGTGTACAGTATCTTGTGCGGTCCGGTCGCGGCGGTGATCTCCATGTTCAGATTGCGTTCCGTGCCCAGGTCTATCCACTGGCTGTAATCGAGCGTAGACCTGTTTTCGTGCATTATCCACTTGTACTCCAGGTTCGATTCGTCTTTGGCGATCGTTTGTGCGATGGTCGGAGTGAGTTGGAGTGTGGTGAACATTTCCACCACGATAGCCTCCTCCGCGCTTCCCTCGCTCATCGGATCGGAAACCTCCACAACGTTGATGGAGCGGTAGTCCACTTTGTCGTTATTGTCGAAGCATCCCGCCAGGCACAGCATTGCCGCCAGCGGCAGGAACAGTAATGTTATTATCTTTTTCATAGTCGCTATTTCTTATTATGATCGGTAAATTATCAGAACGTGACGCGGATATTCTCCTCCCCGTCTTCTGCCCGGCCGTACAGGGGGCCGTTCTCGCGTTCATAGAGTGCGAGGGCATGTTTCATTTTAGCCTGATAAGCCATATTGGCGGGCAGGTTCATGGCGTCCCATGCAATATCGGGGATCACTTGGAGCATGAACCTGTGCTTGGCGACGGAGTAGGTTCCGAAGAACTGGGCCGACCACTGTCCCGGCATTACGGCCTGGTCGATCACATGGTATTCGAAACTGAGCCTGTCGTAGTATCCTTTTTTGAGGTCGTCCGAATCTTCGATGCTGAACCTCACCCAATAGTACTTTTCCCTGAGTTTGTCCGAACGCTTGAAACGCACCGGCAGCACCAGTTCCAACTCGCCTGCCGGCACCACGATCGGATCGGGAAGTATATAGTCGTCCGGGGTGAGTGTCGACGCGGGGTCGGCCACAAGGTTGACCACCCGTTCCCTGTCCGACTTGTAGCCGGTGACCAGAAATCTCAACTCGCCGAGGGCCTCGGTGAAGTCGTCGGCTGTGCCGAAGAATGAAAATGTCAGTGAGTCAGAGTTCGAGATATTCGTCGAGCCGAAATTGCCGCCCCGTTGCGTATTATCGAGGTATATGCTTGCCGGTTCCGAGAAAATGGACTGGTTCGCGCTGTCGCTGCACGCTGCCGCCATCGCCGCCGCTATGCAGAGTAAGATAAGGCATTTAATATTTTTCATGTCCGAAAAATCTTTAATTGTTTAATACTCGCCGTAAACCATCTCGTCGTCCGGTATGACGAATGTGAATTTGGCGTCGACCGTCGAATTGGGCAGCCGCAGTGTGTTCATGCGCTTGTAGTAGAACCACACCTGTCCTTCCGCGTGGTATTCCTTAATATACTCCTTTCGGATCTCGTCGGCGAGGTTGTCTGCGTTGGCGTTCTGCGGGATCGCCCTGCTCGATTTGAAACTGTTGAGCAGCGTGGCGTCCGAGGCGCCTTCCGCGGCGATAAGGTACATCTCGCCCAGGCGGATCAGCGCGATCTGGTTGCTGATCGCGAGTGCCATATCGGGCGTCTGCAAGTACTTTTTGGTGTAATATCCCGATCCGCTCTGCCCGAACCAGTTCATGTAGCGAATATCGGTGGTCCCGCCCGCGCCTGTTTCGTAGAACGTGTTCTGGTACGTCATGTTCGTCTGGAGGACCGAGCCCGTACCCGAGGCTGACGTCTCCGTGAAATAGAGGTCGCTGCGTTCCTTGAGCTTGCTGTAATAGAGCCCGAAGACTATTTCGGAGGTAAACGCATTATTGACCGGGCCTTGGTCGCCACTTCCGGCGAGGTGGAACTTCTCGCTGTCGACCACCACCCGGGCGGCCGCAGCCGCTTCGGAGCCCCGCCCGAGCCAGAGGTATACACGTGCCTGAAGCGCCTTGACGGCGTAGTAATTGAACCTGTTCTGGCGCCACATCATGAAGTCGTCGGTGCCCGGCTGGTCCGTTGCCTGATGCATCTGGTCGATCTCCGTGTAATTTTTCAGGTAATCCTCGGCGGCTTCCAGTTCATCGACGATACGTGTTGCAAATTCCTGCATCGTGAGCGGCGCGGATGGTGTGATGCCGTAGGTGTCGCGGAACGGGATAGAAAGCTCCGACAGGTCTTCGGCATGTGTATACGCCGGGGCGAACATGCGGAAAAGGTCGAAATGAAGGTAGGCCCTCAGACCGAGCATTTCGCCCTTGATCACATTGTAAAGATCCTGCGACAGGACCTCGCGGCGCTCGTCCGCATTCTCCAGTATCAGGTTGATCTGTGCGATATTGCTGTATGCGCCGTTCCAGATGCCGGTAAAGAACTCGCGCACGGAGGCGTCCTCATAATCATATTTCATTGCGTTGACGTAAGCGGACGACAAGCCCACGCTCTGCGTCTGGTTGGAATAGGAGCCGGACATCATGCTCAGCAGCCCCATCGAAAGGTTGTTGCCATAGAGCGAGCTGCCGGTCGCCTGCGTGTATACCCCGTAGACGGCATCCCTGAACCCCTGTTCGCTGGAAAACTGGTCTTCGTCCTTGATCTCGGCCTTCGGGGAGACGTCGAGCCACGACTCGCACGAAACAAGCAGCGAAGACGCCAGCAGGATCGTAAATATATTCTTTATTGTTCTCATGGTAGATCTCTCCCTGTATTAGAATGTAAACTGAAGTTGAAGTGTGAACGAGCGGCTGAAAGGATATTCGAGCCCGCGCTCTCGTTTGATCGTTGACAGCCAGAACACGTCCGACATGTATAACGAGAGCTTGCTGTTGCTGATCCCCAGCCGCCTGTTGAACCTGTCGTTGAAACGGTAGTAGAGCGACACGCTTTCAAGGGCGAGCAGGTTGTCGTCCTGCACGAAGCGCGAGGTGGCGTAAGTCGGATAGCCGTCCATGGAATAGTACACGCCCTCGTTCCACACGCCGTCGGAGAAACTGCTCATCTGATAGTAGCGCACGCCCTTGAAGAACGTCTTGTCGCCCGGCTCCTGCCAGCGTTCTTCGAGTACCCGGCGGTCGACATTATAGTTCAGGTCGGCCATCTCCACCTTGTCCACGAGCGTCTGGTTGTAGGCCTGCCCGCCGAAACGGTAGCGGAAGAAGAGGTTTGCACCCCAGCCGCGGTATTCGAAGTTGGTCCCGAAGGTACCCTCCAGGGCGGAACGTGAATCGCCCACCACCTGCTGGTCTATGGTGTTGTAGACATTGGTGGTGGTGCCGTCGAGTTTACGGTAGATCTCCAGCCCCGTACCGGGGTCGATACCCAGCGACTTCACCGCCCAGATGGCCGTGGTCGACATACCTTCCTCGTAACGCGGGAGCGGCAGGTACGAAAGCGTCTCGGAGTTGACTTTGTTCATCGCTTCGAGCATATTCGACACTTTCTTGATCTCACCCTTCACCTTGAAGGCATTGAAGAACACGCTCCAGTTCTCGCGGGTCTCGAGACGGTTCAGAATGGTATACTGCGCATAGAGTTCCCATCCCTTGTTCGAAATATCCCCCATGTTTTCCTTGTAGGACGCAAACCCGGTAGAGGGCGCGAGCGAAACCGTGGCGATGCTGCCCTCGGTTGTTTCGTAGAAGTAGTTGAATGTGAGGCTGAGCCTCTGTTTGAGGTGGAGATCTATACCGATATTGTGCTTGAGCGTGCGCTGCCATTGCAGGGCCTCGTTGCCGTAGCCCATCAGGTAGGTACCGTAGTGGTAGCGGTAGTCCTGGTCGGTATAGTATTTGCTGGTCGTGATGCCCAGATAGGCGTCGAAGTTCTGCGACCCCGTGTAACCGTATGAATAACGTACTTTCAGGCGGTCGACCAGCCTCGAGTTTTTGAGGAAACTTTCATTGTGCAGGTTCCAGCCCGCTCCCAGCGAGAAGAACGGAGCGAAGCGCTTCTTGCTCCCGAACAGCGACGACCCGTCGTAGCGGAACGAGGCGTCGAGCAGGAACCGTGTGTCATACGTGTATGTGGCATTTGCGAAGTACCCCGCCAGGCGGCTGATGCTCTCCGAGCCCGTGGGTTTGGAGTTTACGGGATAGCGGTTGCCCATAAGCAGGTCGCCGACATTGTCGTTCGGGAAACCTTCCACGGTGTACGATTCGGTATTGTACTTGACTTCCTGCACCGTCGCACCTACCGACGCATAGACCACATGCCTGTCGAAAGTCTTGCTGAAGTCGGCTGTGAAGGTGCTTTCGATGGATGTGCGGTTGCCGTATCCCTTGGTGTAGGAGCCTTTCCTGTATGATTCGCTCTGGGGTATATTTGCGAAACTTGTATGTTGCGCCGGGTAGAAAACGTCCGACTCGTCCGATTGCTCGGTGTAGGCCAGCCGCCCGGTGAACTTCAGCCACGGGGTTGCGTTCCACTGGGCGAAAAGGTTCTCCGTAATGATCCGGTATTTGGATTCGTCCTTGATATTAAGCGTCGAGTTGTAGTATGGGTTGGCTATCCGGGAAAACATGGTCGGGACGTCCCGGCTCGTCACGTTCTCGACGTAGAAGGGTATGTTGCCCTCCTCGTCCACCGGGGCCCAGTACGGGTTCATCGTTGCGTACTGCGAGAAGCTGCCGAACGGGGAATTCTCCGCCTTGTTGTAGCCGATCGAAAGTTCGTTCTTGAACAGAATATCCTTGTAGCGGAACTGGAGCGACGAGGCCAGCGACATGTTTTCGCGTCCCGACTCGCGCATTACGCCGTTTCGCATGTCGTATGAAGCGCTGATGCCGTATGTTATCGACTCGTCGCCGCCCTCGATATAAACATTGTGCTTATGGCCCACCGCGTTGCGCAGCGGGAGGCGCAGCCAGTCGAAATCGACGCCGCGTTCGATCTGCTCCAGGCGGAAGTTGTTGCGTTGGGCGAAAAATTTCCGGTAATTGGCCGACCCGTAGACTCCGCTCGTGGAAGTGCTTATCAGGTCGAGTTCGTATTTTTCCCGTGCGTTCAGCAGGTCGTAGCCTTTGAGGTCGGGGAATTCGAACGACGCCTGTCCCGTGTACGACACGCGGAAGCTTCCGTGCTCGGCAGGTACGGTCTCGATCACGATAACGCCGTTGGCCGCCCTCGAACCGTAGATGGAGGTTGCCGTGGCGTCCTTGAGGGTAACGACGCTCAGCACCCTGTTGATGTCAAGGTCGTTGATCCGCGACAGCGAGACTTCGAAGCCGTCGAGGATGAACAGCGGGGTATTGGGATTGCTCTTGTAGTTGAACGCGGCGTCGGCGCTCTGCGGGTCGATCAGCGAATTGCCGCCGCGAACAGTGATCTCGGCCAGGACGTTGGGGTTGGAGCCGGCGTTGATGTTTTCAGGCATCTGGATCGACGGGTCGAGAATGCTCAGGGCCTGAAGAAGGCTGCTGCTCGACGCCTGCGCTATCTGTCCCCGGGTGATGGTGCGTGCCGCGCCCGTGTAGCTTTCCACCGGGCGCGAGAAAAGCCCCGTCACCACGACGTCGTCTATTTGGATGTGGTCGTCTTCGAGAACGACCTGAATATCGCTTTGCCCCGTATACTCTACCTCCAATGTCTTTTTTCCGAGGAAAGAGAAAACAACCGTCTCGTTCGGGGCCACGCTGAGGGTAAATGCTCCCCGGGCGTCTGTAGCCACGCCCCTGGTCGTCCCTTTGACCACCACCGTCACTCCCGCGATAAAATTGCCCTGTGGGTCTTTGACAACTCCTTTCACGGAGGCCCTTGCCGGCGGTGCGGGCTGCTGTACCGATCGGGTGGCTTTTTTCAGCACCACCATATTGTCCTTCAATTCATAGGTGATACCCGATCCGCGCAGGCAGGTTGCGAGTACGTCCCCTATATCGGCCCCGTTCATAGTGACCGTAACGGTCCCCATGTTTTTTATGTCGGCGGCCTCGTACACGAACATATAGTCGCTTTGTTCGCGTATCTGTCCGATCACATTTTCCAGCGTGCCGTTGCGCACGTCGATGTCGACTTTAACGGCCTGCGAGAATGCGGAAGCACTTGCCTGGAACACCGTAAAAAAGATCATGGTCAAGGTTAACTTCATAACAAGCAGAAGTTTGATCTTTTCCCTGGGCGGGGAAAAGTGATTAAGTAGTTTTTTTTTCATACATTTGTGAATAGAGAGGTTAAACATTGCACTCCTCCTTGCGGGGAATACGATTAATGGAGCTTCTCAAAAGGGGGGTCGATCGCAGCGGACAACTGAAACGGCCCCTTCTTTTATGTCAAGAGCTTGTTCGGAAAACCCGAACAAGCTCTAATTGTCGTAAATGGTAAGTTTGCGTCCATCCTGCGCATATCTGATCTTGCCCATCTCCACCAGAATATCGAGTATGCTGTTGATGCTCGCCGACCTGTTCGCCTCGATGGTGAAGACCCTGTTTTTCAGGGTGGGGTCGTCGAATTCCACTTCTATATCATACCACTCGCCCAACTCCCTCATTATTTCCTCCAGTTGCTCGTCATTGAACGAAAAACGCTCCCGTGTCCAGGCCATTACAGACCTCACATCGGCTTTCCCGACAGAGATGCTTGTTGAATTTTCGGCAATTACCGCCCGGTATCCCGGCGCCAGCAAGCGCGAATCGGTGGAGGTCCGGCAGGAGACCGAGCCTTCGATAATGGTTGCATTGCTTTCTTTTCCCGGATACGCCTCTATGTTAAAACTGGTGCCGAGGACCTCGACGCTGTTTTCTTTGAAATTCACCACAAAAGGCCGTTCCGTGTCGGGGGTCACTTCGAAATACGCTTCGCCTTCGAGCCACACCTCGCGCAGGTCTTTTGGGAACGGCAAAGGATAGCGCAGCTTCGAGCGGGCATTTATCACAGCCAGACTTCCGTCGGGCAGTTTTATCTGGCATATACCGCCCCGGGGAACGCGAATAGTGTTGTAGCCCACGAACGATTGCTCGTCGGAAACCGCGTAAACGTGGGTCTCCTCGTCGAAGACGATCGCCGCCTCTTCGCCGAGCGATATGCCTTCTTCCGGCATTTTGTCGAGTACTATCTCGGTGCCGTCGTCGAGTATAAGGACTGCGGGCGACGATTCTGCAAAGATCTCCTCTCCGGGCCCGGTCATTGCTTTGTCGCCAAGGAAATATACGGATGAAAAAGCAACCGCGACAAAGACCGCAGCGGCAGCCGCCCAACGAAGAGCGCCCCGCCTGCGCTTGCGCGACCTGTACCTTTGACCGACTCTTTTCAGCATTGCGTCGGCATCCGTACCGGCTGACATGCGATTATGTTCGCGCAGGCTCTCCCCGCCTATGAATTTCTCATACGTCTGTCGGTTTACATCCGACCTGGCTATCCATTCGTCGAGGACTGCCTGCTCTTCGTCGGAGACCGTATCCGTGAACTTGCGGGCCATGATTTCCGCTATCCGGAATTCGTTCCTGTATTCCATAATTCGGATATAGTTTCAATAAGTATCCACAAAAAACCGAAAAGTATACATCGAATTGAAAAAAAAATCGTAAACTTGTTCTGATCATAGAAACATTATAAACCCGATGGGCGAAAAATCCCCTTATCCCGAGGGTCGCGGCGAGGTCGGAGATTTTAGCGACATCGTTCGTCGGCACAACGCGTCATTGAATGCTTTTGTCTTCCATATCCTTCAGGATATGGATGCGGCGGCGGACGTCGTACAGGAAACGTTCCTTGCCCTCTGGCTCAATTGGGATAAGGTGGATTTCAACCTTTCGCTCCGTAATTTTATTTACGTCACCGCCCGCAACTTCGCGTATAAGTATTTACGGACAAAAAAACGTTTTGACAATAACATTCCGGTTATTCCCGGCGAAGAGCTAATATCCGCTTATATAGTCCGGGAGGAGGCGATACGGTTATTAAAAGACGCGATAGGGAAGTTGCCCGAACGTACCGCCGAGGTTATCCGCCTGAGCCTCGATGGCATGCCCCAGGAGAAGATCGCGGAACGGATGAATGTGAGCGTGGCCAACATCAAGAAACTGAAGGCTATCGGCATCGTCAAACTGAAGGATGCAATGGGGCCGTTTTTCTCCGTGATCGCATGTATCGCATATTGTTGAAACAATCCCGGCAAGGCCGCATATTTTGTCGTGCTTGTGCATCTTTCCCTTGCGAATTTCACCCCGTCCGGAGAATTTGGCAGATCGGATTATATTTCTTACTTTGCGCTTTACAATTTCAAAATCATAATAGAAAAATCATGAGACAGAAATATTTTTGCCCCGTTCTGATACTGTTTATTTCGTCACTCGCCTTTGTCGGCGGCGTGCATGCAAATCCGAAAGGCCCGCAGCCGGACGGGACGGATCGGCAACTGATCGAATTTTTCACCGCCCGCCTGTCGGGCGGAGGTGAGGCCTGTGGCGACAAGGCGCATATACACCCCACTGAAATAGAGCGCGAACGCGAGGCGGTCTGGGATGCGTGGAAAACGGCCAACGACGCTTTCGAGGAGGAGAAACTGATACCGCTCGAACCCATCGCGCCGACGGGATCGGGCAGGTGGAAATTGCCCGAAGAGCTGGAACCCGGCGCCGTAATGCCATATTATTGGGGCTCGAAGGGTGAAATGCCCGCGAACGGCTATCCGCTCTACCTCTACCTCCACGGTTCGGGACAAAAAGACCGGGAATGGGCGAACGGGTTTGCGTTCTCGCAAAGGTTCGACGATGCGCCGTCGGTATATTTTGTCCCTCAGATCCCCAGCGAAAGCCGATACCGCTGGTATCCGCGCTCGAAGCAGTGGGCATGGGAGAAGCTGCTCAGGCAGGCGTTCCTGTCCGGGCGGATCGACCCTAACGCGGTCTATTTTTTCGGCATTTCCGAGGGTGGCTACGGCAGCCAGCGCCTGGCGTCGTTCTACGCCGACTATCTGGCCGGAGCAGGCCCCATGGCGGGGGGCGAACCCCTGAAGAACGCCCCCGTGGAGAACTGCCGCAATACGGCTTTTTCGTTGCTCACGGGCGCGAATGACAATATGTTCTACCGCAATATTCTCACCGGGTACACCAAAGACGAGTTCGACCGTCTTGAGGCCGCGAACCCCGGGAGTTTCGTCCACAATGTGGAAGTGATCCCTGGCAGGGGGCACTCGATCGACTATTCGGTCATGACCCCGTGGCTGAAAAAGCACACACGCAACCCGCACCCGAAATTCGTGTCGTGGGAAAACATGGAGATGGACGGCAGGTACCGTGACGGGTTCTACAACCTCTACGTCGACGAACGCTCGAACGGCGACGAGTCGCAGAGGACATACTACGAGATGGAGATCGACGGCAACGAGATCTCGCTCCGGGTCGATATGGTTAAGTACGGGGTCGTGGAGAAAGACTCGCAGTGGGGCATCGAAATGAAGTTCGAAAAGAGCTACACGCCTGCCGGGAAGGGCCGCGTGACGATATACCTGTGCGGGGAGCTTGTCGACCTTGAAAGGGAGATAACCGTGACGGTGAACGGCAAGCGGGCGTTCCGCGGCATGGTGAAGTGCGAGCGCAGGCATCTGGCGAACAGTTGCGCCGCGTTCTTCGACCCCGAGAGGCTCTACCCCGCCGCCGTCGAGATCGACCTGTCGAAGTTGTAGGCTGCCAGCCGTAATGTTTCAGTTTCCATAACCTTTTACAATAAACAATAAGAATCGCTATATTGTGTCGTTCAAAAACGATTTGATTATGAAGGGCTTTTTGAGGATTATTGCTTTGGCGGCGGTCGTCGTACTTTGCGTGCAATGTGCGGCGAGGCGGCAGGGCAGTGTCGTGGAAGGGATCACGATAACTGGCAAGGTGACCGATTGCGAGGGGCAGCCGATCAGGGGTGCAACGGTTTTCGA
>QMCD01000778.1_pt1 | contig 21598 bp, 19 predicted proteins | sample 1821841 | NCBI WGS metagenome assembly QMCD01 (sample SAMN01991225, study PRJNA193472) | Termite gut metagenome, whole genome shotgun sequencing project. | isolation source: worker | host: Macrotermes natalensis
CGATTCGCCGGATCGCTGAAATATTCTTTCGCCAGCTTGAACACAACCGGGCTCAACAACAAAAGAGCGATGAGGTTGGGAATGGCCATTAAACCGTTGAAAAGATCGGCAAGATTCCACACCAGTTCCAGCTTGGCAAGGGCGCCGACAGGAACCACGAGCGTGAAGATGATGCGGAACGGCAACGCCGCCTTATGGCCAAACAAATAAATCACGCAACGCTCGCCGTACACACACCAACCCAAGATCGTCGAAAAGGCGAACAGCACAATGCCGATGGTAACGAGCCAGGAACCAAACCCGCCGGGCATGACGCTGTTGAACGCTTGAGCGGTCAGTGTCCCCGCGCCCGCTTCGGCAATACCCGGCGCCATCCATTCGCCGGACACAAGGATGACCAGCGCGGAAATGGTACACACAATGATCGTATCGAGGAAAGGATCGACCATGCCCAACAGCCCTTGCTTGACCGGATTTTTAACAATCGCCGTTGCGTGTGCGATGGGAGCGCTGCCTAGCCCAGCTTCGTTCGAGAAGAGGCCACGCGCCACACCAAAGCGGATCGCCTGGGCAATCGCCGCGCCTGTAAAGCCGCCGACAGCGGCATGACCATAAAAAGCGCTGTGGATAATCAGGGTAAACGCGTCCGGCACTTTGTCGATATGAACAAAAAGCACGATCAAGCCGCCGATCACATAAACCAACGCCATCGCCGGGACCAATGTTCCGGCAACCGCACCGATACGCTTGACACCGCCGATCAACACCAGCGCCGACAGTATTAACAGTATCGCGGCAACGAACCCGGGGGCAAGATCAAAACCGAAAGCGGTTTTACTCAACCCGACAACGTTCGCAGTTACCGCATTGGCTTGAGTCATGTTGCCGATGCCAAAGGAGGCGACCATGCCGAAAATAGCGAAAAGGGTCGCCAGCCATCTCCAGTTTGGTCCCAACCCATTCTTAATGTAGTACATCGGGCCGCCGACGTATTTGCCGTCGGGCGTCACTTCACGGTATTTCACCGCCAACGTAGCTTCACAGAACTTGGTCGCCATGCCGAAAAGCGCCGTGAGCCACATCCAGAATACCGCGCCCGGCCCACCCAGAAGAATAGCCGTGGCCACGCCGACGATATTGCCGGTGCCGATCGTCGCGGCAAGCGACGTCATTAGAGCGCGAAACGGCGTTAACTCGCCTTCATGGCCGGGTTTGCGATGCCTCCCTCGCCACATCACGACAAAAGCGTGCGGCAGCTTTCGCCAAGGCATGAACCGAAGCCCGACAGTAAGCACAACCCCGACAATCAGCAGCAGGGGGATCAGCACATAAGGCCCCCAAACCAGACTACTAAGCGTATCGATAAGTTTGATCAGTGTTTCCAACACAATAAACCTCCCTTTTGTTCACTCATGACAACTGTTTTCCGCAAGCAAAAAGTATAGTTTCGAATTGATACAGGCTAGGTTTTGCCTGCGAATCAGTCAGTGTTGATGCCGGTGATCCAACCATATCGCCGGCAACGCGTCTGCGCTAACAGGGGCAATTATCACTCGGCCTTGATGTACAGCCAATGAATCGCCTGAATAGCTTTTCATATACAAATTTCTATGATCCGCCTCCGGCTTTTAGCCGTTAAAAGGCGTTTCAATATAGCACACATCCCCAATGTGTTTATTAAAATAATTTCAGCAATTAAGTCGTTTGAATAACCAAAAAGACTCATTAAAACAGTTGGTTTTTTTAAGCTGTTGCGTCAAAAATAATGCTTCACTTTAAACAATCGACAACCCGGATTACTGACGGATCTTTAAGGAACACATGCGATACGCAACGTTTTTTAAAGCCTATCCGCTGATAGCGTATTGCTACGCACGCCGATATTGGTTGATATATTTTGCCCACGTATCAGCTGCTGGCATCAGCGGAAAATCAGAAAAAGATATTGGCGTGATGCTTCTGTTTGCATTGTTCCTCATTGTTTATCACCGCATTCATCATGGCCATTTTCCCGGGCAAAAACCAAAAAAAAACAATATAATCCCAGCCTCTTCTTTCGGCTGTTGCCGTTGGCGCTCCAAGACATTGATATCGCGTTATCATGAGTCACTACGATTTGCATCTTTTCTTTTGCTGCAACCGCCGCTCAGATACGGGCGGTAATTGGAGTTGCGCGGCATCAGGTGCAGAAGCGCTTTATCTTTATGCCAAAGACCGCTTAAAAGCCCTTGATCCACATAAATCAAAACGTATTCGCATCAACAGCTCCGGCTGCCTGGGACATTGCGACGATGGGCCGTCGCTCGTCATTTATCCCGAAGGTGTCTGGTATCGCTATCACAATGAACAGGATATTGACGACATTATTGCGCAGCATATCCTCTCCGGAAAAATTGTGGAAAGGTTGTTGATGTGACGCCTAAAACGCTTGAGCGCCGCACCATTGCCGGGCCTGCCGGCGCGCTGGAAATCGCGGTCAATACGCCGGACAAAATACGAGGCCTTGCGTTAATCGCGCATCCGAATCCACTCGAAGGCGGCACGCTCGATAACAAAATCGTTTACACGCTGGCAAAAACATTTTTCAATTTTGGCTTTGTCGCCGTGCGTTTTAATTATCGCGGCGTTGGGCTGTCCGAAGGAGTGTGGGGAAACGGCGACGGCGAGGTGGAAGACGCGCTATGCGCTTTGGAATACGCAAGGAGCCGCTACCCGCAAGCGCGACACTTGCCCTTGGCGCTCGCCGGTTTTTCTTTCGGTACCTGCGTACAAGCGCGTGTCGCGCAACAAGAAACACCCGCGATCATGGTACTAATCGGCGCGGCGGCAAAACGCTTCGCGCTGGAAAATGTACCGCAGCACGCTTTCATCGTTCACGGCGAAAACGATGAAGTGATTCCGCTTCCCGATGTGCTGGATTGGGCGCGTCCGCAACATCTGCCGGTATTGGTGGTTCCCGATTGCGAGCATTTTTTTCATCGTCGGCTGATACAACTGCAAGATATTGTCGCGCAACATATTGCGGGACGATTGGCAGCGCTATAACGTTTTTCTTCGTTATCGTTCCGCCGACATGTTCAGATTTGTCCGGTGACAAAAAACACCGCTGCCTATCAACAATCTGTACGAAAACACGTAGAATGGAATCTTCCATATTTGCCGACAGGTGGGCCATCATGAAAACATCGCATCTTTTTTGCTCGTTGCTTTTGCTGCCATTGATCGCGATGCCGCTGACAGCTGCGGAAATGTATAAATGCGAAGGCGAAGGCGGCGTTCCGCTTTATCAGAACTTTCCCTGCGAAGAAGGAAAAGAAATTCGCAACATGAGCAAGGATGAATCGACTGTTTCCGTCATCCCGATGAAGCCGCAACCGTCAAAACTAACGCCGATAACACCGCCGCCCGAACCCTTACCTTCGGTCATGCCAGCCCAGCCTGCCGCCCCGGCTATTCCGCCATCCAACGTATCCGGCACTATGCCCACTCCAGTATCAACCCCAGAGCCGCCGCAAATGCCGCTGATCGATTTGACAAAGACGCCTGTCGTTAACGTTCCTGAAAATCCGCAAGCAGTACCATCACAGAATTTTGGTATGCCCGTTTCCCCTGCAGATCTGGCCGCGCCGGCGCTTGAACCTGGCGCAGTTGTACCCGCCAATACCGGCATGCCGACCACGCCGACGGATCCTGCAGCTATGCCCGCCCCACTCGGCATTGTCGGGCAGGCACGCACGGCGATCAAAACCGGAATGACTGAAACCGATATCGAAACAAAACTCGGCCCGCCGCCCATGACTGCCGGCGACCCGTCGGCACCCGAGCAGCCGAAACGCTGGTTTTATCTTCCGACGGAAGGCGATCCCGACACCATCACCACCATCCACCTGCACCATGGCAAAGTAACCCAGGTGGAGCGCAAACCGGTCAAACGCTGACGATGCGGGCGTTACTGCAACGCGTATGCAACGCGGACGTTTCCGTGAACGGAAACGTTGTCGGCGCGATTGATCACGGCATTCTTGTTTTCACCGGCATCAGCGACAGCGACAACGACGAAGATATTCAGTGGTTATGCAAAAAAATTGTACAGATGCGTATTTTTAACGATGAAAACGGCGTGATGAATCTCTCCGTGCGCGACGTTGACGCGCAAGTGCTCGCGGTAAGCCAGTTCACTTTATATGCATCCACTCAAAAGGGTAACCGCCCCTCATATAGTGCGGCGGCACGCCCCGAGTTTGCCGAGCCTTTTTTCGCACGCTTTGTCGAACAACTGTCGCAAACGCTGGGGAAACCCATTCCCACCGGAGTATTCGGCGCCAACATGAAGGTGCGCCTGTGCAATGATGGCCCGGTGACACTATGGCTTGATTCGAAAATAAGAGCGTGAGCCTTGAGTTAAAAACAGGTCGGCTTTTAACCTAACGCCGCGCTTCTGACAAAGACCTTTGCTTTTTCGTTTTACCCGACCTTGTTTTCGGCTTTACCAAATCGTAGCTTCGCCCGATCATCCGTCGCAACTCCTGGTTCGACACATCACCGCCAAGCGTAACGGTGTTCCAATGCATCTTGTTCATATGGTAAGCGGGCGTTACGTCCACAAATAACTGCCGCAGAAAATCTGCTTCGAGCGGATCACACTTGAGGTTGATGCACAGCTTACCGTTCCGCTTGTAAATATGAGCGAAACCTTTTTTGTTCGCGCGATGACGCATCACCGTCCAAGCGCCAGCATCTACGATATCGTCAAACGGATAGTCCTCGTAAGCGCTTGGGAACGTCAGGCAAAAATTGATGAGCTCTTGTTTTGTCACAGTCCGCACCTCCCGTATTCTTCACCGAGCAGATATTTATTGCGGGGCAGCCTCTTTCGGTAAAGCTTCTTTAATCCAGGTTCCGTATAGTGTTGTCAATCAGCTTTGTTCTTGAACCAGGTATTTTGGCAGCTGTCCGGCGCCAAAAGCACTCCTGTTATTCTTTTTTCTTTTATCAAAAACAGCAATTTAATCCGGCGGATAACTGGCGGAGAGAGCGGGATTCGAACCCGCGTTAGGGTATTACCCTAAACACGCTTTCCAGGCGTGCGACTTAAACCACTCATCCATCTCTCCGCGACAAGGGTTGGCATTGTACCGCAGCCCGCCTGTCATTTCCAACGAACAACGGGAATTTTCGCAAATTTCCGTATTCCCCACTCTTCCATGGCAACTTTCCAGAAGCTTTCGCTCTTAAAACACTTGGAAATGGTGCGCGCTTTGCTTTATAGTGTTGCCTTTCCCGTCATAACATTCCGTTCGTTTTTTGTAAAGAAGGTTATTGCATGACTCCCTCAACAATGCAGATTATCGCCACAACTATTTTTGGTTTGGCCGTAATTCATACATTCGCGTCCAGTTTTATTGCGCATCTTGGGCATCGTTTCCCAACGCACGCGGGGATGTGGCATTTATTGGGTGAAGTCGAAGTCGTTTTCGGCCTTTGGGCGGGCATCATGATGGTGGTGATGTTTATCCATTTCGGTAACGAAAAAGCGCTTGAATATATTGAGGGGCGCAATTTTACCGAGCCTTTATTCGTGTTTGCGATTATGGTGGTTGCGGCAAGCCGCCCGATCACAACCTCCGTGCGCGATGTGGTGCGCTGGTTGGCGCGAAAGTTATCAAAGCCGCTACCGCTGGAGGAGTCGCTGATCCTCTATTTTTTGACGCTGGCAATTATCCCTTTATTCGGTTCATTCATCACCGAGCCTGCGGCGATGACCTTGGCCGCTTTGATGCTGCGCGATACGTTTTTGGCGCAGGCCATGCCGTCGCGCGTGAAATATCTTACCGTCGGCGTGTTGTTTGTAAATGTTTCCATTGGCGGCGCGCTCACGCCTTATGCCGCACCGCCTATTCTGATGGTCGCCGGTCAATGGAATTGGGATTTAACGTTCATGCTGACCACCTTCGGCTGGCGCTCATTTATCGCAGTCGTGTTAAACGCATTGATCGCCAGTTATATTTGCCGGAAAGACATCCCAAGGCACGCAACGGTAATTATCTCCAACGATATACAGATTCCCCGAATCATTGTTTTGATTCACTTTGTCTTTCTCGCGGCAATTGTTATCTTTGCCCACCACCCGGTAATCTTTTTACCGCTACTGCTTTTCTTTTTGGGACTTGCTGCTGCTTACCCGCAATTTCAAAACCGAATGATGATGCTGCGCGAGAGCATGCTTGTTGCTTTCTTTCTTGGCGGCTTGGTGGTGCTCGGCGGCATGCAAGCATGGTGGCTTCAGGATATCCTTGGCGGCATGTCACCGCAAGCGTTGTTCTGGGGTGCGACCGCGTTGACCGCAATTACCGATAACGCCGCCTTGACTTATCTCGGTTCGCTGGTCGAGGGTACCGATGCCGCATTTAAATATTCTTTGGTCTCCGGCGCGATTGTCGGCGGCGGGCTGACCGTCATCGCAAATGCGCCGAATCCAGCCGGGATTGCCATCTTGAAAAATCGTTTTCAAGACGACAGCGTCAACCCGCTCAAACTTTTTCTTGCCGCTCTCGGGCCAACCATACTGGCTGCGGTAATGTTCCTTCTTCCGTTTGGTCGGTAAACTTTTTTAAACTCGAATAATAGATATGTCCACCGAAAACATTCGCGACGCCGCCCTTTTCTATCACCGTAAATCTCCCGCCGGAAAAATCGAAGTGGTTCCCAGCAAAGCGCTGGTAACACAACGCGATCTGGCATTGGCTTACACGCCCGGCGTCGCCGCCGCTTGCGAGGAAATCGTCCGCTCTCCGGATGAGGCCCGCACCCTTACCGCGCGCGGCAACCTGATTGCGGTAATTACCAACGGTACAGCGGTACTCGGCTTGGGCAATATCGGTCCGCTCGCAGGAAAACCGGTCATGGAAGGCAAGGCGGTTTTGTTCAAGAATTTCGCCGGTGTTGACTGTTTTGACCTTGAATTAAACGAAACCGATCCGAAAAAGCTGGTCGATATGATCTGCGCGATGGAGCCGACTTTTGGCGGCATCAATCTGGAAGACATCAAAGCGCCGGAATGCTTCTACATCGAAGAACAATGCCGCCAGCGCATGAATATTCCCGTTTTTCACGACGATCAACACGGCACGGCAATCATCGTAGCCGCCGCGATTATCAACGGCCTGCGTGTGGTTGAAAAAGATATTAAGGATATCCATATCGTTTGTTCCGGCGCGGGAGCAGCCGGTTTGGCGTGCTTGAAAATGCTCGAATTGCTGGGCGCTAAAAAAGAAAATATCTGGCTGTGTGATATTCATGGTGTTGTGTACGAGGGACGCACCGTCGACATGAACCCGTTGCGCGAGTATTACGCGCAAAAAACCGATAAGCGTGCTTTGCGGGAAGCGTTGGACGGCGCCGATGTTTTCCTCGGTTTATCTGCGGCACGAGTCGTTCAAAAAGAATGGCTTGCTGCAATGACAGAAAAACCGCTGGTGTTCGCGCTCGCCAATCCCGAGCCGGAAATCCTGCCCGAACTTATCAAAGAAGTGCGCCCCGATGCCGTTATTGCCACCGGACGTTCCGACTACCCCAATCAAGTCAACAACGTTTTGTGCTTTCCTTTCATCTTCCGGGGAGCGCTTGATGTCGGTGCCACGCAAATCAATGATGAAATGAAAACCGCGGCAGTATATGCGATTGCCGATTTGGCCATGGCCGAACAATCCGATATTGTCGAAGCCGCTTATAACATTGAAGATCTCAATTTCGGCCCGGAATATCTGATTCCCAAACCGTTCGACCCGCGCCTGATCCTGCAAATCGCGCCGGCGGTTGCCAAAGCGGCCATGGATACCGGTGTGGCCACGCATCCGATTGAAAATTTTGACGCTTATCAGGAAAGACTGCGTTCTTTCGTTTATCACTCGGGCTTTATCATGAAGCCGGTGTTCAATGCGGCAAAAGTAACGTGTCGTCGTATCGTGCTTGCCGAGGGTGAGGAAGAGCGTGTGCTGCGCGCCGCACAGATTATCCGTGACGATAAAGTGTGCGATATTACGCTGGTCGGCCGCCCCGAGGTGATCGAGCGCCGGATTAAGCGGCTCGGTTTGCGTATTCGTCCCGGCAGGGATTTTGAAATCATCGACATTGAAAAAGACAAACGGTTCGATGAAATCTGCGAAGAGTACTATTCATTGACGCAACGCAAAGGCGTCACACCCGCTTACGCCAAGCTGGAAGTACGCCGCCGCCCAACCTTGATCGGCGCCATGACGATTCGTCGTGGCGAGGCCGACGGCATGGTGTGCGGTCTGGTCACGGAATACATGCGTCACTTACGCTATATCGACCAAATCATCGGTGTAAAACCCGGCGTAAAAACTTATGCGGCGATGAACGCTTTGATGCTGCAAAACCAAACCCTGTTCATCACCGACACATATATCAATCGTGAACCCAGTGCCGAGGAGTTGGCCGAAATCACGCTGATGGCGGCAAAAGAAGTACGCAGTTTCGGTATTGAGCCGAAAGTCGCGTTGCTCTCGCATTCAAGCTTCGGCACCAGCGATTGGCCGACCGCGAAAAAAATGCGCGACACGCTGACATTGGTGCAAACGCTGGCGCCGGATATTGAGATCGAAGGCGAAATTCAAGGCGATGCCGCATTGAGCGAAGAAGTACGCACGCGCGTTTTTCCCAATGCGCGTTTTGCCGGTCCGGCCAACCTTTTGGTAATGCCTGGTATTGATTCGGCCAATATTTCGTTTAACCTTTTGAAAATTACCGGCAGCAGCAACGTGACCATCGGCCCGATATTGCTGGGCGTCAACCGCCCCATCCATATTCTGACGCCATCGGCAACGGTACGTCGCATTGTTAACATGGCGGCATTGGCGGCGGCGCAAGCCAATCTCCATGCCGGATCAACTTAAAAACATATGACGCGCGCCCCTGTCGTCCAATGTACACATTCACAAAGACACCGTGACTGTTACAGCAAATCACAAAACCCGCTTTCATTGTGTGGCGTATTGCCGCAGAATGATACGTAGCCTGTAAGAGACAGTATTTCCATTCGGATATTGTGTATTGGTTTAGTTTTTATAAACATGACTTCTTTTGCATTTTATCTTTTTATTGTTATCGCGGCGCTAATGATTATTACGGCGCTGGCCTGGATTGGCCCACGCCTTTTTTCTGCGTCAAAGCTTGAGCCCGACGTGGATGAAAAAACCTCCAACCTGCTCATCTATCAAGATGAATCAGCACGGCTTGCCGACGAATTTTCCGATGGCCGTATTTCCGAAGAAGAATTTGAAAAAGCGCAAGCTGAGCTTCGCCGGCGCATGCTTTCGGAAATCGATGAGGAAAGCAACGGTCCGAAATGTTATCCATTATCGCATTGCCTTTCTGCGCCCACACGAAAAGCAGGAATGATTGTGATGGGTTTGATACCGGTACTCGCGATCGGCCTTTATCTACACATCGGCAATATCCAGATGTTCGCTGTGATGAATAATGAATCGGACGACCAACAGTCCGCCAGCCAGCACCTGCGCGCGCACCTTGCCGCAAATCCGAACGATGCCCGCGCCTGGGTATTTCTTGGCCGCTCCGAAATGGAAGCCAACCGTTTTCACGAAGCCGCAATCGCTTTTGAAAAAGCCATTAACACGTCCGGTAAAGTGGCCAACGACGCGACTGTTCTTTGCGAATTGGCGGAAGCAATCGGCATGGGGCAAGGCGGAACGTTCCGCGGTCGCCCGAACGAACTTGTCAAACAAGCTCTGGAATTGGCGCCGGGCAATCCGGTGGCGTTGGAGATGGGCGGCAGCGCCGCTTATGAAATACACGACTATGAAACTGCCGCGCGGTACTGGCGAACATTACGTGAAATGCTCAACCCCGAATCGCGCGCTTACCAAGAGCTAAGCATTGCCATTGCCCGCGCTGAAGCTGAACCGGGAGCACAAACCAGCGCAGCTGTCGTAGAATCGACACCCTGACGTGCTGCTGCCATCTCATTCTCTCCCCCCTTTGCTCATCAAAACAGGAAAGATCACGTGGAAACCGCTACACCCAAAAAAGTCATTGTTATCGGCGCCGGGCTTTCCGGTTTAACTGCCGCTTATCGTTTATACAAACAAGGCTTTGACGTTACCGTACTCGAAAAAGAATCGCATACCGGCGGCGCCATCGGTTCGGGAAGAAAAGACGGTTTTCTCTGGGAGTCCGGCCCCAATAACGGGCTGGATACTTCGCCGCTGATCAATGAATTGCTCGACGATCTTGGCATCCGCCAGCAACGTATCGGCGCCAATAAAATTGCCGATCGTCGTTTTATCGTTCGCGATGGGCAATTGATTCCGTTGCCGATGTCACCCGCTTCTTTTTTAACCACCCCACTCTTTTCGCACAAAACCAAATTGGGCTTGCTGCGCGAACCATTCATCAAAGCTTCCACGCCGGAGGTAGAAGAAAGTGTGGCCGGTTTTGTCCGCCGTCGCTTAGGCGAGGAATTTCTGCATTTTGCAATCGATCCTTTCGTTTCCGGTATTTATGCGGGCGATCCTGAAATCCTTTCGGTACAGGCCGCATTTCCCCGGCTTTTCGCTCTGGAGCAGCGCTATCACAGCCTGATTCGCGGCGCGATCATGGGCGCGCGCGAGCGCAAGCGAAGTGCGGAAAAAGCCAAGAACGAAGCCCGAAGCTTCTCGTTTAAAGACGGCATGCAAACATTCACCGACGCGCTGACGGCGAAACTTCCCGACATCCAGACAAATATCATCGTTGAAAGTATTCGGCGCGACGGTTCGGGCACATGGCATATCCAAGGTATCCGTGACGGGGAACAACGAAGCTGGCAAACGGCGGCAGTCGTTCTTGCCGCGCCCGCCGATGCTGTTTCCTCCTGGTTGGCGCCTTTTGCCGAAGACGCGGCGGCGGCGCTCAAATCCATTCCCTATGCGCCGGTCGCGACATTGGTCAGCGTCTGGAAACGCGAAGACATCGCCCACCAGCTTGACGGTTTTGGTTTTCTGGCTCCGCGTCTGGAAAATCTGGAGATTCTCGGCACCTTATTTTCCAGCTCGATGTTTGATTTCCGCACCGACAGCGACCACGCGGTACTGACCACATTCATCGGCGGCATGCGCCATCCCGGCCTGCCTTATAAAAGCGACGAGGCCTTGCTGGATATCATGACCAGCGATTTATCGAAGTTAATCCATGTAAAAAAACCGCCGTTGTGGACCAAAATCAACCGCCACCCGCGCGCCATTCCGCAATACACTTTCGGCCATCTCAAACGCATTGAGCGCATTGACGCTATCAAACAGTCATTTCCCGGCATCTTTTTCTGCGCCAATTGGAAAGGCGGCATCGCTTTAGGCGATTGCGTGAAAAACGGCCATGCCGTTGCCAAAGAAACAAGCGCGTTCCTAGATAATATTTGATTCGTTCTTGACCTTAACCGCTTGGCAATTTGTCCGTCTTGAGGTACCGTTTCCCGGGTTTACCATCGTGCTTTTGCGCATCTATGCGTTTCTTCGGGGAAAAATATGGAAACAGGACATTATGGACAACTGCGGCGCGCGCTTAAAAACCGCCACATTCAATTAATTGCATTGGGCGGCGCCGTCGGCACCGGACTTTTTCTCGGTTCCGCCGGCGTCATGAAAACCGCCGGGCCTTCGATGATCCTTGGCTACGCCATCGGCGGTCTCATCGCTTTTCTTATCATGCGCCAGCTCGGCGAAATGATCGTGCAAGAACCCGTCGCCGGATCATTCAGCTACTTTGCCTATAAATACTGGGGTGATTTTGCCGGCTTTCTTTCCGGCTGGAATTACTGGATTCTTTATGTTCTGGTCAGCATGGCCGAATTAACCGCCGTTGGCGTTTACGTGCAATTCTGGTGGCCGCATATTCCCGTCTGGGTTTCCGTGATCGCCTTCTTCCTGCTGATTAACGCGATCAATTTGGCCAACGTTCGCCTTTACGGCGAAATGGAATTCTGGTTTGCCATCATCAAAGTCGCCGCCATCATCGGTATGATTCTCCTCGGCGCTTATCTTTTACTCACCCAGACCGGCGGCGAACAAGCCGCCGTCAGCAATCTCTGGGCGCATGGCGGTTTCTTTCCGATGGGCGTGACCGGCATGCTGATGGCGATGGCGATCATCATGTTCTCATTCGGTGGGCTTGAGCTGGTCGGCATTACCGCCGCCGAAGCCAGCGATCCGGAAAGGACGATTCCGCGCGCCATCAACCAGGTGATCTACCGAATATTGATTTTTTATATCGGCGCGCTGACCGTTTTGCTCGCACTGTATCCGTGGAACCAATTGGTTGAAATCATCGGCCAAGGCGGCCATGATTACAGCAACAGCCCGTTTGTACTGATCTTTTCGCAAATCGGTATTCCCAGCGCCGCCCATATCCTGAATTTCGTCATCCTTACCGCCGCGCTTTCCGTGTACAACAGCGGCGTGTATTGCAACAGCCGGATGTTGTACGGCTTGGCCATGCAAGGCAATGGCCCGAAATTTCTGATGAAGGTGGATCGCCGCGGCGTTCCCGTGTTTGCGATTGCGTTATCGTCGCTGGCCACGCTGATTTGCGTAGCGATTAATTACACCATCCCAAAAGATGCGTTAGCCCTTTTGATGTCGCTGGTCGTTGCCGCGCTCGTCATCAACTGGGCGATGATCAGCCTGGCGCATCTAAAATTCCGCGCCGCCAAAAATCGCGAAGGCGTCTTAACCAAATTCAAATCCATCGCCTATCCGTTCAGCAACTACCTGTGCATTGCCTTCATGCTTTTCATTCTGGTCATCCTGATGCTGATGCCCGGCACCGAACCATACGCCCTTATCGCTCAAGGCGAAATCGGCAAGGGAATCGGTATGTTGCTGAGCAGCATCAGTATTTCCGTCATCATCATGCCGTTCTGGATCCTGCTGCTGTGGATCAGTTACCGCATTAAAAATAAAAAATCGTAAACCGGATAACTATTGAAAAAGCGCCGAATGATTCGGCGCTTTTGTTTTGCCATTTTTTCAATATACCAACAATTTACAACGCGTTTTTTTCGGTATGAACAGCAAATGGATCGGCAAACAATTGCTGAAAACCCCGTACTCGATAAGAAACAGAATTGTTCACGCTGTATCCAGTCAAATATTTGATAAATTCTTAGAATACTCATATGTTTATTAATAGTTATCGGAAAACTGCTATCGATAATTTGATATGAATTGTTGCGAGATATAAAGAAAAGAAAAATGGAAAGTGCTACCATCGATTCGCGCGTTTGGGTATTTGCCCGAACGTTATTTAAAACAGAGGACAACATGAAAGACAACGCGACCGTTGAAAAACTGCAAGAAAAGCTAACGAAACATATTGATCAGGCGGAACAGGCCAACCAAAAAGTAAATCAACTGCTTAATGTCATTACCGATCTGGTTGATTCATTATCTTTTGACAACTCCATTACTGATCGCCAGTATCATCGGATTAAAACAGAACTACGCCAAATTGAAAAATCGTTCAACTGAATAAAATAGCCGACAGGAGCAGATTAAGCCTGTCGGCTTATCAGCCTGCGTGCGCAGGCTTTACCGCAATCTTTTACCGCGCTGTCGAGCGCAAACTCTGGCGGAAGAGGTGGGATTCGAACCCACGGATAGTCGCCCATCGCCGGTTTTCAAGACCGGTGCATTCAACCGCTCTGCCACTCTTCCGTTTTTCAGGACGCGCATCGTAACATGTTTAAAGAAGAAGTTCTACGCGGCCGCTTTCGTGAAGCTACCCCGCGGCATCATGCGTTCGTCCGCTGATCTTGTTACAAAAAAAGAAGACTGAGGAATATTTTTAACCTGCTTCGCGGCTTTGGTTGATACAATGCGGCGCTAAAGTTTTTCTTATTTCAGGAGGTTGTTTATGGATCCCAGAATATCGTCATCTATTGCCGCGCAAGCGCCCGACGCACAACAACTGGCACAACAAAACCGAGTTTTGCGCAATACCTATACGCTGCTGGCGTTATCGTTGATTCCAACCATCATCGGCACCTTTGTAGCGTCGGCATTTAATTTTTCCGCCATTTTCATGAGCCATCCCATTGCCGCGCCGCTTGGCTTTTTCGCGCTGGCAATCGGTATGATGTTTGTCGTTACCGCATTGCGTAACAGCGCTTGGGGCATCGTCGCATTGTTCGCCTTTACTTTTATTTTCGGCTTCATGCTGACGCCGATCCTGACATACGCGGCGCACTTCAGCAACGGCGGGCAACTGATTGCCTTGGCGGCGGGAATGACTGCAACCATTTTCTTTGTGCTCGCCGGAATCGCCAGTTCCACCAAACGGGATTTTTCATTCCTGGGCAAATTCCTGTTTGTCGGGTTGATCACGATTATCCTCGCGTCCATCGCCAACCTGTTTCTCAAGATCCCGGCTTTGTCGTTGACGATCTCTTGCGTTGCGGTACTGATTTTCTCGGCGTACATCCTCTATGATGTGAACCGCATTGTGCGCGGTGGCGAAACCAATTACATCATGGCCACCATGGCGTTATTTCTGGATATTTATAATCTGTTTGTGTCGCTGCTTCATATTCTGCTGGCGTTTGCCGGACAGCGTGAATAGTACCTCGCCCCACAGCAAAAACAGGACGGTAAAACGTCCTGTTTTTTATTGCCTCCGGCTCTCGCCCAAGCCATAAACACATCGCTTGCGTCATCGCATAAAATACGATCAATTTTCCAATTTTCAATACCGCCATTCATGAATAATCCCCTTCTTGTTGCGTCAGGATTGCCTGATTTTTCCCGCATTATGCCCGAGCATGTATTGCTCGCATTGCAGCAGCGTCTTGGTGAGGCACGTGCCGTCATTGAACAAGTCGTTGCCGAACCCAATGCTCCTTGTTGGCAAAATCTCGCCCTGCCTTTATGCGATGCGCTGGATCGTCTCGAGCAGATGTGGGGTGTCGTCGCACATATGAATGCCGTGGTCAGCTCTACGGAATTGCGCCGGGCTTATAACGCCGGTTTGCCGCTGTTGACGGTATTTCACAGCGCGATGGCGCAAGACGAGCGCTTATATGCGCGTTATCAGTCGCTGCGCAATAGCGATGTTTTTTCCGCACTTCCCGAAGCGCAACAAGTGGCTATCGACAAAACGTTACGTGATTTTCGCTTGGGTGGTGTGGCCTTGGCCGAACCGCAACGCGATCATTTCAAGAAGATTCAGGAAGAAATGGCGAAAACCTCGGCGATGTTTGACGATCATGTGATGGACGCCACACAAGATTATTCGCTATTGGTCGCCGATCCGAATGAACTTGCCGGTTTACCGCCCGATGTCATTGAAGAAGCGCGCGCGCAAGCCGAGAAAAAACATGAGCAAGGCTGGCGGCTAACGTTGTTGGCGCCCTGTTATCGACCGGTAATGCAATACGCCGAACATCGCCCGTTGCGTGCGGCGCTGCACAAAGCATACGCAACACGCGCCTCGGAGCTTGGCGTTCGCCCCGAGCGCGATAATACGGCCTTGATCGACCAGCTTTTGGCGTTGCGTGAAGAAGAAGCGCGTTTGCTCGATTTCCCGCACTTCGGTGCGTTGTCGCTGGTGCCGAAAATGGCGCAATCCGTCGAGGAAGTAATCGCGTTTCTACGCGACCTCGCGCAAAAAGCGCGCCCTTACGCCGAACGCGATTGGGAAAACCTCGCCGAATTTTCCAGGCAAACGTTGGGATTAGACGAATTAATGCCCTGGGATGTCGCATTTGCTTCGGAGAAACTAAAAGAACGGGATTACGCATTTTCCGATCAGGAAGTGCGCGCTTATTTTCCCGAACATAAAGTCTTAAGCGGGTTATTCGCCCTCATAAAGAAATTGTACGGTTTGGACATCGAAGAAGCGCCGTTACCGTCGTGGCACGCCGACGTCCGCCACTTTGAATTGCGCGACGAAGAAAACAACCGGCTAATCGGCCGTTTTTACCTCGACTTGTACGCGCGCGAAAAAAAGCAAGGAGGCGCCTGGATGAACGGCGCGTTGCCGCTACGCATGCATCGTGACGAAAAACAAAATCCGGTGGTGTATCTTACCTGCAATTTTTCCTCACCGATAAACGGCAAACCGGCAACTTTGACGCATGATGAAGTGTTAACGCTGTTCCATGAGTTTGGGCACGGTCTCCACCACCTCTTGACCCGCGAAGCTACGCCGGGTGTTTCCGGCATGGAAGGTTTCGAATGGGATGCGGTGGAATTGCCCAGCCAGCTGATGGAAAACTTCTGCTGGGAATGGGAAATCGTCCAATCGATGAGCGCTCATATTGATACCGGCTCACCTTTACCGCGCGCGCTGTTTGACCGCATGCTGGCGGCACGTAATTTCCAGTCCGGCATGTTTTTATTGCGACAAATCGAATTCGGCCTATTTGACATGCTGATCCACACACAAAACTGCACGCAAAAATCATCCGTTGACGTTCGCGCCACACTGCAACAGGTGCGCCGTGAAATTGCCGTTGTTCCCTATGCCGACTACGACCGCTTTCAGAACAGCTTCGGCCACATCTTTGCCGGCGGCTATGCCGCCGGTTATTACAGTTATCTATGGGCGGAAGTTTTGTCGTCAGATATATACGACGTATTTGAAGAGCGCGAACATTCGTTACGCGCCACAGGCCAGAAACTGTGCGATGAAATTCTGGCTCGTGGCAGCGTACGAAGCGCGCAAGCGTCTTTTATTGCTTTTCGCGGACGTCCGCCCCAAATCACGGCGTTTCTCAGGCATAATGGCCTTCTTGAAAGAACAGATTCCGCCAAGAGGTGAACCATGAAAACTTTTTCTACATTACCTATTGCATGCGCCGCTCTTTTACTGGTTAACGCCATCAATATCGACGCGCAAACGTTTTATCGCTACACAGACAGAAATGGACAAGTGGTATACGCGGATCGCCCACCTTTCCCGTCCGATAACGCCAAAGATATTCAGTTGAAACAGGCGGGCGGTAATTTCGTCGAAACAGACAAAATGTCGGCCGCTACCCGCCGGGCCGCGGCACGTTTCCCGGTCACGCTTTACGCTTTCTCATGTGGCGAGGCATGCGAATCCGGCGAGGCACTACTGCAAAAACGCGGCGTTCCCTACACCTATATCGATACCCAGACCGAAGACGGTGATCAAAAGTTGAAAGCGCTGACAGCCAAAACCACGGTTCCGGTACTTCGTGTGGGCGATAGTTTCCTCGTCGGCTTTAATGAAGAATCGTGGAACAGCAAGCTCAATGGCGGCGGTTATCCCCAGGACGCCGGTGTGCATACATCTGTCATGCACACCAAAACGCCGACAGCGCCCGAACCGCAAGCGCAAGCAAGCGGCGAACAGCCTCCTGAAACCGAGCCGCCTGCGCTGTAGGAGTCCCACCGCGTTGAACCATTTAACATAAGATAGCGATGACTTCATGTCCAAGCAATACCGACGCGGTAAAAATCGAGAAGCACATATAGATTTCGTTGTTTTTTCTTCGGTCGCCCTGCTATAATTTGCGATTTTCTGCATTAACCTTTTTTGAGGCATAAGACTATGGTCGTCATTCGACTGGCTCGTGGCGGCGCGAAAAAGCGCCCTTTTTATCATGTTGTCGTGGCTGATTCCCGTAATCGCCGCGATGGCCGTTTTATTGAACGCGTCGGCTTTTATAATCCGATTGCCGGCGATAACGAAGAAGGTATTCGTTTGGCGATGGATCGAATCACGCACTGGCAAGAGCGCGGCGCACAAATATCGGATACCGTCGCCATGTTGGTGAAGCGCGGCAACGGCAAACCGGCGCCGGCCAAAAAGGTAAAACCATCCAAAAAAGCGCTCGCCAAAGCTGCAGCCGCCGCCGAAGCCAGCAAAAAAGCTGCTTCTGAAGAAAGTACCGAAAGCCCGGCCTCCTAATTCTTGAATCCGGGGTGGCGGCAATGGGTTCCCGAAATGTTGTGATGGGTAAAATTGCCGCTTCTTATGGCGTTCGTGGCTGGTTAAAAGTACAGCCTTTTACCGCTGCGCCCGATAGCCTTCTGCGTTACCCGCAATGGACGCTGCGCAACGAACGCAACGGCAGGGAAATCGATTACCGACTTTTAGAGGGACGCGAACATGGCGGATTCTTGACTGTATTGCTCAGCAATATCGGCAGCAGGGAAGACGCCGCAGCGTTACGCGGTTGGCTAATCACCGTCCCGCGTGATGCTTTGCCTGACTCTGGTGAAAACAATGTTTATTTCACCGATCTGATCGGATTACGCGTTATCAACCGTGAAAACACCACATTAGGCATTATCGATGATGTCCGGGAGTACGGCGCGCAACCGGTATTGCATGTACGCCCGGAAACAGCCGCCGACGCGCGCAAAGAAATTTTGATCCCGTACGTGGATGCCTATATTGATAAAATTGCGCTTGATGACGGCATTTTATGCGTTGACTGGCAGCCGGATTATTGACCATGCGCATCGATGTGATCACGCTTTTTCCCGAAATGGTGGCGCACGCATTGCGATTCGGCATCGTTGGCCGGGCGCTTGATAACGCCCTGTGGTCGTTACATATCTGGAACCCGCGAGATTTCGTTTCGGACACGCATCGCACTGTTGATGACCGTCCTTACGGCGGCGGTCCAGGTATGGTCATGCTGGCCGCTCCGTTGAAAGCAACACTCATCGCGGCGCGGACGGCGCAACAGGAAAATGGCTGCCAAGACAGCCATGTAATTTACCTGTCGCCCACCGGCGCGCCCACCACCCATACACGTATCGCCGCTTTGGCGCAAAAAGCCGCTCAGCATCAAACCGGGCTGATTTTCCTGGCGGGACGTTATGAAGGTATTGATGAACGCATTCTATTGCACGAAGTCGATGAGGAACTTGCCGTCGGCGATTTTGTGGTGTCGGGCGGCGAGCTGCCGGTATTGATGGTGATTGATGCGCTGGTGCGCCGCTTGCCGGGTGCATTAAATGATACCGAATCGGCAGAGCAAGATTCTTTTGTTGACGGCTTGCTCGACTGCCCGCATTACACGCGCCCGCCAAAATTCGACGGCATTGCCGTCCCCGACGTGCTGTTATCGGGCGATCATGCTAAAATCGCGCGCTGGCGTTTGGCGCAGTCGTTATTGCGCACCCAGGCGCGCCGTCCGGATTTGTTGGCGGCGCGCGGTCTCAGCGAGGAAGAAAAAAAGCTGATGGAAGAATTCCGTCAGCGGTAATGGAGTATTTTTTGCCGATCAGTTCGGCAAACAGGCGGATAATTTTATCCTACGTAAAAACCGCGCATATCAGGCAATGCCTGCGCTGTGCGCCACAGGCCGAAGGCCACCCGGAGAAAGTCACCATGAATCTGATTGCCCAACTCGAGCGTGAAGAAATTGAACGCCTCGGAAAAACCGTCCCCGAATTTCAAGCCGGCGACACTGTTGTTGTCCAAGTCAAAGTGAAAGAAGGCAACCGTGAACGCTTGCAAGCATTTGAAGGTGTTGTCATTGCCAAACGCAATCGCGGTTTGAACAGTTCTTTTATCGTCCGGAAGATTTCTTCCGGAGAAGGTGTCGAGCGTACCTTCCAAACCTATTCCCCGTTGATCGCCAGCATCGCGGTAAAGCGCCGCGGCGACGTGCGACGCGCCAAGCTGTATTACCTGCGTTCCCGCTCCGGAAAATCGGCGCGTATTAAAGAAAAGCTTGTGCTGCGCAAAGACAGGCTTGCCGCGGAAGCGGCATCATCCCAAGCAGAAACGCCTGTCGAAGAAACACCGGAAACCGCGAAAGAGTAAACTCTCGCTTTTTTTCCTGCATCGCCATATTTCTGCAGAAAGGCCTCCAAATCGGAGGCCTTTTTCTTTGCGTGCCATCTTTCCAATATAACCGCGCCCTGTATCATCGAATGAACGGATACAATGTTGGGATTACTTTCACTAAAAAAACATGCGCTGCGAAATCGTTGCCGTTGGTACTGAACTTTTATTGGGACAGGTTGTCGATACCAACTCAACCTGGCTTGCCGAGCAACTGGCGTTGCACGGTGTTGACTGCCATTTCCAGACTCGCGTCGGCGATAACCTGGCACGTATTGAAGAAGCTTTGCGCGCGGCGCTGGCGCGTTCCGAAATCGTGATTACTTGCGGCGGACTGGGACCGACACAGGACGATCTTACCCGCGAAGCCATCGCCCAAACGATGCGCGTTCCGCTCAAGCGTGATCCTTTGCTGATCAAACGTATCACCGCGGTTTTTGCCGAGCGCAATCGCCCTTTTCTCGATAATAATGCCCAGCAAGCCGATGTTCCCGATGGCGCTTTGCCGATGGCAACGCTGCCGGGAACGGCGCCCGGCTTGATCTGCCCATTCGGCGCCAAACGAATTTACGCACTGCCCGGCGTCCCCTGGGAAATGCAAACGATGTTTCTTGCCGAAGTGTTGCCCGACATCAAGCGCTTGGCCGATACGGCGTCCGTGATACAAAGCCACACTTTTTATTGCTGGGGGCAAGGGGAATCCGCCATCGCGTCACGGCTTGCCGACCGTTTCGACGCGCTTGACCGGAAACCGAACCCAACCATTGCCTTTCTCGCCGACGAGCGCCTTGGTATTCGTGTACGTCTCACAGCCAAAGCCGCTAACGCCACGCGCGCCCGCTCATTACTCATCGATGAAGCGGATCGTATCCGGCCATTGCTCGGCGATATTGTTTACGCCGAAGCACAAGATGCCGCTGATTGCCCTTCGCCGGAAAAAACTGTATTGCAATTACTTCTCGCGCAAAATAAAACGCTGGCGGTTGCCGAATCGTTAACCGGCGGCCTGATCGGCGCACGCTTAACTTCCGTGCCTGGCGCCAGCCGCGTTTTCCGCGGCGCGCTGGTTTCCTACGCCAGCGATATCAAGTTTCGGCTTCTGGACGTTGCGCCAGGGCCGGTCATCAATGAAAAAACCGCGGCACAAATGGCAAAATCAGTCCGTCGATTATTGGCCGCCGATATCGGTATTGCCGCCACCGGCGTTGCCGGTCCCGACATGCAAGACAACCGACCGCCGGGCACGGTATGCCTTGCCGTCGCCGACCACGAGCAAATATTGACGCGTGCCGAATCTTTTGGAAATCGCGGACGCGATCATGTGCGTGCACTCTCGGCAAGTACGCTGTTCGATATGTTGCGCCGCCATTTACTGCAAATCACCCCATAAGATCGGCTTGCCTCTATCGTAATCGTCATAACACGACCGCCTTGTCTGAGCGCCATCGACACGCAACGGACGGCCCGATTGCTCATGTCTGTTGCGGGGAAATATCCCGTTACATTTATGTAAAAATACAGAAAAAATACTTGCACTTATTAAGGCAATATCGTAGTTTTGTATCCCTGATGCACAATCTCTCCCTGTAACAGGGGCGTTTAACTCTCTTCAAATATAAGGAAATCACGATGAAAAAAATATCTGTTCTTTTGATCAGTCTGCTGGCCGCGACCACCATATTAACCGCGTGTGAAAAGAAAGAAGCGACTCCGCCTGCGCCGCCTGCCGCGCAACAACCAGCTCCGGCGGCAGCGA
>QMCD01000781.1_pt1 | contig 21547 bp, 18 predicted proteins | sample 1821841 | NCBI WGS metagenome assembly QMCD01 (sample SAMN01991225, study PRJNA193472) | Termite gut metagenome, whole genome shotgun sequencing project. | isolation source: worker | host: Macrotermes natalensis
CTTTGCCGGGAATGCGTTGCTGAAAACTATAAAAGTCTTTACCCTCTCTCCACAACCTCTATCCCGCCGAATACGGCCGTACCCTCAAGCGTTGCCTCGCCCTCGCCACGTCCAATATTCCCGAAATACACGCCGTCGCCGCCGGGCGTGCGGAAGCTGCCGAATGCCGCGCTGCCTCGCAGCTTAACATCCTGTCCGGGGCGGACGTAAACCGTTACGCCGGAGAATATCGCGTCGATCTGTATCGTTTGCGGCCCGGGCGGCAATGCCGTCAAATCGACTGTACCGCTCGAAAAGATGTAGGAAAACTTCGCGCTGCCCGTAGCGGTGAAATGCCTTTGGCTGAAAACGATCTCTTGGTCGGAGCCAACGGGCGCGCCTTGGTATTGGGCCCCGGAGTCGCTTTGCCTGCCAAAGCCGGTACTGAACCAGCGCGCCCCGCCCGTAAGGAGCGATATGCCGACCGCCACAATTATGACTCCGATAAGCACCCGGAAGAACGAAATATTCCAGCCAAATAGATTGCGAAGCAACATAAGTACGCCGAATATTATTATTAGAACCGGTATCAATACTTTGCTCATCTTATATGTCCTTTCAATTACTGATAACTTTTACAGCCGCATTTCCGTCTGCCGCTATTATAGCCTACTCTTTGTGTTAACGCAATTATTCCCTATGAAACTAGCGCCTTATTCGTTATTAGCTACAACTATCAAACGCGTGCTCTTTTCGTCATACGCAGCCATATCGTAGCTGCCGAAAACTCGTATGTCCTTATATCCGGCCTCCGAAAGCAGCCGCCTGTAGTCGTCGTCCAATAGAATCCGATAGACGATATCGTACCGCGCGCTTTCCATGCGCGTTTTAGAATGAAACAAATCGAGAACGTGTATCGTTTGGAAGCGCTCGTCTTGCTCCTTCACGAAGACGCGCGAAAAATCCTCGCGGTTAACGACGACCTCAATGGAAGGCAACGAGAGCGTATAATGTGTCGTTCCTTGCGTTAAAACCAATGTACCGCCTTTATTTAGCCTATTTTTCATAGAGCGCAGCGCAAGCAATAGGTCTTCGTCCGTATGCATGTGCGGCAACGCCGTCGTCAGGCATACTACTGCGTCGAACTTCGCGTCGAATCTTTGCTCTAAATTGCGGTAATCGCATTGGAAAAGCGGTATATCTTTGCAGCGCCGCTCAAGATTTTTTCTCGCTACGTCCAGCATTGAAGAAGAATAATCGGAGCCGCATACCTCCAAGCCCATCTCTGATAGCATAAAAAGATGCTGCCCCGTACCGCACGCGCAGTCTAAAACGGTATTAACGCCGCATTCTTCAAAAAGCTTTGCAAAAAAGGCCGCTTCGTCGCCGAGATATTCGTTTATCGGGCCGAATTCGTCGTAATCGTACGCGAATTTCTCGTATATATCTTTAATTTCTCATTCCATTCCTTCGTATTTTTTATTATTATTATAGCATATATAGCGCTATTTATAATATATTTCTTCTACATTTGCCGAATATACACAAGTCTTGTCATAGCGAAAGGGAAATATTGCCCCAATCAAGAAATGGATATTCGTCAACAAAAATGAAAACGGGAGGATAGAACGTGTTCGGCCATGTACAAGCCCCCTATATTGGGCAGAAAGCGGAGCTAAAGCTACAGCGCCTGCCGATCGAGCGGATCAAGCCGAATCCCGCGCAGCCGCGCAAGCATTTTTCCGATGAAAGCTTGAATGAGCTTGCGGAGTCGATCCGCGAATACGGCCTTATTCAGCCGATCGTCGTGCGCCGCATGAGCGATCATTACGAGCTTATCGCGGGCGAACGGCGGCTGCGCGCCTGCAAGCGCTGCGGCTGGAAGGAAATCGACGCCATAGTACAGCCTGCGTTTGAAGAGGACTCGGCGTTCATGGCTGTAGTCGAAAACCTCCAGCGTGAAAACTTACACTTTTTGGAAGAAGCCGAAGGGTTGCAATGCCTTTTAAGCGGCTATTCGCTAACCCAGGATGAGCTGGCGCGGCGTATAGGCAAGAATCAGTCCACCGTCGCGAACAAGCTGCGTATTTTAAAGCTTTCGCCAACAGTCAAGGCCGCGATGTTCGAAGCGCGCCTAACGGAGCGGCACGCCCGCGCGCTGTTGAAGCTAACGGACGAACAGGCGCAGCTTGAAACGATCGATATCATCAAGAAGCGCTGCTTCTCCGTAAAGGATACCGAGGCGTATATTCGCAAATTCGCCTCCGGCCAAGGTCTTGAAGCCGAGCCGCCCAAAAAGGCGAAGATAATCCATCTTTTCAAGGACTACCGGCTTTTTGTCAATACGATGAAAAACGCCGTGCGCCAGCTACGCGATGCGGGGCTGAACGCGGAATTCCTGCTCGATGAGGACGATACGGAGGTTCGGATCAACGTATTGATTCCGAAGATATAATAGTAGTTAGAAAATAGGAATTAGGAATTAGTGTCGGGCGCTAACGCCGCGTATACGCTAACCCTCGCCGCCGCCCTCGACGGGCTCGCCTGCGTCTGCGCCATCGCCGGTATTGTCTTGCGGCAGTTCCGGTGGCGCAGGCGCGGGTTCAGGAATTATTTCTATTGCAAGAAATGGCGTGGTGATCTCGATTCTAACTATATTCCCCTCTGGATATACCTTTGCACCAGGAAATATTGTAAACATATCAATAGGAACATAAAGTTCATCGCCTACTTGCGTTGGTAATGTGCTTAGATTGTATCTTTCTAAGCCATGATTTATTGTTCCCGTTAGTAAATCTAAGTAGTAGATTTCACCATATATTGATATGAATCTAATTATTCCGTCTTTTTCTACAACGCTTTCGGATGATATTGCTTTCATCACTTTCTCAAGTGAAAGCATTGTTATGCCGCCCTCCTTATAAGCAGCATCTATGATTGGTTGTTCATTGTTCACTTTAACAGCTATGTTAGGAACTGGATCCTGTACCACCGGTATCTCCGGCGCAACCTCCACAGGCTCCTCCCGCCTTACAACGCCGCCATACGCCCCGCGCCAGCCCCCCGCGGGCGGCAGCATGCGATAAGGCCTTACTAAGTCGCTTCCGAGGCGCGCGTCCGTTTCGTCTTTAGCGACGCCGGCGTTCAGCTCCGCCTCTATCTCCTCGCGCGTCCTGCGCGTATAAGAAAACGTCGATTCCGAATCATCCTCTTCCTCTTCGCTCTCCTCGCTCGTTTCGACGTCTTCTTCGCCCTCCGGCGCTTCGGATTCATCCGGCTCCGGCTCGGGCGTGGCTTCCGCCGAATCGGAATAATAATCCCGCTGTTCGGACGTAGACGCTCGCGGCGTCGGCGTCGGCTCGGGTTCTTCCGGCAATCTCTCGCAGCCCATGAGCGCGAATAAGGCCAAACAGGCCAATAACGCGAAAATATAAACGGTTTTTTTCATGCTGTTTATCCTCTTATATCCTTTTCCACCACGCCGTATATCAGCGTTGGAATCTCGGGCGCGTTCCTGCTAAGGTCGATCGCGCCGTGGATAAGCTCCTCCGCCGCTTCCGCGTTCGTCTCGTCGTTTACGTGCATCTCCGCAAGCACGTCGCCCTTTCCGGGAAAATCGCCTATGCGGCATTTCATCATTATGCCCACGGCCGGGTCGATTACGTCCGCCTTTGTCGCCCGGCCCGCGCCGAGCAAAAGCGCCGCTTTTCCCAGCGCCTCGCAATCCATTTTGTATATAATTCCCGTCTCTCGCGCCTTTATGGGTATGATCTTTTTCGCCTTCGGCAGCGCGGAGCCGTTTATAACGCCCTCGCCGTCGCCGCCCAATGAATCGATAAGCGTTTTCAGCTTCATGAGCGCGGAGCCGTTCCAGATCGCGCTTTGTAGCTTCGCCGTCACGGCTTCTTGGCTGCTGCCCGGCCAGCCGAGCTGAACCATCTTTGTCGCCAAAACCATGCTCACGCGCATCAACGGATCGTCCGGCGATATCCGGCCCGATAATGCGTCCACTGCCTCTTCAACTTCGAGGGCGTTGCCGATTGCCCTTCCTAGCGGCTGGTTCATGTCCGAAATAACGGCGACGGTATCCCGCCCGACGGCGGAGCCGATTTCCACCATGGCCTCCGCCAACTCCCGAGCGTCGGCTTCGTTTGACATAAACGCGCCGGAGCCGCACTTAACGTCCAAGACTATGGCGTCACAGCCCGCGGCGATCTTCTTGGACATGACGCTCGACGCGATTAGCGGAATGCTCTCGACGGTACCCGTAACGTCGCGCAGCGCGTATATAAGCTTATCGGCGGGCACGAGCTCCGCGCTTTGGCCGACGACGGCAATGCCGTTTGACCGCGCGAGCTCTAAAAACCTCTCCGTGCTTACAGAAGTATCCACGCCCGGGATGGATTCAAGCTTGTCGAGCGTGCCGCCGGAATGTCCCAGCCCCCGGCCAGACATCTTTACGACCGGCAGACCCAGGGCCGCCACCATCGGCGCGACGATAAGCGTCGTCGTATCGGCGACGCCGCCCGTCGAATGTTTGTCAACCTTTATGCCCGGAATGGGCGATAAATCGAGCATATCGCCCGATTCGGCCATGATCATCGTCAAATCGGCCGTCTCTTTAGCCGTACATCCGGCGAAGCAGACAGCCATCAACAACGCGGACACCTGATAGTCGGGGATTTCGCCCGCAACGTAGCCGTCTATCAGCCATTTCAGCTCTTGGCGGCTCATTTCGCCTCCGCGGCGCTTTTTTAAAATTAAATCTACCATTCGCATGGATACGCGCACCTCCGCCGACAATAAAAAACTATGTTTATATCATAGCGGATTTTTGGAATTTTGTCGCTTGTTTTTTCTGCCGCAAATTTCTTAAAATATTAAAGGCGGGGTATCGTCCCCGCCCGGCCTTATGATTATGTTTTCTATCAGCCCTTACCGCTCCAAGACAGGCCCCATATCGCCGGCGGCGCGCAATGCGCTCCGGCGATTTCCATTAGTATTATGCCCGCGCGGACGATTCTCGCGCCGGCTGTTTTAAAACGGCAATCCGTCCTTCTTTTGTTATTATTTAACGTAGCTCTTCTTAACATATCCAACTTGACCGCCCTTGTATGAAACTTTGTAGTAATCTCCGCTCGAACCCAATATCGTCATTTTACTGCCTTCGCTTAACGTCGAATATCCCGGAGCGCCGATAGCGTCGTATACGCGCGCGCTCTCGCGCGAAACGCTGACGGTATCGCCCTTCTTCGCGCTGGATTTCGGCTTTTCCGTGGGCTTCGGCGTGGAGGACGCCTTGGGCTTTTTCGTCGCCTCCGGCTCGCTCTTAGGCTTTGCCGTCGCCTCGGGCTTTGTTTCCTCTCCTTCTATTGAAACGTACTTTTTGCGAAGATAGCCGCTTAGCTTGCTCACAGAGCCTGTAACGAGATAGAATTCGCCTTCTTCTGATACTATTTCGAATTCAGCGCCCTTCATAGCCTTCGCGATACGCGTCGTGCTGGTATCCGCCTTCTCGTAAATATATGTATATTCGTTTAGATTCGCAACCTTGCCCTTTTTTCCGGCGACGGCCGAGGCGCTAGCGCCCGCCGTAGAAGCGCCCGCTATGGAAGCGCTCGACACGTGCGTTTCCGATATCTGCGACGGATTCGGATGCGCCGCGCCCTGAGCCAGTACCGTCAGGGCCGTCTTTATAACCCAATACTTTTTGCCGTCTTCGAGTACCTGATAGTAGTCGTCGTTCTGCGCGACGATCTCGATTACGTAGCCTCTTTGTACGTCCTTTAGCTTGCTTGCCGCCGTAGTGGGCTTTTTAAGTATCGTGGCGGAGTCGGCGCTTATCTGTCCGAATATCTTGGAAGGGTCGAGCGTAGGCGCGGGCGCGGCCGCCGGCGCTTGAATAGCAGCGCCGCTCGCGTCGAGCGAAGAACCGTAGCCCGGAATCTGTCCAAGATCGTTTACAGCCAGGTACGTCGCGGAAATATAGGCTGTCGTACCGTTGATCATTATCTGGAACCAGTCGCCAAAGGCCGAAAGTACCTGTACGCTCTGGTTTTTATTTACGACCATAATCCTGTCGTACTCCGTACCCGGGCCGTTGCGCACGTTTACGCCGTCGCCCGTAACCGTACCGTATATCGGGCCGGTAGCGACGGGCGGCGTTGTAACAGGCTGTTGCAGCAGATCCTGGCCTGTTGATACCGACTGTACGACGCGCACATAGTCCTTTGAAACATAGCCGCTCGTACCGTTGTAATTCACGGCGTACCACGTCCCCGTATCGGCCGTTATGGTAAGCTGGTCGTTGCGCTTGAGCTTTGCGAGCACCTTTGCTTTTGTATTCGGCTCGCTGCGCAAATTCAGCGTACTCGCCGTTACGACGCCCATCGACGCGCCGGATGAGCCTATCGTCTGCGGAGCGGCCGTCGGCGCGGCAATAATGGAGCCGGATAGCTTGGTAATCTGCGTATTTACGTAATAGAACGAGAGTATGTTGCGGTAGCTCATGCCGGAGTTCGCCATCTGCTGCGCGCCGCGCTGGCTCATGCCAACGCCGTGGCCGTAGCGCACGTTTGAAAGCACGAAGGAATCGCCGTTATCGTAGATGCGGAACATGCGCAGCGAGCTATTTGTAAATAGCTGATACGGATAATTCGCGTCCTTTAATTCTGACAGCGCAAAATTGAACTCAACGGGTATTTGCGTTTCAACTCCGGAGGATATCATTTGCTGGCCGAAAAACGAGTCCTGGCTTATGGACGCCTGCTGCGCGCCGACTAATAAGTTTATACGCGCCTGCGTCCAATTCTTGCTGGGCGAAGCGTGCTTGGGGGTATGCCCCTCCAGCGATTGTATGCCGAGAATACGAATTTGGTTGGAAAACGGCGAATAACCCTGCTGTTGAAGAATCGGGCCTATTTTATTCTTTAAATAGCTGTCGAGTATACCGTTTAAAGGCGTCATTTGAGTATTTTTAGGAAACAGCACGTCCTGATGCAAGCTTTCGGGATTTTGCAAATCGTAAGGATCGTCCGCGATAGCGAAATAAGGATACGCCTCGTTCCACGCGTTTTGGGATAGATCCGTCTGACCGCCGTTTGATGCGGCGTAATACGTTACAACGAGCTGTCCGTTATACGACAGCACTTCCCAGGCCGTATCCTCGACGGCCTTTATGACGTTTGTATTCTCGGGATTGTAGCCCTTATAAACTTGGTCGGAAGCGGTATCGACTAAGTCGTACGCGGCGCCGGTCATCATGCGCGCCGCATAGCCCCTCGCGGCGACAGCCTGCGCCTTTAAAGCTTCGATCGGCCAGGTGTTGTTCATCTCGTGCCCGACGACGCCGTATAGATATTGCTGCATTGGAACAGTATTTATTGCCATGACTGCACCGTTGTTGTATGAAAACGTCATATGGCCGAGGTAGTTGCGCGTACCGTGTTCAGCGTTAACGAGGCGTAAAACGCCGGAACCGTTGTTTTGCATATCGCTGCGAATTATCGTCGCTTTGGGGCCGGAATAAAGCAGATTGCCCATCGTATCCGAAACCGAGACGGCGGCTTGTCCCGGCGCGACGGATACAACGACGCCCGAGCCCGGCAATACCGCGCTGTTTTCTAAAATAAAATAGCTGCCGTTAACGCCGACGCCGACGCTCGTAACCGTGCCGATCGATAGCTTAACCTTTACTTGTGAATAATCTACCGCGGCTTTCGCCGGCGCTGAACCCGCCGATAATATGACCGCCGTAAAAATTATCGCGGACACAAGCGAGCTTAATATCCTTTTCATCGTTCCTCCTAGGCGCAACTCTATAAATACATATGTATGATCATTTTAGCCTACAATATCAAAATTATTTTAATAATCTATGAACACGCACGAAATTTGTCTATTTGTTCACATATTCATGCAGCCTTTCTACACAGACTTATTTTGTTTTTCCACACAGATTAAATTTTCCGTTCCCAAAATCCACTTTGTATGGTATCATAATCCACAGCATACTCACAGGCGAAAGCTAGCCGTTCGGGGACAAAAACCACTTTCCCACCATTTCCACACCCCCTACGGCTACTACGGCGTCTAAAAATAAAATATCGTTATCGAATCGGAGGAGACCGAATGCATTTTTATATTGAAAAAGCACCGTTAATCGAAGGCATTTCCATAGTTCAAAAGGCTATGCCCTCAAAAAGCACACTACCTATAACCGACGGCGTTTATATTGCCGCAATAGGCGATACTTTATTGCTCAAATGCTGCGATATGTCAATCCAAATAGAAACAACCATCCCCGCCGATATTCGCGAAGAAGGCTCTATCGTCCTACCGGCTTTATTCTGCGAAATGGCCCAGCGCCTTCCTGAAGACAGCGACGTAGAGCTATTTTGCGAAAACGATTCCGTTAAAATTACGGCCGGAAGCTTCAAAACAAGCCTGCAAGGCGCGCCTTCCAACCAATTTCCCGAGCTTAGTATTGCAGATACAGCCGAAAAATTGGTTTTAGAGCAGCAAATGCTGCGAAGCATGATCCGCCAAACGGTATTTGCGACAGCTCAAGACGAAGCAAAGCCTGTTTTAACGGGAGCCTTGCTCGAAGCGGACGCCGAACGGCTAGATATGGTTGCGCTCGACGGCTATCGCCTCGCCCTTCGCAGCGAAGCGGGCTCTTTCGGAGTAAAGGCCAAGGCCGTTATTCCCGCGCGCACGCTAAATGAAATCGCGCGTTCGCTCTCCGACTCAAAGGATTCCTGCGCGCTGTCGTTTTCGAATAACCAGGTTCAAATCGATCTTGGTCATACGAAAATAATCGCGCGGCTTTTGGAAGGTGAATTTACAAAATTTCGCCAGATTTTGCCGAGTGAACACAAAACGAGGATACGCGTACAGCGTTCCGCTCTACAGAAAAGCATCGAGCGCGCGCTTTTGGTGGCCCGCGAATCAAAAAATAATCTAGTTAAATTTACTATTACGCCAGATTTACTTATTATTAATAGCAATTCCGAGATGGGCGCAGTATATGACGAGCTGCCGATAACGCTAATGGGAGATGAACTAGAAATCGCTTTTAACGCAAAATTCTGCATAGAAGTGCTGCGCGTGCTCGATTGCGAAGAGATTTTTATCGACTTTACGACGAGCGTTTCGCCGTGCGTAGTACGCCCGGCGCAAGGCGAAAAGTTCCTGTATTTAATTTTGCCGGTTCGATTAATGGAACGATAGAAGATCATTTTTTGTATAAAAAAGCGCGTACCCCGCTGGAGGCACGTATATTTGCGTATAAAAAACGTTTCACTCGTCAACTTTCGCAACTACTCAACATTGAGCCTTTCGCTCGAAGATGGGCTCAATCTTTTTGTTGGAGAAAACGCCCAAGGCAAAACGAATCTGCTCGAAGCTGTGTTCGTATGTGCGCTTGGCCGCTCGCACCGTACGAAAGGCGACGCCGAGATGATACGGCACGGCTACGATACGGCGAAAGTAGGCCTTAAGTTTAAAGACCGGCTGGGAAACCGTGAAATAGAGGTTGAAATAGCGCGGCATGCAAAAAAGCGAATTAAAATCGACGAAAAACTAATCGCGCGCAGCGTAGAGCAAATGGGGGTATTCAATGCCGTCATTTTTTCGCCGGAGGATCTTTCTCTTGTAAAGGACGGCCCCGGAGAGCGCCGCCGGTTTATGGACATGGAACTCTCGCAGATGCGCCCGCTGTACTGCAAGGCTTTACAAAGCTATGCACGCGCTTTAAGGCAGCGCAACGCGCTTTTAAAGCTCCGTGAGCCGCGTTTGGATATGCTGTCCATATGGGAACACCAAATGGCGGAAGCAGCCGCTAAAATCGCGTCCTGGCGCGTATCGTTTATAAGCAGGTTAAACGAACTTGCGGGCGAGATACACGCGCGCGTATGCCGCAATAAAGAGACGCTTTTAGTAGAATACGATTCATGTATAAAAGAAATAGCCGATGGATCCGCCTACGCCGAAGAATTTCTTAAACAGATGAAAAAACACCGCGAGTCCGATTTGCGCCGCGGTATTACGACATTCGGCGTGCATCGCGAGGATATAAACGTATCGATAAACGGACGCTCCGCGCGGCTTTTCGCCTCGCAAGGGCAGCAGCGCACGGCGGCGCTTTCACTGAAGCTATCCGAAATAGCTTTGGTAAACGAATTAACGAATAACAAGCCGGTTGTGCTGTTGGACGACGTACTTTCCGAGCTGGACGAATATAGGCGCGAGCTGCTTTTTGACGCTATACAAGGCGCTCAAACGCTTATTACCTGCACGGGAGCGGAGGGCTTTATGCCAAAAGCGGACAGGGCGTATACCGTAAGGGACGGCAGAATAGAATAATCATTATTGAAATTTATCCGTAGGGCATATATACTATACATTAAAGAATTTAGGAGGCGCGCAATTTGGGCAGACACAAGGTCTGCCCCTACAGATAAAAAGATTATTCAATACATCTTTTCGTAGTATTCCTTAACCATCCTAGCCGCACTGAATTTTACCGTCGCCATATCGATAGAGGCGCGCATCATTTTGATCCACTTTTGACGATCGTTATAATACGTCGGGATTACTTCGTTTATAAGCACGTCAAAAAGCGAATCCAGGTCGATTTCGTCACAATCCTCGCCCTCGTAGCCGCCGCCGATTTGCCAGCCGTTGACGCCGTGTTCACAGCCTTCCGGCCACCAGCCATCCAAGACCGAAAGATTTAACACGCCGTTCATTGCGGCTTTCATGCCGCTTGTACCGCTGGCCTCCATCGGGCGAATGGGGTTATTTAGCCAAACGTCGCAGCCGCGCGTTAAAAGCTTGCCGATTTCTATATCGTAGTCCTCTAAAAATACTACAGAATCGGGGAATTCTTTCGCCTTTTGAGCAAGATTCGCGATGATGTCTTTTCCTCCCATATCGTTGGGATGCGCCTTTCCGGAAAAAATCAGCTGAAGCACACCGTCTTTTAACATAGGCTCGATTAGCTCCGGCTTGCGGAAAATTAAATCCGAGCGCTTATACGGCGCGGCGCGGCGCGCAAAGCCGATAGTCAATGCTCCCGGCCTTAATATGACGCCGTTTCTACGGGAAATTTCCTTTAGCATATTGGTTTTCAGCGCCTGATGCGCGTTCCAAAGATCTTTGCCGGACGCTTTTGCGACTGTAAAATCCTGCCACGTGCCGTTGTGTACGCCGTTTGTTATAGCGAGTATCGGCGCTGCGCCGTCGATATCCTTCCACATCTCTTTCGCCGTTTCGCCGTGTAATTGGGCGACGGCGTTGGCTTTTTTGGAGAGCCGTAGGCCCGCGGGCGTCATACCGAAGGGCGTGCCGCCGATTTGCTTTAACTGCGCTTTGGTAAAGCCCTTCGTTACCCCGACGTAGTCGAGAATTTTGTAATCGTAGCTTTCGTTTCCGGCGATAACCGGCGTATGCGTCGTGAATACGATCTTCTTGCGAATTTTCTTCCAAGCGTCTTCGAATTCAGCGCCTTTTTCAATCTCCTCGCGAAGGAGCTCCAGCCCGGCGACGACAGGATGGCTGTCGTTAAAATGGTAGACGTCCGGTTTTATGCCTAGCTCCTTTAGGGCGCGCAGCCCGCCTACGCCCAGTATAATCTCTTGAACAAGCCGTTCTTCGCCAAACCAGCCGTAGAGTTGTCCGGTAATGAGCATATCGGCGTTACCGGGTACGTAAGCGTCCAGTAGATAGAGCGGAACATTTTGGAAGCAATCGCATTTCCAGACCTTCAGCGCGATATCGCGCCCGCGCGCTTTAACGGAGACAGTAATACCGGTATCCTCCAAGAAGGGATGATTTTCTTCATAAAAGCTATCGTAAGGGCGGCCGCTTTCGTCCAATTTTTGACGGACGTAGCCTTGACGCCAGCGGATACCTACGCCGGCCATAGGAAGATTTTCGTCCTTCGCGGCCTTTAGGATATCGCCCGCGAGAATTCCGAGCCCGCCCGAGTATATTCGAAAATCCTCGTGCAGCCCGAACTCCATGCAAAAATACGCGACGCGTTTCGTCATTTTAGCGCTCCTCTCTCCTCCATACACTTTCTAATATGCCCAATTCTCGCTTCAATTCCCGGATTCGTCCAATGCAGCCTGCAAGCGTCGAAAAAAGCGAGCTTGCCGTAGTCTTGATCGCTTTCTGGCAAGGCGAAACGCCCGAACACACTTTCGCCTAGGCCGAGGTTCATGGGCTGTGTTTCGCCGAGCTCCAGCCCGGCACAAAAGAAGGGCCGGGCGTTCGGAAACAGCGTACAAAAAGTTATGGCGCTCTTCCACGCCATTGTTGGGCCAAGCGGCGGGATAAATTCCGTTAAGCTAAGTTTATAGTTCCGTATTTTATGGTTGGGCTCCTTCTTGCTGGAAAGCGCCGGCAGCTCGATATCGTATAGCAGCGCGGCGCGCGGCGTATCGGGCATTTCCGGAGCAGCGACGCAAGCCCCTCCTTTTATTAGCTTTGTTAGCCCAGGCGCGGTTTCGCCGTAGAGCAAGCGCTTGAGCGAAAAGCAAACGTCGCCCGTGACGAAATCGAAGCCCGCCGCGGCCTCTTTTTTCGCGCTGCCGATATCGAAAACCTCGCTCCAGAGCGTGAAATCGGGCTTTGCTTCGCGTACGCGGGCAATCATTCCTTTTAGAAGCGACTTCGGAAGCGCGTGCCCCATGTCGATACGCGCGCCGTCGATATCGAAGCGCCCGGCATAATACGGCATAAGGCTTTCCATGAGTTCAAACAGCTCAAGGTTTGGCCTATCGGGCGGGAAAATATCCAGCTTGATCGTATCGTGCAGTACAAACGGCGGCGCGTCTTTATATTTCTTTGCGAAGGCGTTTTTACCAAGATCCATGCGCAAATACGTTACATCCGACCAATACGGCTGCGGGTCGTTCAAACAGTCGGAAAAAGCCGGGGCGGTCGTTAGGCCGAACGCGCGTTCGATTTCGGCTAAATCGCCGCCGCATTTATCGAATTTCTCTGCGTTTTGCGCGCGCGGATTTTCACGGAAGCGCGCGATATAAGCCGGCGTATCGGGCGCTTTGTAGAGCTCCATAGCGGCGGCTTTAGAAATACTCATGTTTTTCGATGCCGTAGGCACGCTTGGCGGCGCGAAGCTTTCGAGCCCTTCGCGCGAAATCCAGTAGAACCAGTCCGGATGTTCGCGAAGGAGCACGTTGTCGCGCGCGCAGGTTCGGAATACGAAATCTACCATTACCTTCATGCCAAACGAATGGCAAGCTTCTACAAATGCCGCGAATTGCAGCTCGATAAGATGTTTTGAATATGCGCCCAAAAGCGGGTCGTGAAGCGCCGGATCGAGCGAAAAATAGTCTTTTATCGCGTAGGGGGAGCCAAGGGAGCCCTTTTTATAGATGTCGCTTGGAGTAAAGACCGGTAAAAGATATACTGTGCTTATGCCCAGCCGCTTGATATGCGGCAAAAGCGCGATAGCTTTTAGAAAAGTACCGCTTTCGAGACCGCCGCCAAAGTCCCACGCGGTAAAATGGCGCGGTAAGAGCGCGTATATTGCGTCGCCGGGCGCTGAATTTTGGCTTTGACCGAGGCATTGCCGTATCGCGGCCGAGAAGAACGCATTGCCTTCCACGAGGATTTCGCCGTTTTCGCAATTTTCGCATTCGAAATCAATCGTATTCCAGAGCGAAGGGACGCGCATGCGCCTTTTAGGCCGGCTTTCGAGAATAGAGAGCAATTCCTTTAAGGCCATATGACGCCTCCAAATTGTAATTGCTAGAGACCTAGCGCACCCCAATCATAGTCCTGGGGCAGTTCCCCTTAATAACGTCGTTTATGCCGTATTTCGCGTTGGCGATAAGGACGATCGTACCGCTTAGCACGGGCTCTATCGCGAATTCGAGCTTCGCACGCGCGCCGTTTGCGCCGGCGCGGCTCGCGCCAATACAGGCCTTTTGATTTTCGCGGATATTGGCGGTTACTTCGTCCGCGTCCTTGCCGGATATCTCGCTGATGAGAGTCGAAGGATCGCTTGGATCAGCGTAGATACCGTCTACGGAGGTTAAAACCAGCATATAGCGCGCGCGTACAAGTTGCGTTATTACGGCGGCCGTCTCGTCGTTGTCGATACATTCGACCGGATCCAGCCCGCTTTCTTTAAAGGAGCGCAGCTCAAGTTGCCTATTTTCCTCGAATGAGACGGGGTCGTTGTAGTTGACTATTGGGACGGCGTTTTGCGCGGCGCAGCGCATGAGGAAACGGCGCACGTACTCGCGCTTTTCCGAATCGTTGAAATGCTGATGCTCGACCAAAAGCTGCCGCACGGAGTATTTATGCGAAATAAACTCGCGGTAGTTTTTCATCAAAATCGCCTGACCCTGGGCGCTGTAGTCGGCCTTGGCCTCTTCGATATCGCCGATAAGCTCGCGATTGTCGTTGCGCTTCATGTAGTCGAGGCGGCCTATTTCCGTCGCGCCGGAGCTGACCCAGATTATGCCGGGGCGCAGCTCGCTTCCTATACGGCTGAAGATATTGTAGTCTATGTCGTTGTCCTTGCGGATAAGAGCCATCGAGCCTATTTTCCCGACGATCTCGTAGTCGAATCTTGCCATTTAGAGTCCTCCGGGTTGCGTGAAATTGATACGGGTGTTTACAGTATCATCCATGCTATTTTACTCTGGAATCGGTTTTTGGGCAAGAGATTCCGTCATTGATATTTAACATTAAAAAAGGCCCTATTTTAGGACCTTGTAATATATTATGCTTTTTTCAATATATAAGCATGTGCAATTGGCTCACTTAGATTGCGTACGATTCTTTTATTAGATATATTGGATCGAGAGAGATCATATTCGCTACGCTTTTTACTTTGTGATGAAACTCTCCAGCCGCAGTCACATATATAAGCGCCAAAATAAGAATTATAGCTTGCGATTCCTCCGCATTTTTCACAGATAATCATTTAACTACCTCCATCAATCTAAAATATCCATAATGCGTTATACCATAAAATTGCTTTTGCTTAACTTCCTTTGAATCCAAAATATCTTTAGCTTCTTTCTGAGGATAAGGTTCGGAATAAATAATTTGCGCAATACCTACTTCAGATATTTTATTCGCGCACAAATTACAAGGAAAGGTTGTCGTATAGAGCTTAGAGGATTTCAAAGACATAGAACTTCCATTGCGAGCAACATTTAGAATAGCATTTTCCTCTGCATGTAACGCCCTACAGTATTCCAAGACTTTGAAAGCTTTATTGAATTCAGTAATTATTGTTTCTGCCTTTTCTTGTTCTTCAATCACTTCAACAACTTTCTTGGCAAAATCCTTACGTATTATCGAACGATAACATTCGGCATACTCCGATTTGCAGGAGGAACTGCTGCTTGGAACTTCGTTGTAACCAGAGCTAAAAACATTGCCCTCATCATCAACAAGAATCGCCCCCACTTTTCTTTTAAAGCATGATGACCTCATACTTGTCGCATACGCTACTGCCATTAGGGATTCCATCTCATTAGGAACATAAGGAATTTCCCCTTTGATAATTTTTAAATATTTTTCGATCAGAGCCTTTTGCGTTATATAATCGGTGTTATTTTTATGGAGCTTTTTGTTGTTAATAACAACGATATCTGCCAACTTATAGCACAAGGATACCTGTTGACCTTCTTCAAGTTCTTCATCTCTATCACGCTTTTCGTCAATGGCAAAATTTTGCCTATTGCCTTTATAAATGTCTTCAACGCGCTTCCATCTAGTCTCTTCGTCAGCCCATGTTGCCAAAAGGAAAAATCGGCCTTCAATATTTTTTAGGAGTTCAATTTCGGCGGTATTTCTGATGCTGTCGACAACAAAGCACTTATTATCGCTATCAATAATCTTTTGGCTAGCGAGTTCCGCCAGAAAATTATAATGATTCTCTTTTCTTGTGCGATTACCAAGGTTCTGTAAATTAGATCGATCAGATATATTTTCGTCAGGCCAGCGTTTACTGCATTCCTCTCTCAATATATCGGACAAAGAAATATACTCATACCCGCAAGGGACTATGTGCTCCCTAGCTAAATAAGAGCAACCGCTCCCGAAAGGACCTGTCAAGCCTATGACAATGCGATCTTTCATTAACGATACCCTCTAATAATCAAAGTATACCAGCAATATGCTAGGGCGTCTACAATATCAAATTGATTAATTAATCGCAGCTAAAAATGGAGCAAGGCGATGTATTGCCGCAATTAATTGCGTCTGCTCGAATGAAGCAGAATTTTTATTCTATCGCTCATAAACATCCTTCCCCGCCGCGTCCACCGCGACTATTACAGGCAGCTCGTTCACAGTAAGCTTATATACGGCTTCCGGCCCTAAGTCTTTAAACGCTACCAGTTCGCATTTGAGCACGTGCTGCGCGACGAGCAGCGCCACACCGCCTGTGATAGCGAAGTATACCGCGCCCCTTTGCTTTATCTCGTGTTTTACGGCCTGTGAGCGCTTGCCCTTGCCAATCATGCCCGTTAGGCCTCTTGCCAGAAGCTGCGGCGTATACGCGTCCATACGTCCGCTAGTCGTCGGGCCGCACGGGCCGATAATTTCACCCGGGGCGGCGGGGCAAGGCCCGGTATAGTAGATACACGCATCTTGTAGAGGGAACGGCGGGCGGCCGCCTTGACGGAGCGATTCGGTTATGCGCTTGTGCGCGGCATCCCGCGCGGTATAGATTTCGCCCGATAGCAATACGCGCTCGCCGGCGCGCAGCTTCTTCGGGGCTTCCTTGTCGAATGGAACATTTAAGCGTATGGGAGGTTTTTGTTCGTTCATAGCGTCCACTCCTTATGTCTGGCCGCGTGGCATTGGATATTTACCGCCACGGGCAAGCCCGCGATGTGCGTCGGATGCGTCGCGACGAGTACGGCTAGAGCCGTCGTATCGCCGCCCAGGCCCATTGGGCCTATGCCTAGCGCGTTTATACGCTCTAGCAGCTCGCGCTCTAGCTTTTCCGTTTGTTCGCTTTCGGCGGGGCGCGTTAGCGGCCGCAGCAGCTCGCGCTTGGCTAAAATCGCCGCCTTTTCCATCGTGCCGCCGATGCCAACGCCTATTACCAACGGCGGGCAAGCGTTTGAACCGGCGTTTTTGACCGTTTCAACGACAAAATCCTTTATGCCCTCGATTCCGGCGGAGGGCGGAAGCATCTTTAGCGCGCTCGTATTTTCGCAGCCGAAGCCCTTTGGGGCGACGCGTATGCGCACGCGCGCGCCCGGCTCGATAGAGACGTGCAGTACGGCAGGCGCGTTGTCGTGCGTGTTTTGGCGGGTCAGAGGGTCGAGCACGGAGCGGCGCAGGTAGTTTTGGGTATATGCGCGCCGTACGCCGTCGTTTACGGCCGCGGTTAAATCGCCGCCGGTAAAATGTACGTCTTGGCCTACTTCAAGGAATACCACGGCCATGCCCGTATCCTGGCAAATAGGGCGCTTCATCTCCCACGCGAGATGCGCGTTTTCGATTATTTGTTCGAGAACATCTTGTGCGTGTTCGCCGCGCTCGGTATTGAGCGCTTTTATCAGCGCCTCTTCCACGCGCTTGGGCAGCTCGCAGCAGGCCTCTACGAGGAGCGTTTCGACATATTTGCCAATTTCGGAGACGGCGATATTTCGCATAAGAACCACCCTTCTATGACGCTGGGCCAGGGGAGTACCCCTTGAAAAGCATGAAAATAATAACAGGATTATTATAGCTTATATTTTTCAGAATAGCAAAGAAAATCCGGCCATAAGGAGCCGGATATCTAAATATTTGGCTATGGACAAGCCGGACGCGGTTTATTCCGGTTTTGGAGCGTCGACAGGGCATACGCCCGCGCAAGAACCGCAATCGATACAGGCGTCGGAGATTTCGTATTTCGTGGCGCCTTCGGAAATGGCCTCGACCGGGCATTCGCTAACGCAAGCGCCGCAGCTGATGCAATCGTCGGTAATTATGTACATTGTTTACCCCCTAATAAGCTTTTGGCTTTTTGGCTATTATATCAAAGACGCGAGTAAATGCAAGAACTATTCAATCGAAAATGCGCTTGATCAAGTCTTCCATTTCCGTGCGGAACCGCGGCGAGGCGGCCAAGTCGTCCGCGATTTTGTTTGTGCCGTACATGACCGTCGTATGGTCGCGCCCGCCGAACGCTTCGCCGATCTTCGGCAGCGACATGTCGATAATATCGCGGCATAGATACATGGCGATTTGGCGGGGAAGCGTAATATCGCGGGAGCGCTTTTTACCTGTAAGATCGGCGACAGAGACCTTATAGTAAGCTGAAACGACGTCCATGATGAACTCGGGCGAAATATGCTTGCGCGACGTGCTGGGGAAAAAGTCCTTCAAAGCCTCCTCGGCGAGTTCGTAGGAAAGGGGTTTGTTCGTCAGGCGCGAGTAGGCGATTATGCGCGTAAGCGTACCTTCGAGCTCGCGGATATTGCTTTCGATCTTGGAGGCGATAAGCCCGAGCGCGTCGTTTGTACACGTTACGCCGGCGGATTCGGCCTTTTTGCGCAGGATAGCTATGCGCGTTTCGAGATCCGGCGGCTGGATATCGGCAATAAGCCCCCATTCAAAGCGCGAGCGCAATCGCTCTTCTAGTGTGGACATTTGCTTGGGCGGCTTGTCCGACGTAATGACGATCTGTTTATTTCCCCCGTGCAAGGTGTTGAAAGTGTGGAAAAATTCCTCCTGTGTGGATTCTTTGCCCTCTATAAACTGTACGTCGTCAACGAGCAGCAGATCGACGTTGCGGTACCTGTCGCGGAATTCGACGTTGCGGCCCGACTGTATCGCGGCGATCAGCTCGTTTGTAAAGACCTCGCCCGTTACGTACATGACGCGCAGCGCGGGGTTTTGAACGTATACATAGTGTCCGATAGCGTGCATGAGATGCGTTTTCCCCAGCCCGACGCCGGAGTAGAGGAAAAGCGGGTTGTAGGCATTCGACGGGTTTTCCGCTACGGCCAAAGCGCCCGCGTGCGCGAAGCGGTTGGAGGAGCCTATGACAAACGTATCGAACGTATAGCGCGCGTTCAAAGTTTTCGGCCCTTTTGGGGCCTCCGGTTCGTGCCGCTCGTAGTTGTTGCGCTCGGATTCGATTATGAACAGCGCTCCGAACTCCTTGCCGGAGCAAAAGCGCAGCGCCGTGTCTATATCCGGCTGATAGCGCGAGCGCAGCGTATTGCGCTTTACTACGCTGTCCGCGACGAGCACGAGCGTGCTTTCGTCTAAAAATACGGGCTTTAAGTCCCGTACCCAATTATCGAAGCTGACCGGAGGCATCTCCGACTTAAGCACCTTTACGGCGCGAGACCATAGTTCTTCCGCTGGCGTCAAAGCCCAATACCCCCCAACCGTGCGGCCCGAAAATCCACAGGTATACCCCCGCTTTTGCTTACAAAAACGTAGTTATGCACACATGCGCTTAAACAGGCATCCACATCGTAACCACTATCATAACAAAGATTGTGGACAAAGGCAAAGGAAAAGCGCGGCTTTCGGGAAAAAATATCTGGCGGGGCGACGGGCGCTTAGTATGGAGAGAGCTGGGGAGAGAGGGGGCGGGTGGGGAAAATAATACTAGTTTATAAATCCGCATTCGCGCAAAAGCACCCGTATTGGTACGTGTAATGAGATAGATGGGTTTTTGGCGAAGTACTGAAAACCGTTGTGGTTCTCCGGCGAGTAATCGCGTAGGTTGGCCTGTTCGATTTTTTCGGCTCGCTCGATGGCCTTGAAGACATCGGGTAGAGTGAGCTTGTCCAAGACTTGCGATTTGAAGTTCTCCTCCTTTTTATATTTTTCGAGTGATTGAACGGTTAATCCATAAACTGACTGTAGCTTAGGCCAGTATTGATCGCAATGGGCATGCGAGCCGCGATAATCCTCTCTGTGTAATAAGAGCCATAGCTCGAACGACAGATTGCTATACGCCAGAGCGTATGTACACCAATTTTTACGAGTTTTCGTATCGTTGACTATGTTTCTAGCCTCTGTAATCCTGTCAAGGGCTAATTTAAAACCGCTAATTTAAAACGCTTGATGTTTTCGTCCGTGCTGCCTTCGTAATCGCAAATATGTATGAGCTCGGCTTTATCGGGCAAAAATGAAAGCCCTTTAACGAAGCGGACAGGATTGGTCTTTACCCGGCTTTCAAGTTTTACGTTAAAATCTAAGTTGGAATAAGCGTTGATTTGCTTTTCTAGCCAGTCGAGATACCATTTTTCAGTTTCGCCCTCGACTGAAAAGTACCGGATAAAAGGCTTTGAGTTGCGTATGCCCATTATTGCACCTCTTCTTGATCCTGCTCCATGTTGCTCAAAAAATGCTCTGAAAGATCGACGTCTTTAATTGCCCCGTATCGATTCACAAAATAGTTTTTCATATAGTCGTCCGTCTTGCGAACGCCGTACTTGCCGGAGGTGCGAAAATCGGACAACGAATATACCTCGCTGCAATTCGTTTCCTCGTTGCGCTCGACGAACTTGATTTCATCGCGTCGGAAGAGGCTGGAGTTCAGGAAGATCGGATTGTGCGTATTGAAGATTAGCTGCGCGCCGTTTTTGTTGATTTCGTTGTTATGAAATATCTTAATTATGTTCATGAGCACCATCGGGTGAATTGAGGCGTCGAATTCGTCGACGACGAGGGTACCGCCGGTTTTAAGCGCATTTTCTACTAATGGGTAAACAGCTGTCGCGAATCGAAGGGTACCGTATGATTCGAAAACCTCCGCCTTAATTCCTTTCTGTCCATTATCAGCAACAAAGGAAATCAAAGTCGTTCCGTTTTCGTCTTTAGAATCATAATAACCAATTGTATTCGATACGTTAAATGCTTCTTTTAATGCGTCGTTAAGAGGACCATGAGTATACAATCTCATGCCGTCTTCTGCTTCGGCAGCCAATTCAAGCTGGTCTGCGCGATATACTAGATCGAACTTATCTTTAAGCCAAGCTGTTATCACTCTTACAAGTTTAGAAGCAAACAAATTTCTAAACCCGTTCATTAAGAACAACTCTTGTTCAATCAGTCCTCCTACAGATAAATTCTTAGCAGCATCAAAGTTTTCGCGTAGAGTGTCGTTTAAATATTCTTCGATTGAGGAAAGTCTATAAATACGCAGAGTTTCTTTGCGTTGAAAAACCATCTCATTGTTAACTCGTAAACTTTCAGCAAGAATTCTCCTGTATCCAAGCGGATTTACAAATTCTCCAAGATCAGCAGTGAAGGAATACTCGATTTTGAGTTCATCTTCAATAAACTTGATGCTCATGTTGAGCGGTTCTGGATTGGCTGAAAAAGCATTAGGTACTAGCTCTAATGCATATGCTGCAAAATTTAAAGAGGTGGCTACCTTCTCATTCCTAATATGCCCCCTAAGCACAATCTGCTTAAACGTATCCATTGCGCTAATAATATTCGTTTTCCCAGAAGCGTTCGGCCCATACACAACCGACGAACACAAGCCCTTATAGGTCTTTGCTCCGCCCTTCATCGAAAGGATACTATAGTCCAGCCCCTTTTGCTTTTG
>QMCD01000782.1_pt1 | contig 21537 bp, 9 predicted proteins | sample 1821841 | NCBI WGS metagenome assembly QMCD01 (sample SAMN01991225, study PRJNA193472) | Termite gut metagenome, whole genome shotgun sequencing project. | isolation source: worker | host: Macrotermes natalensis
AAATTACGTTTCTTGGTAATACGCCTCCATCCATCAGTGTAGATTCGTTTTCATGGGTTGCAACTCAAGGCACGCTTTATTACCCTGCCGGGTCAACGGGTTATCCGGAGATGAAAGCTTCGGCTACAACTATTCAAAACTGGAGTGCAACTGAATATGCTTCATCGTATGCCGTAACATTGCATTTGGATGGTGCTGCAGGTGGCACGCCGCTTACCAGTTATGACTTTGGTGTGGGCGCAACCCTGCCCACGGATTATATAAATGGCGACTCCGTCTTTTTGGGCTGGTACGATAATGCGGCTTTCACCGGCAATAAGATGACTGCCATTAGTGCTACCGATATTGGCGACAAAGAGTACTGGGCGCGTTGGATAAACGATGCTGATCTCGCAACGCTAAGCTACAAAGCACTTGCCCTTGACTATGATGGTGTAACGGAGCAGAGTGTCGCGAGTGTATCGGTCTCACCTGCAAGCGAGCAGGTGGCTCCTATTTCTGGTAGCGCACAGGGTTGTGTCGCCCAAACACACGAAGCCTACACCTTCATCGGCTGGTTTGCTGATGGATCTGACTATACGGGTGCTCCACTTACTACCGAATATAACTTTGTGCCTGCAAAAGAAACAGGTAGCGACATCTATGTGCCAGGTGCATATGTGGCTGTGTACAGAGAAAAAGCACCGGTCACCATCTCGTATGAAGTTAAAACTTTTGACACCAGTGGTAAGAGAGAACAAGTTGCTACCAATGGCGGTAGCATCAGCGCAACTAGCGAGCTGTTGGCTCCGGCATCAGGTGTTGCTGTCGGTTCCACCGCATCTGCTGCCAATCCGGGCTATGTCTTTTACGGTTGGTATCTAAAAGGATCCAAATACGATGGGATTCACCCGCTTAGCTCAGAGCTTCACTTTGCACCTGCTGTGGATACAGAAACAGGTCTCAATGTAGAGGGCGAATATGTAGCGGTATACCTCGAGAGCCCCGGTCAGATTTTTATGTATATATCTTTAAGTTTTGCAAACGAAGGTACCGCCTTGCAAGGCACCACCGTGGGCGGACAAGTTTCGTCTAAAAGCGAATCAGTGCCACCTGCGACAGGAAATGCTCAGGGCTCTACTGCTACACCAAACGCAGGATATAGTTTTAAGGGATGGTATCTTTATGCAGGTGCTGATTACACAAGTTACTCGGGTACCCCCGTTTCTACTTCGCTGACCTTTGTGCCCCAAAAAGACCCTACAGCTCAAGCCTACGTGCATGCAAACTATGCAGCAGTTTTTGAGGAGAATGCCCCGGTAATCTTTAACTACTCTGTAGCAACTCTAGCCTCAGACGGTGAAACCCCGGAAAACCCCACACTTGGTGGTTCGGTTACACTTACCACAGAAACAGTTGCTCCGGCATCAGGAACAGCCAGTGGCTCTATGGCTTCTGCTCCTAACCCCGGGTACTCATTTTTAGGTTGGTACAGTGCCGGCAGTAACTATAAACAAGCTCCCATCTCTGCAACTCCGCCAATGGTTCCTTTAAAGATCAATGGGGTCTACACCGCAGCTGACTATGTGGCAGTATATAAAGAGGGTGCCTCGGTTTCTGTCGCTTATGCAGCAATAAGTCTTGCAAGTGACGGAAGCTTGCAAACTGCAACAAACGGCGGAAGCGTAAGTTCTGACGGTGAGAACTTGCCACCGGAGACCGGTGAGGCTCAAGGTGTTACAGCATCTGCTGCCAACGCAGGTTATACTTTCCTGGGTTGGTTTGTTGCAGGAACTGACTACAGCACCACACCGCTTTCAACTGAAGCAAAATATATTCCTGCGCGCGATAAAGAAACTGATCTTAACTATGCCGAAGACTACGTGGCAGTTTATAAAGAAAATGCTGCAGTCACCTTGACTTATGAAGCGCTTGTATTTAACAATGACGGTGTCACCGAGCAGAGCTACAGTATCTCTGGTGGTTCAGTAAACAACGCAACAGAGCAAATTGCTCCTGCCACCGGAAGCCCTATTGGCTCTACCGCAAACCCAGTGCATGAGGTTTACACATTCCTTGGCTGGTTCATAAAAGGCTCAAGCTACAGCTCAGACACTCCGATTAGTGCCGATTTTAACTTCGTGCCCACAAAAGATGTAAGCACAGGTGTTTATGTTGGCGCAAATTATGTAGCGGTCTATAAAGAAAACGCTTCGGTACTTAAAACCTATACGGCTGTCTCACTTAACCCAGATAACACTATTCAAGCTACCGGAAACGGTGGTTCAGTGTCGCTTGCTTCTGAATATGTGCCCCCTGCAAGTGCCAGCCCCCTAGGCTCAAGTGCAAGTGATCCAAATCCAGGATACAGCTTTATCGGTTGGTTTAAGGCAGGCAGCGACTACAGTAAAACCCCACTATCTGTTAATGCACAGTACCGTCCGTCTCCAATTCTTGAGATTCAGTACGCTGAGGACTACGTGGCAGTTTATAAAGAGAACGCTGCTGTGACGATATCGTATGGCACTGTTTCGCTTAGCTCCTCCGGGTCTGTGCAAGTAGGCGTTAGTGGCGGATCGGTAACACTTGCCTCGGAAGATGTAGCTCCCGCATCGGGATCCCCCAAAGGCTCGACAGCAAATACTACTAATCTTGGATACAGTTTTATAGGCTGGTTTGAAACAGGTCATGATTATGCGGATACGCCAATTTCAACAAATGCCGGCTTTGTGCCCGAAAAAGTTTCGGGGCTAAATGTAGCAGCAGAGTATGTTGCCGTATTTAAAGAAGGCGCAGACGTAACCTTTATGTATGCGCCTGTAACGTTGGATGCTGACGGTGTCGCTTTAGGTGAACCCACTTTAGGCGGCTCGGTTTCACTTACTACAGAGACTATTGCTCCCGCGTCAGGAACAGCTGTTGGCTCTGAGGCATCTGAGGCCAACCCCGGCTTTTCATTCCTAGGCTGGTATGTTGTCGGCAGCGACTATACTCAAGCTCCAATCTCTGCAACTCCACCCATGGTTCCGCTTAAGACAGACGGAGTTTATACAGCCGCAAACTATGTGGCGGTCTACAAAGAGGGCAGTTCAGTATCTATAGCGTATGCTGCTGTGAGTGTGGCAAACGATGGAATTACCTTACAAGCTTCAACAAACGGTGGAAGTGTAGACTCGATAGGTGAAATTCTTGCCCCTGAAACAGGCGTGGCTCAAGGAGTCACTGCAAGCGCTGCCAACACAGGTTATAGCTTCCTGGGTTGGTTTGTTGCAGGCAGAAACTACAATAGCACCCCACTTTCAACTGATGCTAAATTCGTTCCTGCACGCGACACATCAACTGATCTAAATTATGCTGAGGACTACGTGGCAGTTTATAAAGAAAATGCTTCCGTGTACATTTACTACACCCCAAAGTGGATCGTTGCCGGAGGATATGAGATGGTCAGCACTTCATTTATAGGAGGCGTAAGCAGTGGCTATGACTTGTTAGCCCCCATGACAGGTGTAGCAAAAGGTGCAACGGCCATAACTGAGGGTGCCGGTTGGTATTTTGCCGGTTGGTTTGAGGATGATGATGATGATTACACCGGCACTCCCATAACCACAGACTACTATTTTGTGGCCGAAAAGCCGGCAAGTGGGTATGTGACTAAATCATATGTAGCACTATATCGAGAAGAGTCGGCAGTGACGATAGATTACAGTGCTGTTTCTCTTTCGTCTGACAGCTCGGTTCAAGAATCACATATGGGTGGTAGCGTTTCACTTGCTTCTGAAAGTGTAGCTCCATCAACCGGTTCTTCTGTTGGCGCTGTGTCATCTGTAAATTCCGGCTATAGTTTTGTAGGTTGGTTTGCCAAGGATTCTGATTATACGGGCACACCACTTACAATGAGTACACGACTCACTCCACAAAAAGATAGTGGTACCGGTCTATATAAGGCTGCAAGTTACGTTGCTGTCTTTAAAGAAAACGCCAACGTTACCTTTAACTACTCTGTAGCAACGGTAGCTTCAGACGGTGAAACTCCGGAAGAACCAACGCTTGGTGGCTCGATAACAAATACCACAGAAACTATCGCCCCCGCTTCAGGGACAGCGGTTGGTTCTATGGCATCTGATCCTAACCCCGGATATTCATTCCTTGGTTGGTATGTTGCCGGCAGCGACTATAAGCAAGCTCCCATCTCTGCAACTCCTCCAATGGTGCCTCTAAAGATCAATGGAGTGTATACAGCAGCTGACTATGTAGCAGTGTATAAAGAGGGAAGTTCTGTGTCTATTGCTTACGCTGCAATAAGTCTTTCAAGTGATGGATCGCAACAAGCTCCTTCAAGCGGTGGAAGCGTGGATTCAACAGGTGAAATTTTGCCTCCGGAGACCGGTGAAGCTCAAGGTGTTACAGCATCTGCTGCCAACGCAGGTTATACTTTCCTGGGTTGGTTTGTTGCAGGAACTGACTACAGCACCACACCGCTTTCAACTGAGGCAAAATATGTTCCTGCTCGTGATGATGTGACCGATCTAAACATTGCCGAAGACTACGTGGCGGTTTATAAAGAAGATGCTACAGTCACCTTGTCTTATGAAGCGCTTGTATTTAACAATGACGGTACCACCCAGCAAAGTGCCAACATTTCTGGTGCTCGGGTAACAAATTCAGGCGAGCAAGTAGCTCCTGCTACGGGAAGCCCCCTTGGATCTGTGGCTAACAGCGCACATGAATCCTATACCTTCATGGGTTGGTTCGTAAAAGGTTCAACCTACAACACAGATACTCCGATTAGCACAGATCTAGTCTTTGTGCCTACAAAAGATGTAAGTGCAGGTGTTTATGTTTTGGCTGAGTATGTAGCGGTCTACAAGGAAAATACTTCGGTGCTCATGACCTATGCCGCTCTTTCTCTAAACTCTGACAATACTGTGCAAGCTGCCGGTAATGGCGGCTCAGTATCTCAAGATTCTGAATATACGCCTCCCTTTAGCGCCAAGCCCTTAGGTTCTACAGCGTCTGCTCCAAATCCGGGATATACTTTCCTCGGTTGGTTTAATGCAGGTGGCAGCTACATTGACATACCGATCTCTACCAGCGTAGATTTCGTGCCGACAATGACTTTAGACTACTATAAGGCCGCAGACTATGTGGCAGTATATAAAGAAAATGCGGATGTAACAATCACATATGATGCAGTTAGCGTTGGAAATGATGGTGTCACAAAGCAATTGCTAATCAATGGCGGTTGGGTATCTACTTTATTTGAGCAATTAGCTCCCGCTACAGGAATCGCACGTGGTTCTTATGCCACTAGTGCCAACCCGGGATATACGTTGCTTGGTTGGTTTGAAAGTGGCTCAGACTATACAAGTGCCCCTATTACAACTAACACTTATTTTACGCCCACACAAGATGTAGACGCCAAGCTATATTTGGCTGCCGGCTATACGGCGGTCTTTAAAGAAAACGCATCAGTTGAAATTAATTATTCAGTTAAGACCTTTGATGCAGACGGCACAAACGAACAAACGCCGGCAAACGGCGGAAGTGTAAGTGCAGCCTCTGAGACCTTAGCTCCGGTAACAGGTATGTCAGAGGGGTCAACAGCAAGTGATCCCAACAATGGATATACCTTTGTCGGGTGGTATTTAGATGGAAGCAACTATAGCGATGCGCCGTTGTCTGAAGACATGCACCTTGTTGCCCCACAAGAAGACGATCTGTATGAAGCGGCAACTTATGTAGCTGTTTATAAAGAAAATGCAAATATTACGATTGAATATGGCACAGGACCATCAGCAATTGGAGGAAGTATTTCTGTTACGTCAGAAGAGCTGGCACCGGCAAGCGGTACCGCGCAAGGCTCTTTGGCAACACCGGACTCCGGTTATAGATTTGATGGTTGGTATCTTGCGAACGATACAGAATATGCAAACCGTTTGAGCACAGAGGCAATGTTTGCGCCCGTTAAGGTTAACGGAGTTTATTCAAATGCAAGTTATGTAGCACGTTTTGTGCCGATTGATTCCGATCCGGGTACAGACCCCGGTACTGACCCTGGTACCGACCCTGGTACCGACCCAGGTACTGACCCCGGTACCGATCCCGGTACCGACCCAGGTACCGATCCGGGCACTGATCCCGGTACTGGCCCAGTCACAGAACCGTATCCAGTTCCGGGTACCGGTGGCACAGATACTGATGGCGGCACAGGCGACGGCGGAACCGGCATAAATGATGACGGTGATGGTGGCGAGGATACATCCACTAAAGATCCCGTTAATGTGGTTGAAGAGCCTGGTAATGGCATAGAAGAAGTTACGATTGAGTCAACAGATGACGAGGGTGCAGATACCGAAGACTCCGGCACAACCGGAACCGGCACAACCGGAACCGGCACAACCGGAACCGGCACAACCGGAACCGGCACAACCGGAACCGGCACAACAGATGATTTAGTAGCAACAGCTGACGATACTACCGGCGCAGATGCAGCAGGTACTACTGATGAAGCTCCTGCTGCAGACGGTGATGACTCATCTATAGTAAGAGGAGACACCACGGCTGATCCATCTTCTGAAGATGCCGCTGATGATGGAGTAGTAAGAAGTGGATCGTACAATCTGGGTTCAGATTGGGCTTTACTAAACTTCCTACTAGCACTTGCTGGCATTGTTTTTGCAATTACTTCTGCAGTATTGAGAAGAAAGAAACAATCTGAGCCTAAGCAAATCTTTAAGATAATGGCTGCGAGTGTACTTGCGCTTGCTTCGCTAATCGTATTTTTCCTAACAGAAGATATGACAAGCAGGATGGTCTATGTCGATGCATGGACAGCTCTGAACGCTGCATTATTTGTAGTCGAGGTAGCTTTCGTTGTCTCTGCTTTTAGAACTAAGAATACCTTGGAAAACGAGAATTATTATAAGGAAGAGCGGTAAAGAGATAAGACTAACTATATAAAGTCGATGGGCAAACCTGAGATTTTTAATAGGTAAACGACTGAAATCAGTCATTATTTGTAACAAGAGGAGTTATTATGATTTGTTCACAATGCGGAAAAGAAAACCATGACAGCGCAAAGACTTGCATCTTTTGCGGCGCACCTTTGCGCGGAATTGCAGATGGTGCAAAGAAAGTTTCCGGAACTGTTTCTGATGGTGCTCACGGTGTAGTCGACACAGTTGCAGGCGGTGCTCGTGCGGTAGCAGGAGGAGTGTCAGACGGTGCTCATGCTGTGGCTGACACAGTTGCAGGTGGTGCTCATGCTGTAGTAGGAGGAGTATCAGGTGGCGTCCAGGCCGTAGCAGGAGGAGTGTCAGACGGTGCTCATGCCGTTGTTGGAGGAGTAAAAGACGGCGCTCATGCCGTTGTTGGAGGAGTTGAATCACAAATGTCAGAGAAATATGATCAAGCAAAAACAGCATACAAGCATAATAAAATTGGTATGATCGGTTTTATCCTTGCAGTAATTGCACTGGTTATGAGTTTTTTGCCTACAATAGGTTGGCCTGTTTGGGCTAATTTCATAAGTTGGCTAATTTGGGCAGCGGGACTGATACTGTCATTTATCGGAGTATTTAGACTTCCGAGAGGATTTGCAATCGCAGGACTGATAGTTTCGCTCCTTGGTTTAATAGCAACTGTTCTGGTGGTTTTCTTGTCAGGACTGTCTGGCTTGCTATTCCCGGGCTTAAACTAAACAAACAATGTATTAGCAGGCGGCTTTTAGTCGCCTGCTAATTTTACGTTTGAACCAAGAGCTGTCAGCTTTGTACTGCTGGCTAATGCAGTTTGCAAGGGGAGGAAAATAAGATGAGAACGCTATTAAAAGCTTTTGCCGGAGCCTTTACAGCATTTGCTCTGACTGTAATGATGGTTGCATGCGCACAGGTATCTGATGAGACTAAAGCTGCTGCCGGTGTATATAATCTTCAGTCAATCGCCATGAATGGCACTGAAGTAAGTGGAGAAAATATTGATGCAGTGGCAAAGCGCGCAGGCGTTAGCGTGCTTTTATCTTTAGAGTTGCTTGATACCGGTAAATATAAGTTAGTTTCTATGGATGAGCCGTATGAAGGCAACTTTAAGGTTGAGGGCAATCAGATAACTTTCACCGATGGTCAAGATCTTGCCGGTTTGTTTGAGAACAACACAGTCACAATAGATATTCAGGCCATACATGCGGTATTCAAAAAATAGATGCATAGATGCCAATCTATTTTAGATACTGTTTTAATGTTTTAACCAAATCGTTGATGTCTACAGGCTTGCCAACGTGCCCGTTCATGCCGCTTTCCAGGCATCTTTCAATGTCTTCTGAAAACACGTTTGCGGTCATCGCAATTATTGGTACAGTTTTAGCCCAATTATCCGAAAGCTCTCTTATTTTACGAGATGCTGTGAGCCCGTCCATAAATGGCATTTGAATATCCATTAGTATCAAGTCATACTGTCCAATATTGGCTATGACCTTATCTACTGCCTCTAAGCCGTTTTCGGCAATCTCAATAATTGGCCCATAGGGCTCTAGTAAAGCGATGACTATCTCGCAGTTTACTGCCATGTCTTCTACCAGCAATATTTTTGCATTCGCAATGTTTGGTTGCTCAGAGGGTAAAGTTGTTTTCTTGGAAGTTTTAGCCTTATCTTCTTCACCTCTCGTGTAGTTTGCAACAAAACTGAATGTTGACCCGGCTCCGGGTTCTGACATGACTGTGATTTCTCCGCCCATAAGTCCGACGATATTTTTGCAAATCGCAAGGCCAAGACCGGTGCCGCCGTATCGACGAGAAGTAGAGCTGTCCGCTTGCACGAAAGAGTCAAAAAGCTTTTCCTGCTTCTCTTCGCTAATGCCAATGCCTGTGTCGCGCACACTTATTCGAATAGCATATGTGTTATTGGTGACGTTTACGCATAAAGCATCCAGCCAAATATATCCACCTTTTTGCGTAAATTTGCTTGCATTGGTGAGAAGGTTTGCAATAACTTGTCCCAGGCGATTGTCATCACTGTAGATGAACTCAGGGATGTTAGGATCCACTTCAACAACAAGTGTTTGATTCTTTTTCTCGCACAGAAAACCAACGATTTTTACAACACGTTCGATCATGTCTTTGAAGCGAAAACTAATGTAGTTTAACTCCAGCTTGTTCGCTTCGATTTTCGACATATCTAGTATGTCGTTAATGACAGCCAGCAGATGCTGCGATGCATTTGTAATGTTGCCAAAAGAGTTATCTTTTTTATCCATAGTGGTCGCATTGGCGCCAATTGCTGACATGCCGATAATAGTGTTTAAAGGAGTGCGTATTTCATGACTCATGTTGGAAAGAAATTGGCTCTTCGCTTGACTGGCTCGGATTGCGGCTTCGAGTGCTTCGTTGCGTTCGGTATCGATGTTATTTCTGGTTATGGCGCCCGAAAGCACGCTGCTGAATATGCCAACAAGGTGAGCGTCGCTTTCACCCCAATCACGAGGTTGTATACAGTCTTCAACAAAAACAAGACCCCAGAGTTCGTTTTCTACATAAACGCAACTCCAGATAAATGCCTTTATCTCCGGGCTTAACGACAGAGTTTTTTTCCACTGCTCGTTTGTGTGCACATTATTGCACAGCAATGTTGGAGCGAAATCCGTTGCCGACATTCGCATAGGAAAGCTGTAATTATCAATTTGATCAAGAATATCTCTGCTGTAGTCTTTGTTCCAACGCCCCTCAGCAACCCATAGGTGCTCAAGACTGCAGTGTGCTCCGGGTTCGTCGTATTTTGCCAGTAAAACACGATGCACACCTAGAAAAGTTCCCATTTTATGCAATGCATCATCGATGAGTTCATCTGTAAACTCATCCGCCATTAAGTTTTGCGATATTTCAAGCATAATGTTTTGCTGGATAAGACGCTGCTTTATCTGCTCTTCATTACGTATGCGTTCTATCGCGCTGGCAATCATAAGCGATCCGGAGCGTATGAGCTGTACTTGATCCTCGTCAAATCTACGCTCGTTAGTCAAATCTCCAAAACTTAGAAAACCCCACAACCGTCCCTGGACTATAGTTGGTATGACCAGTATAGACTTGATCTTGTGCGACTTAAGGTACTCCTGATCGTCAGGGTCAAGATCAGCTAAAGAACCATTGATAATTGTTCCTCGGCTAAAGTGATCCAGCCAAGTGGGTGCAGTGATTTTGTAGGAAAAAAAGTCACTTTCACTTGGTGGTTCTGCTTCGTTATTAACCTCAGATGTCCACCTGTATTCCTGCCTATAAACCAAGTCATCGTCAACAAAATCATTTCGGCAAACATCCACGCGATCTACGTTTAATGCTTGCGCTAAAGACTCCAAGGCCGGTTTGATAGATTCGCTTAAATTAGATGAGTCTGTTGCGAGCATGAGTTCGGCGACATGGTTTATTATGCCGAGAAGTATCGCGTGTTGGTTGCTTGGCAGTGGCTGCGTGATTAAGCTGTCGCTGTCACGATTATGCGGCTTGGTGCCGGGTTGCACTGAGCGCACAATCTGCATCTTGTTCGTTGTTGAGCTATCGTAGCTCTCTGCATTATGCTGCATGATTGTCACCTGGTTCAGTGGCTTGCTCGCTCATTTCTTACCAAGAGTGCGTGTAATGTGTGCGGTCAATAATCGAAGTGTTCAGTACAGTAAGAGTTGCAAGCAAAAAAATACACTTTTTATATTATACCTTATACAAAATATGCATGTTGAGCTTGTAAAGCATTTGGGGCGCGTGAAGCAGAGGGGCATTCCAAACGAAACCTTCCAATCTCCACGCAACACTAGCCTAAATGCTCTGGAATTTCGACTTAAGAGTAACATTTTTGCTCCTATGTTCCATTTAGAACAAATTAAATAAACTGTGACTGTAATTACATCTCCTTTCTAAGTAGATTAAAAGCCGCAGCGGTTCCTCTGCGATTTCGCAGAGAGATGAGAGGAGAGAGCGTAAAAAAGATTATCGACAAGAGTATGTTTATTGGATTCTCGCCAGGTAAGAGCTCTAATTCGATTGGTTCTTCGGTAACGTTATGTTCTGTTTATCGGTACTGGTGAGTGCTGCCCAATAAACTACGGCACACAATGGAAAGGACATAAAAAGCTAGTATCAAGAGAGTGGGCTCCGTTTCTGAGCGGAAATAGGCGGAGCTTTATTTAGACGAAATGGAGGATTTTATGATTAATAGAGCTCGTAATGTGGCAATAGGTTGCATCATAATGACGGGAGTAAGTATTGGATCATACATGGCTTTGCCTGTATACCTTCTTCCTGTCAGCACAATGCTGGGGGTCACAATAGGGCAGCTCTCATTGTTGTTCTCATTCACAGGATTGGTTAGTCTGCTGACATCCCTTTTTCTTGGGAAGCTATTTAGGGTTCTACGGGTCAAAACGCTGATTACTTTGGCAGGCATCACGTTCTGCATTTTTTTTGTTTCAATCTCTACTGCTCAAAGCATAATTTCCATCTATATTGGAGCTCTTTTGTTTGGCTTCGCATCAGTTGCCTCGGGCTATGGTGTCTCACAAACAGAAATTACTTGGTGGTTCCCTAAAAACACGGGAAAAGTCATGAGTCTTCTATCCATCGGAGTGGGCATAATGGCATTTATCATATCACCTGTTGCGGCTCAATGCATCACTGTCTGGGGAGTTCGTACCGTTGCGCTTGCTCATGGGATAATTGTTGGCGCAGTGATAGTTTTTATGGGGTTGGCTTTAATCTCAGAGAACCCGTCGAAATATCAAATAGAATCTAATGTGTCAAGCGAACCGAGCTCCGACGATGAAAGCTCCAATGGGGTTGAATCGGCGTCGACCATGTCAGTTTCAAAGATTCTTAAAACTGCTCCTTTCTGGCTAATGCTTATTGCAGCCGTTCTTTCTGCAATCGGCATGACAGGATTTACGAATAACGCCTCAACTTTCTATCAGTCTATTGGACTCGACTCCCTGCAAGCGGCTTTTTGCATTTCGGCTTTCAACCTTGCCGCTCTTGCCTGGGCACCGTTCTACGGCTTTTTGGTTGACAGGTTCGGCCCTTCTGTTGCCACCACAATTTGTCTTTCGGTGGCGGCAATCGCCCTCGTTGCAGCAATTTTTATCGTCGGTTTTGTCTGGGCGCTTGTTTTTGCTCTTATCGTAGGTGTTTTGAATATGGTGGGTATGCTTGGGCCTCTCACCTATTCTCGAATTTATGGAGCAAAAGAAGCAGGGTATTTGATTGGATTTGCAACCGCTGGAGGAGCGACGGGAGCAATGCTTGGTGCACCAATCGCTGGTTTTATATTTGATGCGACTGGGTCATTTAACCCCTATATGATAACTGCTGCTGGATTCTTTGTTGTCTGTATCATTTTGACAGTCGTCAGCGTAGGATTAGCACGCAAAAAGAGATATTTTTCTAACTGAGTTTGTCAACTCTGACTAGGCAGGGCCGAGTAGGCGCGGGGAATTTCACCCCGCGCCTACTCGCAGAACCGGACACGAGACTATCGTCTCGTCAGGCTCTTGTCATTCAGCCGATGGAATGACTCTGATTGTCCCGTGGTGAAAAGTACGGTCTTTCCTTTCTCTTGCGGAGACTTGCAAGTCACCTTCACCTCTACGCCTTTTCCACGACGTGCTTCGCCTGTATTTCACCTTTCTGTCTTTAAGCTATGCTACAGAATAGCAAAAGAGGGCTGTCCACAATATGGACAGCCCTCGAACTCAGTACAGGCAGTTTGGATACTGCGCCACAACTATCTTTTTGCGTAGACAATGCCCTTGCGGCTTTTTTCCCATTCCGGAAGTTCAAATACTTGACACCCTTTTTTACGGAGTTCTTCAAGTGCTAGGCTCGCCTCAGATGCGGGATCATCCAAGTCTCCGAATATCAGTGCTTTAGACGGGCAGTTTTTGGTACAGAATGGCGCGTCACCGTCCTTGGTGCGATGAGCGCACATAATGCAATTCTCTCCATACACTGGCATCCAGGACATTTTGAGTTTTGGCCATTGGCCATATGGGCGGTCTATGCCTGCTCCGTTGCCAAGCGTGCGCACTGTAATGCGCCAGGTATCATCAGGAAGCCCATTACCAACCTTACAGGAAACGGCACAGGTCCAACAACCGTAGCATCTGTTGAGATTCACCATAATCGTAGGCTTTGACATTTCATGCCTCCTTTCTGTCAACAGCTTTGCGAACGGCGCATGCGCAATCCCACAAGGTGTCCCATGCACCTATCACATAGGACACACTACCGCAGTAGACCGACTCATACTCTTTTATGGCATCGTCATGCCAGGCATTAGCGTAATCGTCTACGGCCTCACGTCCTCCACAGGGAGGAACAAGCTCAGAATATGAACCTTCTTCAAACTGACGTTTGCGCCAGCCAAACCAAGCATGGACAAAGTTTGGTGGGACAGCCTCATCAACGTAAAGCGGTGCGACAAGATGCCCACGCTGGTTGTAAACTTCAACGCGGTCTCCTGTGGCCAAGCCTTCTTTTGTTGCAGTAACTGGGTTCATGCGTATAGCTGGCTTTCCGCCAGAAAGCCCAATCATGATTTCGTCATCGACAAAAGCAGACTGCATGAAAAAGCGTTGACGTCCACTGAAGAATTGATAGGGATAAGTTTTATTCTCGACCAGCGTGGGAGTTTCCATAGGTGGTTCGTATACGGGCAACGCATGTCCTACTTCCTTAAATACGGGAACATAAGCCTGTAGGCGACCTGAGTCAGTGCCGACTTCCAAGGTGCCTCGTGGACTAAAGGGTGCATCCGGCGCCGCCATACGTACCATCTTTTCTTTCTTTAAACGCTCGAGGGTCAGTGGCGGTTTTATATCGGCCACGAACGGATAGTCCGTCTGAAGACGGAATTCGAGCCATTCATCTGCTGTTTTGTCAAAGAATTCGCCCAATCCAAGTCGTTTTGCAAGTTCGCTGATGAAAAACACACTATCACGACAGCCTGCCGGTGGCTCAATGGCCTTTTCCTGAAGAACAACATGGCCGTATGGGCCTGGGACGATAATATCTGTGCGCTCAAAAGACATACAGTCTGGCAACACGTAGTCAGCAACCTCACCTGTGTCGGTCATCCAAATGTCAAAATCAACGATAAGCTCCATTCCAGGAAAAACCGTGTCGAGCCACATCGGTCTGTTCGGATAATTGTGCACGGGGTTACCCGAGAATTTAATCAACGCCTTGTAGTTATCTGTCTTTTCGCATTCTTCGAAAAAGTCTGCAGTGCGGATATACTTCGTCTTTTCGTTCTCTTTGCCATCTGGGCGCATGATCGCATAGTCATTGAGCGTAACCGGATAGCATGAAGGTATAATACCTACCCAACAACCGCTTTCAGGTCTACCAATCTGTCCGGTCAATATGGCCAATAGCTTAAACGCCCTATACATATCTCCAGAATTACGGTAGCGAAGACCCATGGCACTCAGAATATAAGAGGATTCAGCTTGGGCATATTCCTTTGTTATATGCTTAATATCTTCGATCGAAATACTGGAAAGCTCCGAAGCCATTTCCAAAGAATAAGATTTCAAATGACGAAGCAGCGTGCTGAAGACTGTCTCACAGGCGATACCGTCGACATCGAACTCTCCTTCAAGCAAAATGCCCTCAGTAACGGCATGGGGGCTTTTGCCAGCCGGTACAGCTCTGTTCTCTTTTGTTGACCAGACATAGTAGTTGTTATCGCTATCTTTATAGAAATTCCCGTCATCTTTTCTGATAAGCAGGGGCATATCAGAATGAGCTACAAGGTAGTTGACATCATGCCACTCGTTGTCGATAATCAGCTTGCACATCGCCAAGGCTACGGCAGCATCTGAACCACCCTTAGCACCATAGAACTCATCAGCAAAACCTGCCGTTGCATCAAAAATCAAACCGATGTCTACAATTTTCGCTCCGCGTTCGCGGGCTTCAACCAAGTGGTTAGCCAATCTTGCCTGATTCTCGATTGGATTCATACCCCAGACAAGAATATAGTCTGTGTCATGGAGTACTCGTGGGTCGTTGTACAGCCCCACAATATCTCCGTGTGTGTATTCTTCGGCTAACATGCACCCATTATCCAACCCTATGGACATTATGGGGTCTGTCATACCCCAGTAATATGTGAGCCGCTGTGCCAACATGCCGTTTAGACCTTGGTTTGGAGGCACCGCTGCTTGCAAGTTCCAGCCGACTACTGCTTGCGGCCCGTACTTTTCCTTGATCTCATTAAGCTTCGCAGCTATCTCATCAAGCGCCTGACCCCAGCTTATCTCCTGCCACTTGCCTTCCCCGCGTTCGCCAACACGCTTTAGTGGAACTGTCAGCCTGTCTGGGTTGTAAGGATTGCGACAGGAGACAGCGCCTTTCGAGCAAATGTAGCCTTCTTCTTTTTCAGCGCCGGTGTATGTGACGGGCTCTGTACGAATGATTTTTCCGTCTTTTACGATGGTTTTTAGTGTACAGCACTCATGATCACCCCATCCGGGGCATGCTGTATATACAAATGTCTCTTCTGACATAAGATCTCCTCTCATTTTCTATGCGGTTTGAGATGGAGGCGCTTCCACTATGACGGTAATTCTAGCAAACGCGTGAATGGCATTACAGTTACAGAATGATTCTTGTGTTTCATATCTCTTTTCCTGCATGAATTGCACGTAAAACCCGTCCTGTGGTTTATAAATCAGATACTCCAAAGCCAGGAGCAGTGTGCGCAATATTCATTATTCGAAGCAATCAATCAAATTCATTGGAAAGCTTGAGGCATAGTTTCGTAGGAAGCGATTGGGGGGGGTCAAGTTAGATTATTTGCGTTGGGGAGCGAGTTCGTCTTGAGCGAAATCCAAGCCTTTTGCGCAACGGTGTCCGCTTATGTGGTAGCCGTTTATAAGGCGGTTTTTTTATGTAGTGGCCATTTATGTGGCGGGGGTTTAGATAACGGTTGCTTATGTGGTTGGTGTAAGGTATTTTTCCTGCATAGTCATTGGCGGCGGATTCTGTTTTCGCAGGAAGGATAGAGGGGGATGAAAAAGTAGCAGGGGAGGACGGCAAAGTGACAGAGAGAAGGAGACCTCCTACCATCTTTGTGTGCCATCGCGTCTTCCTTTTCCACGATGATGGTGCATCCTATGGGGCAGTGTATGCATGTTGGGGCGTTGTTAGGAAAGCCTTTGGGGAGCTTGTGTTTTGGATTTTTCTGAAAAGGGGAGTGGTGCTGTCCTGTGCATGAGGCTTTTTTGAGGCATATTTCTACCTTACCAGCGTCTTGCCGAGAAGCACTTCCAACCTCTAAAAGCCATTAACTTATCGGTTTGCCTTTTCCGTAAATTTGTCATGGGGTGTCCTCAGAAAAGAAGCAAATACCAATTCGAGTTTGTCATAGATCGGTTTTAGCAGTATAGCAAATATAAGTTATCACAGTTGTGCAGCTAGGGAAGCATTGATTGAGATGAAAACGCCCTAAGATTTCCTGCTAAACTAGTCAAGAGTTTGGTAAAATATTACATATATGCATATATGTGTATATGCGCGTATGTATCATTTAGCTCAATTTGCATGAAAACGGAAAAATGGAGGGGAAACGGCATAAGCGCAGGCTATCCTGTCCAAGATAAGCTGCTGCTTGCTCACGGAACGGCAAAAACGCACATTGCCTACACCTATTACAAGTTAGGCATCATCCCCCTCCCCCCTCAACAACCCATGGATATGGTTGGAGGACGTGGGCGAACAGAACAAACACCAAACGAGGCACCTGACTATTGTTTACAACAGTCAGCTAGGGAGGAGAGTTATGAATGCGAAGCAACTTCTATCTGAGACACTCGAAGAACTTCTAATCTCGAAGTCAGTGGAGGATATTTATGTTTCAGATATTGTTAAAAAAAGCGGAGTTTCCAGAACGACCTTCTACAGACATTTTTTGGATAAATATGATTTATTAAGCTATATGTATGATGAAATATGCAAAGACACCTGGGATACTATGCTTGAGGGAAACACGTATCGTGAAGCTTTGGAGCTTTTTTACAAGGCGATAACAAACAAGAAGCCTAGTCTTTTAAACGCTTTGGACTCCTCCGACAATAATTCGTTGGATTCTCATGCGCTCAAAAAAGCATATTCTACGCTCATTGAATTCCTTAAACTAAAGGGTTTTGATAATCCTGATGAAAAGACTAGAAATCTGTTGAAAGTGTATCTGAATGGCGTTCATGTTCACTCCAGGAATTACTTAAACTCCAACAATTCGGAATCAATAGAGAGTCATATTGAGATTCTGATTAAATCATTTCCGTCTGAACTAAGTAAGTACTTTATTTAGTTGCAACTAACGCGCTTTGTCATGAGTCGCTGCCATATTTGCTGTATTAAGATGCGGTATAGTTACGAAGTTTTGTAACTATACATTTGACCTTTGCCCCTCCTTTGAAGATGGGGTGGGTGTTTGGGAGTCAACAGTACCGTCCTGTTGCCCAACTTCAGCGTTTTTCTCAAAAAAATTTGTCTGAGGCATTCTCGTTAGTTCTTCACCTTAAAGTAAGTAAACGGCAATGGTTCTGTTGCATAGCTATTGCCTTGAAGGTCTTCAACCATAAAGCCAAAAAGATAGTTTCCTGCGCGAAGATCCATTGTTGATACGCTTACTGTTTTACTCGTTGGCGAAGTGTTTCCAGTAACCCAACTTGTGCCGCTGGCCGAGTATTCGGTAAACTCTTCCGCGGCGGCATTTATATATTCAGTGTAGTTTTCGGGTAATTCTGAAGCGTAGCACATGGCAAGCTCATCGCCCTCTTTGACCGGCAGTATCTGGCGAGCAGACGGTTGCATGCCTTCAACTACGGGACTTGAGCCCAAAACACGTCCATCAGGGCTTTTGTCATCAAAAATAACTTGTAAATTAACAAACTCGCCATTTATAAATCCCGGCACATTATAGCGAACGAAGTTTTCACCTTTGGCAGTTTCATAAAGGCAAGCAATTTCGCCGTCAATAGTTGTAACGCGGCCATTAAACTCCGAATATATTTCTCCGGTTGCTTCGTCTATGTGCACGTTGTCGTCTCTGTAAACTTGTCGGTATGTGCCATCAAACATTTCTTGCCAAACAACGGCGTATATGGATTCAATATCTGAGACTTGATCCGGTTCGATACTTGTCTTGTAGCGTGTTCCTTGCGCTCTATCAGGGGAGCCTTCACTGGTAACAAGTGTGCGAGAAATGTTGTTTAACTGCGCGACTGGAGTGCCTGTTAAGGTTGTTACAAATCCATCCAGGTAACTTACGTACTTGGAGGAGAATCCCAATTCTCTATAGACATCCATGCTTTCATTAAGAAATTCTCGACCATTGTATGGGAAGTACACCGAAAGTCCATTGGCGATATCTTCATGTTGACCTTTTTCGCTATAAAGAACGGTGTTGGTAAGTGCATTGGTAAGATTAGTGCTTTCTTGGGCGTTCTCCTCACTAAACTGTTTTGCCAAGTCTCCGATGTCAACAACGTCATAATGGTGCTCGTAAGCTGCCGAAAAGCCAAACTCCTTTGTATTTGAGCGCCCTTCTGCAACCTCTTTAAAACTTATTTTTGTTAGGTCTACAGTGCTTATAAAAGACTCAAAGGCAGCCACTAGGCTCTCCACGTTTTTCATGTCAATCACGGAGAGAGTGAGATTAGAGTCGTCCAGATTGTTTTGCTTATAGTAATCAATAAAGGTTTGAACAATAGCTTTACCCAGGGCGTCGCCGGTCATTTGCGGATCTACCCCTAGGGTGCTCAACCATTTGTCGTAGTCCCAACCTTGACCCGGCTCGGTCTCTTGAGACGCAAACAGGTAATTTGCAAACGGAGATAAAATGTGTGCTATCTCAATGCTTGCCATGAGACAAGAATCAAAACCAAGAAACTCCAGCGGCTGCTTTCCTATTGCAGATGTTTCCAGTGCTTCTTTGAGGCTTGTGAGAGACATTGATTCATTTTCACCATAGTTTTGATCCACACCATAACCGATTATCGGACCGGCACCGTGATCCCACAATATCAAGCCATATCTATTTGCCGGAAAGCTTCCGTAACAATAATTAATGAAGTCGATTAACGTTTCTTTCTTTACCATATTTTGTTGGGGAAGCTGCTCAAGCAACTCCAAACTGCCTTCTGATACGCGATATCGTCCTATTTTGTCTGTGGCTATTTCCTCCATGCTCCATTTTTTGGTTCCGCCTGTTTGAATTATGACGTTTGTATCCTCACGCGAATAAGCAGCTGATATCATTTCTTGAATGTCTTCGCTGGCTAGCCCATAATCACTTTCCAGGTTCGCTCCATCTATGTACACCATGATTGTGTAAGCAGCCGTACCTGCATTTAGGTTTTTATTTTCATATGTTCGGCTGCTTCCCGCGTTGCCTAAACCGGCGCAACCAAGCATGCTTATGGCTAAAGTCACTGAAAGCAGAAGTGAGATAAACTTCTTCACTGTGGATCCCCTCCCTGGATTTGATGAGGTTTTGGTGCTTTCTAGAGCAGTTTAACTGTCCCACTATGGGCCAGCATAGCCCTGCCGCCTCTGGCACTGGGGTCGTCCCAAGTCATGAACGCATAAACCTCGCCCTTATCAAGATCTAAAGTCTGGGACACAACTGTGCCGGTGGCTTCGATCCAGTTTATTGCAAATATATTTTTTGCCAATGTATGAAGGTAATACGTTTCTTCTCCTATCATTGGCAACCCGTCAGTTCTATCATTGAGTGATATCCACTGGAGTCTGTCATCTGATAGATAATCGATTTTGAAATGATACCCGGTTGTGTATTCAACCTCTATGGCTCTGCCAACATATTTGAACATTTTGTGTCTCCCTTGCATTCATTAACTAACATATAGTATCGCAATGTTAGCTTTCATACAAATTTTCATGAAAAAAGTTCACACCGCGTTGTACTCTATGGAAAAACCCTCACAGGAAAGGTATCCTTAATCCCGGTGAGAAAAAGAGAGGGGTGGGAAAGTGACGGACAATTCCCCCATAGAGTATGACGAATTTGAATTATCAAAAAGTGCAGGCATAGCGGTTGTTGGCGATGCGGGGCAGCGGATTAGATTTGACACTATTACGGAGGCTTTTACTTATCAAGTTAGAACAAGTGCCCTGTTGCCTGCTGTAAGTGACGACAATCGAACACTCACTTATGAAGAACTCGATGATCTATCCGGTTACATTGCCGAGCAGTTTCCCCGAAGGGCACAGTGTGTTGGCATAATAATGGATCACAGTGTAGAAATGATTGCATCCATACTTGCAGTCTTAAAAGTTGGCGCTGCTTATATTCCGGTAGAACCTGATTTTCCACCTGAACGCATTCGTTTTGTTATGGAGCAAAGCGATGTTTCTTTTATCGTGACTAACAGTGTCTATAAAAAACTATCCGGCTCTTTTCCTGCTGTGGTAGTGGACAGCGGCATGACTGTTTTACGAGAAAAACAAGCTTACGGTGAGCAATTAATCGACAATTTCCCGGGGAATCAGCTGGCCTATGTTTTATACACTTCAGGAACAACAGGCTATCCAAAGGGAGTTATGGTAGAGCATCGTAACGTTTGCCACTACGTACGAGCGTTTTGTGAGGAATTCAATCCACGTCCCGGTGACGTGATGTTGCAAAACTCAGTTTGTACGTTTGACATCTTTGTTGAAGAAGTTTTCACAACTTTACTTTCAGGAGCCAGTCTCGCAATTCCATCGGTCAACGTAAGAAATAATATGTCGTCGTTGGTTGATTTTATTGAAAGACACAAGGTAACAATTGTTAGTGGTTTTCCGCATCTGTTAAATGAACTTAATAAGTTGAGCTCTTTACCGCAAAGCCTCAGGCTGTTAATAAGCGGGGGAGATGTGTTGCATGCAGACTATGTGTCGCAGTTGATAGGCCGAATTACTGTTTACAATACATATGGACCCTCTGAAACAACGGTCTGTGCAACATATTTTAAATGTGACGGCTATGAGCCGCTTAAAGACGGCACCTATCCAATAGGTGTAGCGATAAAAGATGTGCAGGTCATTTTAGCTGACGAAAAACTGCAACCTATAAAGACAGGTGAGGTTGGAGAAATATGCATAACAGGAGCAGGTGTTGCTCGAGGCTATTTAGGACTTCCGCAAGGCGATAGCGGGTTTTTAGATTTAGATGATAGTGGTAAGCGCATATATCGGAGCGGGGACTTGGGATGTTTGCTTTCTGACGGAAACATACACTTTCTTCGGCGTAAAGATAAACAGGTGATGATAGAGGGAAAGCGAGTTGAACCTCAAGAAGTTGAGTTGGTATTAAGACGCAACGATCAAGTTGAGCACGCTGTTGTAGTAGCCGATCTTGACACCTTGGGGAAGACATATCTAACGGCATATGTTGTTTTAAGCTCCGTTGAAGCTCACGTATGCCGGGTGCGAGAATACCTTGCGGATTACGTTCCCCAATACATGGTGCCAAAACATTTTGTAGTTCTCAAGGATATGCCTTTAACAGCAA
>QMCD01001470.1_pt1 | contig 21529 bp, 18 predicted proteins | sample 1821841 | NCBI WGS metagenome assembly QMCD01 (sample SAMN01991225, study PRJNA193472) | Termite gut metagenome, whole genome shotgun sequencing project. | isolation source: worker | host: Macrotermes natalensis
AAATGAAGTCCGATTTCTTTGAAAGAGTAAAGTCTCCTTTGCATTCGTCGCACCTTAAAAGTCTTTCTGTTTTTTTGCTTTCCATAACATTTCTCCTACAAAATGACAAAATAAAAGCACTTGCTTTTTAACAGCAAAATGCTTATTTTTAAATATTATTAGCCGACTTAGAACTCGCTATTCCGAAAGATACTGTTTTGTGTATTCTGTTTGCTCAATAACAATATTATTGTCCTTACTTGTTAAAATCAGGGTAGGCTTTGGCATTGTTTCTTTATCATTGGTAAGTCCCATAGGCTTTACATTACTTTCCTGAGCAAATACAGCAGTACCATAAACTAACTCAAACCTTTGTGACAGCAGTTTTTTAAATGATAAATTATTCTCACTGCAATACTTTTTAACAATTTCTAAAGCCATTGATTTTTGCAATGCTTTTTCCATTGTATTTTGTTCTAATGATGGTTTCATTTATATCAATCCTTTCCAAATCTCAAAAACTGACCTTTAGAATTATGTACAACACTCTGACTCTGTTCAAAGCATTTTAATATTTCTTTGTCACCTTTAGATGAAATTAAAGAATTCCAGTCCGTTCCCGGATGAGTATGTCCGCTCCATTTATAACCTTCTTTAGCAAGTAAACGGGCGTCATCAATAGTAATATTAACCTTATACGCATTTCCGCGAATAATTAAACGTTCCTTGCCTTTTGTAAACATAGCGAACTCATCGCCTGTCATGGCAGTTAAAGCCGATAAATCGCTCATGCTGACATTGTTTTTCCTTACCGTTGCCCTGCTGTCATATTCGGATAAAACATCAATAAGTTCTTGCTGACGTTTGTTAAGGGGTCTGTCATAATGCAGTATGGCATTAGGATTGCCTTTACCGGTATGCCGCTGTTCTATAGGCATTCCTATAGGCTTATCAATAGTCGGTTTCGACACTCTACCACTTCCTGCTTTAATTATACTACCATTGCCGCCGTTTGTCAATCCCGTACTCAAGTATTCCGCCCAATTATCAAACCCCGGGTTTGAATTGCCTTTTGCCCAATTATGGCTGACGGTATGATATTAATTTATTATATATAATGCGTAATTATACAAAGTGTAATATATAAATTCAATGTGCATAATATACAAAAAAACTGAATCAAAAAACTGCAATATCACAAAGATGTGCAGAATAGGTAAAAACTCTTTGACTTTTATGTATTTTATGGTACAATATAAAAAGGTGATTTATTTCTGATTTTTGAAAGGATGGTCATACTTATGTCAAAAATAATCGCGATTACTTCAGGTAAAGGCGGAACCGGCAAATCATCGATTTGTGCCGAACTGGGATTCGCTCTTGCAAAACAAGGTCACAGAACCCTTATAATCGAGCTTGATTTCGGTCTGAGATGCCTTGATATAATGCTCGGCGTAAAGGATGATGTAAAATATGACTTAGGTTCCGTTCTTAGCGGTGAATGCGATATCTATAAAGCCACCACCCAGGTTAAGCTTGCGAATAACCTGAGTATTGTCTGCGCTCCCAAGGACCCGTTTGCAAAGGTTTACGCCGATACCATCTCAAGCATCTGTAACGAGATGAGAAAATATTATGAGTTTATAATTATCGATACCTCCGCCGGAACTAACGAAAGCGTTTTCGACGTCGTCGAGCAGTCAGACTTGATTTTAATCAATACGACCCCCGACCCGGTTTGCGTGCGCGACGCAAGGCTTATGTCCGATGAATTCTATAAGCGCGGCAATAAAAAGCAAAGGCTTATAATAAATAAGGTCGACCCCGATATATTCAAGGAGGAATTAATCGGCGACCTGGATGAAATTATAGACACGGTAGGGGTTCAGCTTATCGGAGTAATCCCGAAGGATAACGCCGTTGTTATTTCGACCAGCAAGGGGATTCCCCTGCCTTCGTCTTCAAATGCGTTCAGAGCGTTTGACGCTATTTCGAAGAGACTGAAGGGAGAGGATATTCCTTTAAGCTTCAAGGTTCTAATTCAGTAATATTTATAATTAAATAACAAATTAAGTATCAGAAAGGGATGATTCCATTGAATATTGCATTGATAGCCCATGATTCAAAAAAAGAACTGATGGTTCAGTTCTGCATTGCTTACTGCGGCATTTTATCACGGAATAATTTATGCGCCACCGGTACGACGGGCAAACAGATTTCCCAGGCGACCGGTCTCACCATTCAGCGTTACCTGAGCGGTATGCAGGGCGGCGACCAGCAAATAAGCGCCAGAATTTCCTGTAATGAGATTGACCTGCTTCTTTTTTTCAGGGACCCTTTGTCTCCGAAGCCCCATGAACCCAATGAAATGAATCTTCTGCGGCTCTGCGATGTCCATAACATCCCTGTCGCTACCAATATAGCCACAGCCGAGGCGCTTATACATGCTCTTGACAGGGGCGACCTTGACTGGCGTAATATTGTAAATCCGATTAACTGACAAATATAAAGAAGATGTACTAAGCTTTATAATATAGTAAAAGGCATTGATTAGGAGAGTAGCTTTATACGGTGTATTCCAGAGAGGGCGGGTATGGTGAAACCGCTTTGCGCCGCATACTGCGAAGGACACCTATGAGCTTCCGTACGGAATTTAAATGATAAAAAGTACGGGCGTTTTCCGCGTTAAGGATGAATTAAGGATAAATATGTTTCATGTATATATTTATCGAATTTGGGTGGCACCGCGGTTTATATCGTCCCTTATGCTGTTTTTGCATAGGGGATTTGCTATTAGTGATTAGAAAATAGTTGCTAGTAGTACCTCATAACAACTAAAAGTTGCGAATTATAAATTAAAATCATACCGCCGCAGGCGGTATACCGCCATTGTTAATTGTTAATTTTTAATTGTTAATTAATATTGGGAAGGATTGATAGATTTGGCGCTTATTACTCAGAAACCCAAGGGGACGGGCGATGTGACCCCATCGCAAAGCAATAAATGGCAAACGGTCGAAAAGCTTGCAGCCGACGTCGCAAAAACCTTCGGGTTTAAGGAAATACGTTTCCCTACTTTTGAGCATACGGAGCTTTTTTTGCGTTCCGTAGGCGAAACCACCGATGTCGTGCAGAAGGAAATGTATACGTTTATGGATAAGGGGAACCGTTCAATAACCTTAAGGCCGGAGGGTACAGCCGGAACGATGAGGGCGGTTATTGAAAACGGACTTCTCAACGAGGCTATGCCCCTGAAGGTTTATTACCTGACTTCCTGCTTCCGGTATGAAAAGCCTCAGGCAGGGAGGTTCAGGGAGCACCATCAGTTCGGCTGCGAGATGGTCGGCTCCGATTCTCCGATGGCTGACGCCGAAATAATCAGCCTTGCATACAGCGTGCTGGAAAGAATAGGAATAAAAAAGCTAAAACTTCATATCAATTCAATAGGATGCCCCTGCTGCAGGGAACGCTATAATACCGCGCTGAAGGATTATTTTACTCAGTATAGGGACATTATTTGCGAGACCTGCCTTGAAAGGCTTGAAAAAAACCCTATGAGGCTTCTTGACTGCAAGTCTCCCGTTTGCAGGAAAAACACGGAAAATGCTCCCTTAATCCTTGATTATCTTTGTGAAGACTGCAATACGCATTTTGAAAGCTTCAAAAAATATCTTGATTTGCTGGATATACCATATGAGACAGACCCTAAAATCGTCAGGGGGCTTGATTATTACACAAAGACGGTTTTTGAGTTCATTACCGAAGAAATCGGCTCGCAGGGCACTGTCTGCGCAGGGGGAAGATATAATAACCTTATAGAGGAAATAGGCGGTAAAAGCACTCCGGCTTTAGGCTTCGGGATGGGGCTTGAAAGGCTTATACTTGTGGCTGAAAAACAGGGCTGCAGGTTTATGGAAAATATACCCTGCAGTCTTTATATAGCTGCGATGGGAGAAAATGCCGCAATGAAAGCGGCGGAGCTTTTAAAGCTTGTAAGGGCTGAGGGGTATTATGCCGAAACCGACCTTACCGGCAGGGGGTTAAAATCCCAGATGAAATATGCCGATAAAATCGGAGCCGTTTTTACCCTTGTTTTAGGCGATAACGAGCTTGAAACGGGTACGGCAAAGCTTAAAAACATGAGAACGGGCGAACAGACGGATGTAAATTTAAGTGACGGGTTTGTAAAAACTTTATCAGATAACGTCACTGCGGAGATGTTTTCCGGAACGGAATTAGTTTAGTAATATAATTGTATAATCTTGTATGGAATGGTATAAATTTGAAAGGATGTTTTATTATGGCTGATAATATGCTTGGATTGAAGCGCACCCATTACTGCGGCGAGGTTGAAGGTACCGGAAGCGCCGTTACCGTCGGGGGATATGTCCAGAAGGTCAGGGATTTGGGGAACCTTATTTTCATTGATTTGCGCGACCGGACGGGGATTGTCCAGCTTGCGTTTAACGATGCCACCGGACGTGAGGTATTTGAAAAAGCGTCGCAGTGCCACGCCGAATATGTTCTTATGGCTAAGGGCGTTGTCCGCGAACGTGAAAGCAAAAACAACGAAATCAAGACCGGTAGTATTGAGATTGCCGTTGATGATTTGCGTATTCTCGCAAAAGCCCAGACCCCCCCGTTTGAGATTGTTGACAGCACAAATACGAATGAAGAGCTGCGTCTGAAATACCGTTACCTTGACCTCAGAAGAAAAACCCTGCAGGATAATATAATGACAAGAAGCAGAATCGCAAAGATTACCCGTGATTATTTCTATGAAAACGGTTTTATTGAAATTGAAACGCCTATGCTGATGAAATCCACCCCGGAGGGGGCAAGGGATTATTTGGTTCCGTCAAGAATCCATAAGGGAAGCTTTTACGCCCTCCCCCAGTCTCCCCAGATTTACAAGCAGCTTCTTATGGTTTCGGGATTTGACAGGTATATTCAGCTGGCAAGGTGCTTCAGGGACGAGGATTTACGCGCCGACCGCCAGCCGGAGTTCACTCAGATTGACCTTGAAATGTCCTTTGTTGACGAAAATGATATTATGAACATGAACGAGGGATATATACACCGCCTTTTTGATGAACTTTTAGGAATTGATATACCCATGCCGTTCCCGCGTCTGAAATATATGGAGGCTATGGAGAGTTACGGCTCCGATAAGCCCGACACCCGTTTCGGAATGGAAATAAAGGATATTTCAGCTTTAGTTTCAAACTGCGGCTTTTCAGTATTTACTTCCGCAATAGAAGCAGGGGGGTCTGTCCGCGCAATTACAGCTAAAAACGCGGCGTCCGTCCTTACCCGTAAGGAAATCGACAAGCTTACCGAATTTGTCCGCGGAATAGGCGCCAAAGGCCTTGCTTATATCCGCTGGGTTGACGACGAACCTTCGTGTTCATTCGGAAAGTTTATGGCTCAGGGAGAGCTTGCTTCAATCCTGAATGCCGTCGGCGCCGAAAAAGGCGACGCCGTATTGATTATCGCCGATAAAAACAGCGTCACTCTCCCTGTTCTGGGGGCTTTACGCAATAAAACCGCCAGGCAGCTTGATATTATTCCCGACGGGTTTAATTTCCTGTGGCTCACCGAAATTCCGTTCTTTGAGCATGACGAAGAAAGCGGAAAATGGGTTGCCATGCATCATCCGTTCACAACGCCTATGGACGAATGCTTGGAATACCTCGAAACCGCTCCCGAAAAGGTTTTTGCCAAGGCCTGGGACCTTGTCCTGAACGGTACGGAGCTTTCAAGCGGTTCCATTCGCATTACCGATTATGAGCTTCAGGAAAAAATGTTCAAAGCGCTTGGGCTTACCGATGAAGAAATTGAAGCGAAATTCGGATTTCTGGTTGACGCCTATAAATACGGTGCCGCCCCCCACGGCGGTATGGGAATCGGGCTTGACCGGCTTGCAATGGTGATTTGCGGAGCCGACAGCCTACGCGACGTCACGGCTTTCCCGAAGGTTCAGAACGCTTCCGAGCTGATGTCTTCGTGTCCGTCAGAGGTTGACAGGGCAAGCCTTGATATTCTGGGAATAAAGAAAACAGAGAGCTGATATAGTATATAATGCGTACTGAACAATTACACATTTTGTGTAATTGTTCCTGGAAACAGACAAGTCTGTTTCCAGATGCGAAAAAAGCAGAGCTTTTTCGTAATACTTCTTGATAATGTCTGCTTAGAAAACTGTTTTATAAGACATTATATAATAAAACAAGCAGCCGTATAATTGTTGACATGGCATTGAAAACGCTGTATAAACTTAACGTGAATCCCGTATTTTGCTGAAACTTCTGTTTCATACCATACGGAAAGGATTAATAAAATAATGTTTATTGACTTCCATACCCATGCTTTTGACGATTCTATAGCGGAACGGGCTGTCGCAAAACTTGAGGATACTATAATTAAATCGGGTTTTCCTAATCCGTTACCGTCAATTACAAGGGGGACAGTAAAGGAACTGCTTGAGATTTTTGATAAAAGCGGCGTTGACGCGGGGGTTCTTCTCCCTATTGCAACCAAACCCAATCAGCAGGAATCGATAAATAACTGGGCGGCAAAAATCCAGTCTGATAAACTTTACTGTTTCGGTACTGTACATCCGGAAGCCGAAGACTGGGAAGCTGAGCTTGAACGTATAAAATCTCTCGGTCTGCACGGAGTTAAGCTTCATCCCGATTATCAGAACTTTTCAGCCGGCGAGGAAAGATTGTTCCCCTTGTATGAAAAATGCGCCGGTCTTGGTCTCCCGGTAATCCTCCATGCGGGACTTGACGCTGTTTCTATGGATATAATCCACTGCACGCCGGAAATGGGCGTTGAAATTATAGAACGCGTGCCGTCGCTTACGCTGATTATGGCTCACCTCGGCGGGAGCGAATGCTGGGACAGCGTTGAAGAACACCTTGCAGGAAAAAACGTTTATCTGGACACAGCTTTAATATCAGGTTCATTGCCGCAAGAACAGGCATACCGCATAATAAAAAAACACGGCGCTGAAAAAATACTTTTTGCTTCGGACTGCCCATGGCATAATCCGCGTTTTGAAATTGAGTTCATTGAGAGTTTGCCGCTTACGGAAACCGAAAAGGAGTTAATCTTTTATAAAAACGCACAAAGGCTTTTATTCAATATGTATTAATTAAGACTGCACAGTTTCCGGGTGTTCTGAATATTCACGACAATGGTATAAACTGGCGCAGTTTAGGGCGTGTTCGAAAATCATCAATATGCACATAAATAGTGATTTTTGCACCGCATTGCGTTAAAAAATCTTGAAAACCGCCGAGGTTTCCTGCCCGCCGAGGTTTCCTGCGATTTTTTGCCTTATTCGGCACAAAAATCACTTATTTCTATACACATTGCTAATTATCGAACACGCCCTAGTTAATTTCAGTTGTTTTTGATATATGTGTACAATAATTTGAAACAATTTGTTTAAAATAACGTATTGCTAAATTTTATATAAAATGTTATAATGTATGAGGATACATATATATTTATTGCTAACTTTATAACAAAAAGCCGGCAATACCCGTTATGTATGTTTATTGATTATTTCATACCGGAGGTGTTTACCTGTCTATGAAGACTTTTGTTTACACGGCAACCGATGTTCAGGGCAACACTATAAAAAACGCCAGGATGTCCGCCGAAAACGTTAATGATTTTCTTGATAAAATTAACGAAAAGGGTCTTTTCTGTTCTTCATACAAAGAAACCAACGCAAGAAAATCTAATACGCTTCATAAGTTCAAAACAAAAGAACTGTCTTACAACTGCCGTCAGTTAAGCGCAATGCTGACATCGGGGCTTACTCTTGTAAGGACACTTGACATCCTTGCGAAGGAGCAGACGAAACCCGCTCCCCGTCAGGTTTTTCAGGAGATTTATGAGGAAGTTCAGAAGGGGCAGTCTTTTTCCGAAGCACTTAAAATGCAGCAGGGCGCGTTCCCGTCATTCATGGTGTCCATGATTCAGGCGGGCGAATCCTCCGGAAGCCTTGACGTTATTATTCAAAGGCTTGAAAGCCATTATGACAAGGAAAACAAGCTGAACAACAAAATCAAAGGCGCCATGATGTATCCTATTATTCTTGCCGTGCTCTGCGTGGGTATTGTTGTTGCGCTGTTTACCTTCATCATGCCTACCTTCAAGGATTTGCTCACCGAAGAGGATATGAAAGGGCTTACAGGCTTCCTTTTCGCGTTTTCCGACAGTCTTATACAAAGATGGTATATTTATATCGGAACGGTCATAGCCATTGTTCTGGTTATTACATATTTATTAAAGGTAGAAACGGTCCGGTTCAAGTTCGACCGGCTTCTCTGCAAGGGGCCGGGCTTCGGCAAGCTTATTACGAAGATTTATACGGGACGTTTCGCGAGATGCCTTTCATCGCTTTATTCATCGGGTATCCCTATGGTTGAAGCCCTTGAACGCTCGTCAGCAATCCTCAACAATTCATTCATAGAAAAAGCTTTCATAAATGTTGTCGACGAGGTTAAGCAGGGTGAGACGCTTTCGTCTTCAATCCAGCGCACGGGTATTTTCGAATCGATTTTTGTGTCGATTATTTATGTCGGCGAGGAATCGGGCGCGCTTGACACGATTCTTGAAAAAACCGCCGCGTTTTATGAGGAAGAGGCGGAGGAAGCCATTCAGCGTCTTGTGGGAATGATTGAACCCATAATGATTATTATAATGGGTGTGGCTGTGCTTCTTGTTATTGCCGGAATTCTACCCGCCCTTTACAACGGAATGGGAAATATCGCAAGATAATAAATACAAAAAATGAAACTGTGAGGTGAGAATATGCTTTCATTTGATATTACCGACAGACATATACGGATTATACGCGGCACGGAAGCGAGAGGAAAGATTAAAGTATCCGCCGCTTCGGCGATTGAAGTAAACGAAGGTCTGATTGTTAACGGTCATATAAAAGATATTCCGAAATTGGCGACCATAATAAACGACGAGCTGAAAGCCAGACGAATGGCTGATAAAGAGGCTGTAATCAGTATTTCGTCAAATCTTGTTATATTCAAGGAACTGCATATCCCCAAGGCAAAGGGAATGCAGCTTCTGACCATGGTACAGAATCAGATGCAGCATACCATGGGAATTGCAGACGACTATTCCATTTCCTATACGATTGCGGGAGAGGTTGAGGAAGAGGGAGTCCAGGCGCTGAAGGTTCTTGCCACAGCCTGTCCCTTTGAGGTCGTCGACTGCTTCAGAAAAGTATTTTCAATGCTGGGTATCGGTCTGCGTTCCGTTGCCGTATCCTGCAATACTATTTCAAGGATTATTCTGTCGGACGCTAAAATAAAGGCTAAAATGCCGCTTCTGCTGGTTCAGATAGACGCTAACTTCATCAGTCTGAACCTTTATGAGAACAATCAGCTTACTTTCTCGCGCTTTACCTCCATCGACCCCGAGGATTACGATAATTCAGAGGATTACATCTACGAGGCGGTAAATGAAAATATTTTCAGGATGTTCCAGTTCCAGAGGTCGCGCAACGGCGACAATCCTATTCAGAACGTTGTTTTCTACGGAGACACCTCCGAATACATAAGGCTTACTAACGCACTCGAACAAATGGATATTGCCACAAGCCTTCTCGGTGTTCCCAACAGCATAGGCGGTTATGAAAACTTCGAGTTTCAGGCTTATGCCAACGCAATCGGCGCCATGTTCAAGAGCAATAAGGAATCCGAAAGAATTAACCTTCTTGAAATTGACGCTACAATCGGGCGTTCAAACGCGGGCGCGTCTTTCGGAATAGCCTGTCTTGCGGCTTTGCTGATTTCGGGCGCCGTAATCGGCGCGGTATGGGCATATTTCAACCTGACCATAAATCAGGTAAAGGCTGATACGGCATTAATACAGGAGGTTCTCGACAATCCCGTTATAGCGGAAAAAATGGCGGCTGTCGACCGGGTTGAAGCCCAGATTTCCGACCTTAACAAATACGGGGACGCCTTAAAGCTTTCCGATTCGAACTTTAAAACTCACCACAAGCTGACATCCCAGATTGCAAGGGATGTTAATGAACAGTTCAGGAGAAACAACTGCGATGTGACCGTTTTCAGCTATTATGACGGTTATGTAAGTATTACTGTCATAGCCGATTCGTATGACGACCCGGCCAATGCCGTTAAGGCTCTTATTGAAGAGGATTTATACGACAACGTTACTTATACCGGTTTTAATTATGTTGAAGCGGACGAATTTTTAAACGAGCGCTTCGAATTTATCGTAAGTTTTGACATAAGGGAAAAGGTTATTGAAGAACCGGCGGAAGAAACAAGCGGGGAGGCTGAATAATTATGAGTATGAAATTATCCTACAGAGACAAGGTAATCATAATTATTGTAATATGCATCATTGTGCTGATTCTCGGGTTTGTATTCATAGTAAGGCCTATGATTGCAAATCTGGAGACCGAAAGAAGCACTCTTTCTGATAAACAGGCGGAGCAGCAGCGAGTGCATGATAAGGTGAATACCCTTGGGGAGCTTGTGGGAACCCTTACGCAGACTGCCGATGATATTGACGTAATACAGGAGAATTTTTATGTCGAGGCTCAGCCCTATGAGTTTGAGCAGCTGATAACCGAAAAGCTCAGGGGTCAGGATATAGAAATCCGGAGCATTAATACCACTTATGCATATGCCGGGGATATATCAAAATATACCGTCGGCGTATCCCATGCGCTGGCATATCAGATGAAAATGGACGCCGATATTTATACCGAGCTTCCGCAGGCTGTTTATGACAGATGGAGCGATATCGAAACTCCCGAAGCTCCCACCGTAAGAATCGGAGTTACCACGGTAACGGTTTCGTTCATGGCTTCCGCCGGTTCAGCTGCGCTGATGGGCTGTATTGACGAGCTTGCCGAGGATGAAAAATCAATTATCGTTTATTCAGCCGTAAGCGACACGAATGAAACGCAGTTAGACGAAGCGGGTCAGTCCGAAAACTCCATTAACATAACGGTTTATTCGATTGTTCCGCTTAATACCGAGCTGGTTGACGAGGACGCCGAAGCGCTTCAGGAAATCCACGACATACCCATCCCGGAAATTGTAACGTTTGAGGAATAAAATAAATTTCTGCGGAGGGCGGGCATTCAACGGGCGTCCTCCGCATAGAAAATTATTTTAAATGTATTTATCATTTTGTTCATAAATGAATATAATAGTTTATGAGCAAAATGACATATATATAGAGTATTCTGTTTGATTTATTTTAATAAGAAGATTTTCGTTTAATATTCAGAAAGGGTGTTTTGGTATGACAGTAAAAAAACAAACGGGGAAAACATTGAAGGGCGCCGTCCTTATAATGGTTATTACCGTTATGTTTGTGCTTATTATAATGCTGATGGCGACCTTGACGGTTGTTTCGTCGGCGAACCAGCGTGCATACCTCAAGTTTGAGGAAAACCAGGCTTATTATTCCGCGCGCTCGGCTTTGGATATGTTTTTGGAAGTGCTTTTAGCTGACGATGACCAGACAGCCGGAAAAGTAACAAGCATAACTGCTAAACGTTATGTTGATTCCGACGGTAACGGAACAGCAGATAAATGGGCAAAAATTTATAAATCAGCAACAGGCAAGCTTTATGATGAAGAAGAATCAGGTTATAAAACTCCGGCGTCTGGCGAATCTCCTTTCACTGAAGTAAAAAATTCAAAAGGTCGTGTTATAGAAGAGGAACTATTCACCGTAGCAGTTAAAAATTCCGGTAGCCCAGATGCCGGCGCATCTGATTATAACGCTAATTTTTCAGACAAAAATGATTTCAGGGTTGTTACTTATACAAGAGAAGACGGTACTACAGCTGGAATTGAATATTTAATTTATGAATTAGCTTTGCCTGCTACGGCAGACAGCGGAAATGAATACGGCAGAATGGCTGATGACAGTGACCCTGATGATGGTGTTAACGACCCGGGTAAAGCTTTAATTAAAGTCGAGGTTCTCGACAGGGTTTACTCACCGGGACATGACGCGCCAAACGGTAAAAGCTGGGATAAGGTTGAAAAATTAGAACTTCAAATCACCTCAACCGTTACTTTACTCGGAGTTGAGGGTACAGCTTCCGTAGTTTGCTCACCGGTTGACCCGCCTCCTGCCGCCGATTCTGATGATACAGTTACTACTACGGGAGGTTATAACGGCGGCGACGGAACTTCAGCCGGAAGTGCGGGCGGCACCGCTATATTAGGTGATGTTTACAATCTAACTCCTGTTATTGCAGGAAGCGGTAATAACTCAAATGGTTCGGGTTCGTTTTTTTCAACCGGAAATGTAGGCTGGAATACTGATAATACGCAGTATACCCTTACCGATGAGAATGATTTTATTTATACAAAAGGAAATTTAACTCTTCCAAGCGGCGGCAATACATTTTATTCGAAAGCAAAGGGAACATTTATATATGCAGAAAAAACTTTAAGTTTAGAACAAGGTAAAATTGGCTATGTACCTGCAGGCGGAGACACTGATGATTATTTTCCGATATCGCTTATTGCGGACACTATAGAGCCTGTTAATTCTAATGGAATTAATGTCAATGGCGATATTTTATGTAATAATTATACAATAAAAAGTGATAATCAAGTAGTAAGCGGAAAAGTTTATACAAATAATCTTGCTTTTAGTGCAAATGCAGTTAATATGCAGGCAGAAGTAGTCGATAACGTTTGGACAGGTGAATTAGTTTCCATAGATGTTAATTTATCAAATAACTCTATTATTTCTAATCCGAATGGTACTATTGAAATAAGCGGTGAAATTTGGTGGCCAGAATATGCTTTTATTACGAAATCATATTCTAATATGGCTGAATTGAATAATGAAGGACTTGTTTCATTTTCAAATGGTACTTTAACTGAACTTCCTACCGGTCAAAGCATTAATTTAACACCGGCTTATCTTAAAGAATCAGATTTAGGAATAGGCGAAAACAGCGAGTTAAAGATTTATAGAAGGATATCATTACCGTTTAAACTTAACAATGATAAAAATAATATTACTGTTCCAACAGCAAGTGCTAAGTTTTTGAGATTTTTTGAAGAAGGAGCATTCAGCACCACAACAGGTGACCTGCTTAATAAAACAGATGGAACGACTCCGGATTATTCTCAAACAAATATACAAAATAGAGCTATAAGTGCTGAAAATGAATACGGCCAGGAAATAGGCGGAGTTAAAACTTTAGATGTTTTCACTACACCTGCAGTAACAACCGGAGGAGTTTTATCATCTGATGGTATTTTAAAGGCGGGAGATCCGGGTATATCATATAATCTGAGTATCAACGGGAATATTACTGTTCAATTAGAACCAGGAAAAACTTACGGTGACGGTCAAAGTGAATGGACTTTGCAAGAAGGCGCTTCATTAACTATTTATCTTCCTGAAGCGGGAGATTATACATTTCAAAAGTTAAATATTGTAACTCCTGAAATAAAAGAAGATACAGCAGTTATTGAAAATGGAGTAACAAAACCCCCGAAGGTAAGAATAATCGGTGCGACAGGCTCTAAATTAATAATGGATTTAAACAGCTTTATTGCAGGATATATTTACGCTCCGACAGGAGGATTAACAATTGTGACCCCTGGAAATCAAACGGTTCAGTATACTAAAACACCAGGCAGTGTTCCTGAAACTGTTGGTTACTCTACAATTGTCGGAAATGTTATTGTCGGTGATTTTTCCTCCGGCAACAACCCCGGTCTTATTTATCTTAATCCAAACGCAGCGGCGGAAAATGCAGGGGTGCCGATAATTACATGGGGTTCGGATTATTACACAGCGGATTAATTTTTATCTTTTATAAAAAATCATTGCTGAAAGGAAGGTTTTAAAGATGAAAAAGCTGAAAGGTTTTACACTAGTCGAATGTTTGATTTCTTTGGCTGTCCTTGCCGTCGCTTCTCTTGTTATGGCTCAGATTTATGCTTCAGTAGGCAGTATCAACCGTCAGAATCATTATATGAATACAAGTCTAGCCGCGCAGATGGCTTTAGTAGAACAAAGGGATGTAGATACGGAAACAATTAAATATAACACCACCGGTGAACCTGTTATATTTAAAAGACTTTCTGTAAATTATAGAACCGATGATTATAAGTTTAATGAATATTACAATGCAACCGCAGCTCCTGGAGTACCCAATGCTGACAACACCACTCCCGGTAAATATTTACCTGTTGACCACAAGTATGATGTCGGTGTCAGAGCTTTAAAACGCCTTGATGAAAACAAAAATGTAATCCCAGAAAGTTTTAGCTCATCGAACGGCAGTACCGAGAGAGCCAATTATAAGTATTTTGAAAAACCGGATCCTTAAAAGGGGGTGTAATTTATGATTAAACAAAATAAAAAATTAAAAGGCTTCACCCTGATTGAGCTTATTATCGTTATGGCAATCCTAGTTGTCCTTATGTCGTCAATCCTTAATATGTTCAGACCAATCAGAGAGGTTTTTGTCGACTCGACTTATTATGAAGCCCAGCGAACCTCCCAGAACGGTATTGTTCAGTATATTACCGAAAGTGTAAGATATGCGGATAGGGTATTCATAGACAATGAAACTACAGGAAGTGATGAAGAGGCAAAAATAGTTGATATAGTTGATAAATTGATGAGAGACAGAACAGATGTCCTTGAAGATTATACTTATAATGTTGAAGTTATAGCAATTGATAGCAAAACAGAATATATTATTACAGGTGGTGTTTATAAAGGAAGGGTTTTACGGTATAAAGTCAAAGCAAAAGTTGATTTAATAGACCCCACAGACAAAACAAAAAATAAGTATACTATTACCACATCCCCAGAACGTTTAGTTTTAGGCTCCGCTTATTACGGTCCGCATACTTATTCAATAGCACTCAAAACACCTGATGATGATAAGCTATTAGAAGAAGGTTTTCTTAACGTAAAAGCTACCAGTATTATAAGGGACGGCACTACTCCTCGGGAAAGCGGTATTAATACTGACGATATTGAAAGCAAAGCCACTTCTGGATTTAGACTTGTTTTTACTGACGGCAATGTTGTGTTCAGAAATATAATTGATTCTACAAAAACAGGAGTATATGATATTTCTAAATATACAGGCACAAGCACAACAGACGGCAGTATTACCTATATAGTATTTACTCTGCCTGATTCACCAGTTACCCCTCCGTAATTAAATTCATCAAATAAGGCTTGAGGAGTGATTAAATCACTCCTCACTCCTCATTGCTGGTATTAATTCTTCTTTATTCAGGCAGCAGGGAATTTACATAAAGGTTATAAAGCTCCGTGCCGTAAAAGGTCGAAAAAACAAGCCCCACCGTAAGAAACGGACCGAAAGCGAACGAACGGCTTTCTTTTTTGTCTTTTTTCTGCCTGATTAACACAATTACCGCATATAGAGCGCCTGTGATTACCGCCGTGAACGCCGCAGTCAGAGCCGCTTTATATCCCAGCATAAGCCCGCCTGCCGCCATAAGGATTATGTCGCCCATCCCGAAGCCGTAAACGGGTCCCTGTTCCTTTATCTGCGTTTCAAGCTTTAAAAGCTCCTTTTCAAGACGGGCATATTCTTTTGTGTTCCTTTCGGTTTTTCTCATACGCCCCTTGATTTTACGTGCCGACTTATGGGCTTCGCTTAGGAAAACCGTGTAGACAAAAGGCGTTATGATAAACCCTATTATAAGGAAAGGCACGCTTATGATTACCATTCCGATTAAGCATTCCTTTAACGGGACGACGTCATACGCCCGGATGACTTTGGGGAGAAAATACGCCAGGATTCGCGTTGCGACTGCCGTTCCTGTCAGGAATACCAGCACCGATACCGACATTTCCCGGGTGTCGAAATCCTCAAACCCGATTACGATTAATCCCGCTATAAAAATACATAACAACGCCGGATAAACTATTCCGTCAAATATGAAATCATGCTGAATATATGTAAGCATGAACAGGATTCCGCTCAGTCCCTCGACAAGCATATACCGCGGCGAGATTTTTTCCCCGCACGACCTGCATTTACCCCTTAACGCGAGCCAGCTGAACAGGGGGATTAAATCATACCTCTTTATTTCAGCGCCGCAGGACATACAGTGGGAATTCCGTTTTACAAGCGACTCCCCCTTAGGCAGCCTGTAAATACATACGTTCAGAAAGCTTCCGATTGTTATTCCGAATAAAAAAGCGATAATATAGACTCCTATCCCCATAATGGCTTCAAATGACATTATTAACATCTCCTTATAAATAATACTGACAAGCTGTGATGACAAAGCTTGTTACGCCGAGACTAATAAACTCACAGTATAACATACCGATATTCATATATTAACATATCCGGCTGTAAATTGCAAGCGGGAAAAGCTGATAACCCGCTTGGGATTAATACTAATAACATTAAGAAATGGGGCTTTTTGCAGATGAAAAATATTCCTATAGGACAATATATGGTAAATGAAGGTATTATTACAGAAGAACAGCTTCAGCACGTCCTTGATGTTAAAAAAGAAGAGAACATAACGGGGAAATATTTCGGGGATTATGTTATAGAGCTCGGATATGTTACCGATACCCAGTTCGGGGAGGTTCTTGCCAGAAAGCTCAGCGTTCCTTTTATAGACCTGACTAATCCCGATTTTATCTTTGATATAGACGCCGTTAAGAAAATTCCCGAAACGCTTGCGAAAAAACATACGATTATTGCCGTGAAAATCACGGGCAAGCGCCTTACGGTCGCTTCGCACGACCCTGTAAACTTCTATATTTTCGAGGATATTAAAGTTACCACCGGTATGGACGTTGTTCCCGTCCTTTCAACCAAATCCGCAATCACAAAGGCAATCGGCAAATATTATTCGATGCAGAATACCTCTTCAATCCTCGACAGCGTTGAAAACCAGTTTGTCGACTCTATCGACATTGAAGCCATAGACGCCGAATCCGCGGAAAGAATCGACAACGCCCCGATTGTAAAGCTTGCTACGACGATTGTTGAAAACTCACATCGGGCAGGAGCGACGGATATACACATCGAGCCGTTCAAGACCTTCACGCGTATCCGGATTCGTGTGAACGGCGATTTAATCGAGCTTATGAATATTACCAATGTCGTTCATAATTCCCTCGTCACCCGCTTGAAAATAATCAGCGGCATGAATATCGCCGAAAAACGTATTCCGCAGGACGGTCGTTTCTCGCAAACGGTAGACGGTTCTGTGCTTGACGTCCGCGTATCCAACCTGCCGACCGTAAACGGTGAAAAGGTGGTTATACGTATCCTTTCGACAGGTGACGTAGGTTTGCGTAAAATTACCGACCTTGGAATGTCGGCATATAACTATGTGAAATTCAACGCAATGATAAAGGTTCCCCAGGGGGTTATGCTGGTTACCGGACCGACCGGTTCGGGTAAAACCACCACTCTTTACGCTGCCTTGGGAGAGCTTGCTAAACCGCACGTTAATGTCGTAACGGTTGAAGACCCTGTCGAAAAGAATGTTGAGGGAATTAACCAGTGTCAGGTTAACGTAAAAGCCGGGATGACATTTTCCGCGGCTCTGAGGTCGATTCTCCGTCAGGACCCCGATATTGTTATGATAGGCGAAATGCGCGACCAGGAAACCGCCGAGATTGCAATACGCGCAGCCATTACCGGACATATGGTGCTTTCAACGCTTCATACGAACGACGCCCCCTCCACCGTAACGCGTCTTGTTGACATGGGGGTTCCCGCTTATATGGTTGCCACCTCCCTTATAGGTATAGTCGCCCAGAGGCTTGTTAAAAAAATATGCCATGAGTGCAAGACTCCCCGTATCAGCACCGAAGAGGAAAACAGGCTTATGAGCATAGAGCAGTCCGTAACGGTATACGACGCCTGCGGCTGTTCAAAATGCAATAATACAGGATATACGGGCAGAACCGCAATACATGAAATTCTGCTCTGCACTCCCGAAATGAGCGCGGTGATTGCCAATAACGGTACAATTGACCAGATATCCTCGCTTGCGCGTTCCCAGGGTACGAAGCTCCTCCGCGACAATGTCTCCGAGCTTGTTCTGGAGGGAAATACGACTATTGATGAGCTTGTACGCGTTACTTACGCTGTCTAAATCAAACAAGAAAGGAACCTGTAATAATGGATACAGAAAGAAGACCTGCGGAAAAAGTTGTTATCAGCATTGATAAAATTCTCGATGAGGCAAGGGTACTCGGTTGTTCCGACGTTCATTTTACTACAAAAATCTCTCCGATAGTGCGTCTTCACGGTTCATTGCGAAAGCTGAGCTCATACCCCGAAATGTCGGAGGGTGCAATCATGAAGATTGTAGAGCAGATGACGACCGGACGCAATATTGAAAATATTAAAAATAAGGTTGATACCGACTTTTCATATGTGACGCGCCGGGGTTACAGGCACAGGGTAAACGTTTATCACCAAAGGGGAAATACGGCTATTTCAATCCGTCTGCTCAGAAATGACATACCTACCCTTGAAGACCTTGACCTCGCTCCGATTCTCGGTGAGTTCGCCATGAGACCGAGGGGGCTCATTCTCGTCACGGGACCTACCGGTTCGGGTAAATCGACCACCCTTGCGGCTATGATTGACTATGTAAATATTACTAAATCCTCGCATATTATAACTGTCGAAGACCCGATTGAGTATATCCATGAGCATAAACGGTGTATGGTAAACCAGCGTGAAATAGGCGACGACGTCGAATCGTTTGCAATGTCGCTTCGCGCCGCTCTGCGTGAAGACCCCGACGTTATCCTCGTAGGAGAGATGCGTGACTTCGAAACCATCAACGCCGCCGTTACCGCGGCTGAAACGGGGCACCTTGTAATGTCCACCCTGCATACCACCTGCGCCGCCGACACCATCAACCGTATAATCGACGTTTTCCCGGCTCATCAGCAGTCACAAATCCGAACCCAGCTGGCGACCGTCCTTGTAGGGATTATCGCCCAGACTCTTATTCCCAAAGCCGACGGAACGGGACGTATTGCAGCCGTTGAAATCCTGAACGCCACCGACGCTATTAAGGCTATGATAAGGGACAGTAAAGTACACCTCATACAGACAGCTATCCAGACAGGCAAGAAGGACGGTATGATATGCCTCGACCAGGAGCTTGCCCGCCTTGTGAAGGAAGGGGTAATTACGGAAATGCACGCAAGGGAAAAATCGCTTGACATCAACGAATTTGAACGTTACCTTAAAATGGGAATCAGATAAAACAGGTGCAGGTTTTAACGAATATATTAATGGCGTTAAAACGGGAATTTATCCTCATTTTTTATATCATATCTGGCAGCGTTCATATCATGACCATATTATCCGCAGTGAAACCGAATATTTCAAAAAATGGCGGTACATAGATGAAAACCTGTTAAATTGGCGGGATGACATTTATTTTATTCCATAATAAATGTTCCTGTCGTTTTATACAAAACAATTATGAGTATAATAAACAGGTTATGCACAATGACTAAGAGTACATAATTTGGTAAAAACGACGAAAAACATTTATAATAATGAGTATGATAAGAACAATTATACAAATTCACAAATTTAGCGAAAATAATATCACAAAATTATTGACAAAATGAAATTTATATAATATAATAATAACAGAAAGGAACAGCCGTTAATTATGGCTGGACTTATCGGGGGTGATTCCGTTGAATTATTCACATAAAAGACTGAAAAAGCTTAAGGCTTTTACTCTTGTAGAACTTATAATAGTAATGGGCATTATTGCTATTTTAGCTTCAATAGTCTCATTAACAGTTCCGGGTTTTATAAGAGACGCTAATATGCAGTCGAATAATGCGCAGGCTCAGCTTGCATACACAGCTATGCAGGATGTACTTATTCAATTTGAAATCAAGCAGGATAACGAGTGCTTTGACACGAACGCAATGCAGACTGCGCCCGACGCGAACTTCACAGATGAAAATATACTGTATGTCAGCGTTGTTTATATATTCAGAGACGGTCAGCTGCACGATGAAATTGAAGTAACGACTACCTACCGCAATGCAAGTACCAAAAACGCAATCGGAGCTGTTTTGTCCCCGACTTCCAATCCGGATATTTATGAGAAATTATCCAAGCTTATCAGGGACGGATTCGGCAGTTCAATGCACGGACGGTTTGAGGTTTTTATAGATTATGAAAACTATACTGTCGACAGTGTTGTTTATGCAAATAATGAATTTAAAAGGTATGAATATATTTTTACATTGTCTGAGGATAATGATAAGGTATTCAGAGGCTGCTGGGATATTGCAATGCAGGAATCGATTTATAAAGACCCTGTTCGTGGCGCACCGATGGGATTTTACCCTTTTGTAAGCAACTATTTAACTATTGATGATTTACTTATACCTCCCGACGAAGTTGAACCGGTTACCTCTGACCCTGACCCCGACCCCGGTGACGGAGACGGCGGCGACGATGATACCGATACGGACGGAGACGGAATAAAAGACAAGGACGATGACGACGATGATAACGACGGTATTCCGGATGATATAGACACGGATGACGACGGAGACGGCACACCTGACGTAGACGAAGAAGACGCAACGCCGTGATGAATAACATTCCCTTTAGCATTATCCCCATTATTCTTTTGGAAAAGCGCGAAAGCTTTTTAATAAAAAATATATTAATTTAAGGAGGATTTCCATGAGAAATTCAAAGATGAAGGGCTTTACCCTTATTGAACTGATTGTTGTTATCGCAATAATCGGTATCCTGGCTGCAATTCTCGTTCCCTCAATGCTCGGCTATTTGAGAGACGCAAGAATCCAGGCTGCAAATGCAAACGCTAAGCAGGTTAACACAGCCGTTGCTGCTGCCTTGACTAAAGCAAATGTTGCAAGTATTATTCTGACAGCTGATGACGACGACGACGACGATTCTAATATTAAACCCACTAGTGAATTTACTTTAGATGGCGGAAAAATAATTGCTAAAATGGATGGATATCCCGGAGCTGACGGCGGACCTGATTTATATGAATATCTCGGAGAAACTTTCCAAGGCTTTGGAGTTGCTGATTATAACCCCAAAGCATATGCTGTTCTTTGGGCAGGTTGGGCTCAGGAAGCGGCTCTTCTCCCCGATGACCAGTTATCTGCTAAGGCACAAGAAGATGATTGTAAACAAAATAATATCGTTTATGGTATTCATCCGCTTCTTCCTGATACAAGTACTACAAGCGGCACCACACCGTAATGTGATTATTTTAAGCAATTATTTATAATAAAAAGTAAATAAGTTTAATATTAAGAGGCAGAATTATCTCTGCCTCTTTGTATTATTATAACTAAATTAATAATATATTAATTTATACTTAATATATTATTATTGTAATAATTATTAAAATAGGATAAATTATATATTATGAAAAATTTTTTTAATAAAATATCAAATTTTAGCTATCTTTTTATTACAGGGATATGT